>Ga0256833_1000523_pt1 | contig 29945 bp, 26 predicted proteins | sample 356284metaG_FD_190535 | JGI IMG/M metagenome (GOLD analysis project Ga0256833, IMG submission 190535) | Hydrothermal vent microbial communities from Mid Atlantic Ridge, Atlantic Ocean - 356-284 | ecosystem: Environmental > Aquatic > Marine > Hydrothermal vents | place: Atlantic Ocean: Mid... | reverse complement strand
TTTTGCTATCCGTTACAAATAGTCCTAAGTCTGGTACACTCGGTCTATTTTACCCGTCAATTTCACCTGATGGACAAAAGATTGCATTTACCTTTAGAGGGGACATCTGGGTCTATGATACACTCGAAAAATCAAGCTGGAGGGTCACTTTACACGATTCTGTTGACACCAAGCCCATCTGGTCCCCGGATGGTAAATTTATAGCCTTTGCATCAAGGAGAAAGGGTAACTATGATGTTTGGATCGTTCCATCCCGTGGTGGTAAACCCAGACAGATCACGTTTAACACCTCAACTGACATACCCACAGACTGGAAGGGTGACACCATTCTCTTTTACTCATTCCGAGACGGTTTATTTTACGAAATATTTAAAATCCACAGAGATGGTGGGATGCCCGTCAGGGTTACAGATTTCGATTCGCACAGCGGTGTTTTCTCAAACGACGGCTCAATCTATTTTGTAAAAGACGGGGTCTCATATTTCCGAAAGGGATACAAAGGCTCCACCAACGGTGAAATCTATCGCCTTAAGAACGGGAAATTCATGAGAATCACCCACTATGACGGGACAGACAGAGACCCGGCAGTAGATGAAAACGGCAATCTATACTTCATCAGGGAATGTCAAGATGGATTCCAGATTTACAGATATCAGAATGGCAAACCCGAAAAGATTACACATTTAAAGAGAGGAGATGCACTTCATCTCTCCGTATCAAAAGATGGAAATTACGCAGTTTTTGAGCACGAATTGAAACTATACAAGTTGAATCTCGTAAACGGAGAAGTGGAGCCTTTAAATATCGTGATTCAGACGGATGATAAGTTACCAGAAAAATTTGTGAGAGAATTCAAAGACAAGGCAGAGAATCCTGCACTTTCACCAGATGGACGTTACATAGCGTTTTCCATGAGGGGAGATATCTGGATCATACCCTCCTCAGGCGGCAGGGCACGGAAAATCACCGATGATCCACACCACAACCAGTGGCCAAGATTCTCACCTGATGGAAAGAAAATCGCTTATTTTTCGGATAAAAACGGTAACAATGATATATTCATCGTATCAGTAGATGGAGGTAAGCCAGAACAGATTACGAAAAACAAAGCCGATGATTTCTTTGAAAGCTGGTCCCCTGACGGCAAATACCTGGTCTTCACGTCCACAAGGAAAGGGAACAAGGATATTTTTGTCATGAGACTAAAAGACAAACATGTTTTCCAGATCACCAAACATGAGAAAGCCGACGATGATGGCTGTTTCTCACCGGATGGAAAGTGGATTTACTTTGACTCTCAGAGAAGTGGAAATGGAGAAATCTATAAAATTGCATTCAAAGACGGTAAGGCTGTGGGTAAACCTATCAGATTAACTGAAGGTCCCGGGTATAAACAGATACCAGCTGTATCTCCAGATGGAAAACTGTTAGCTTACGAGGTTTCCGCGGGAAGAAAGGCCTACATCTACGTCATGGACAACAACGGTGCACACCATATCCAGCTTTCCGAAGGACGCAGTCCTCAGTGGAGTGCCAATTACATCGTTTACACACTCAAAGACGACATAAAGAAAATAAAGGGTCCAAAAGAAATCATCCTTCCTCAAACTGTAAACTTCACAGCAGTCGAGATGGTTGATAGGCACAAAGATTTTAAGAGGATCTACAACATGGCGTGGACAACCCTGAAAACACGTTTCTACGACTCAACGATGAATGGAGTTGACTGGAAGGCTGTAAAAAAATACTATGAGCCGCTTTTAAATTACATCGAGACTTACAGTGAATTGAGAAAAACCATCCTGTACATGGTGGGGGAGTTACGCGCGTCACACATGGGCATTCAGCCACCTAAAGATACGACAAAAATCAGGGGTTTTATCGGGATTAAAGTCCGGAATGTTGAAACTGGCCTGGAAGTTACAGAAGTTTTTAAAAATTCACCTGCAGATTCAGCAGGTCTTAAACAGGGAGATATTATCGTAAAGATAAATGACCACGAAACGACAGCTCCTCATTTCAATTTTTACAGGGAGGTTCTAAATAAGGACAGTGTAAAAATTGAGACCATTGATGAAAGAGAGCTTACTATAAAAACTCTTCCAACAGATACTGCAAGGACCTTTGAATGGGAAGCATGGGAGGCTAAAAATAGTGCCATAGTTGACAGTCTTACACAGGGTAAGGTTGCTTATCACCATATCAGGGCCATGAACCAGGAGGAACTTTCTCGCTTCCAGAGTGCCATCTCTAAATTTCTTAGGCAAAATAAAAAGGGCCTCATACTTGATGTGAGGTACAATCCTGGTGGTAACATTCACCCGCAACTGCTCGATATTCTTACTAAAAAGGCTTTCGCAAAATTTGCCCCACGTGGACAAAAACCACGTTATCAGCCCGCTCTCCGGTGGGGTAAACCCCTTGTGGTGCTGATCAACGAATTTTCATTCTCCGATGCAGAGATATTTCCTGCTGCCGTTAAATATCTTGGTATTGGCAAACTCGTCGGTGTCCCAACAGGGGGCGGTGTCATAGGTACAGACCACATTAAGTTACCAGACGGATCAACCCTGAACGTTCCATACATAGGATGGTATCTACCAGACGGGACAAATCTTGAGGGATTGGGTGTGAAACCTGATTACTATGTTGAGAATGACCCGAACCAGCCAGATAAGGATTTTCAGCTTCAGAAAGCCGTTGAAGTTATATTAGAACAGATTAAAGGAGAGGGAAACGGGACAAAATAAATCACAACCCAACAGGATTCAAATTTAACAGTGCAATTTCCACCCAATGGCATAACTGGAAAATTCATTGTAAATTATAATTAATTGCAAAACTTGATATAAATATTGAATACCATTAAGGTTGAACATTGCCAGGATTATTCCAGAAGATTCAAAATCCCCCTTCGTGAGAAGGGAATTAAGAGGGATGATAAACTTTTCGAAAATCCCCCTCTTCCCCTTTTTCAAAGGGGGATTTTGGGTTATTTTATACTAAATACAGCGAATGACCATAATAAATACACTATCAGTGCCTATAATTGCGGAGTTTGGATATCATAGAATTATGTGCCTAAAAAGTGGGTATTTAGGATGAATGAATTTCTTCTGGAAAAGGTAAAAACCATACCAGAAAAACCGGGTGTTTACATTTTTAAGGACAAAAACGGCCATGTTTTGTATGTTGGAAAGGCTAAAAACCTTAAAAATAGGCTCAGAAGTTACCTCCAGCCACAGGAAAACCCGAGACTCAGGGTTATGGTTTCAAAAATCAGAGATCTACAGATCATTCTTACGGGTTCTGAATCTGAGGCTCTGCTCCTTGAAGCCAACCTGATCAAGCAGTTTAAACCCTACTACAATATCAGGCTCAAGGATGACAAGAAGTATCCGTATCTTAAAATCACGATCAAAGATTACTATCCAGGCATTTTTGCCACAAGGGATTTGAGTGATCGAGATTCCATCTATTTCGGTCCCTACACATCGGCAAAAGCCCTGAGAAAAACCATCAGAATGGTAAGAAACCTTTTCCCTGTTAGAACCTGTACATACAAGCTTCAGCCTGGTAAAAGATTCCCCGCGTGTATCGATTACCACATTGGTAAATGTGTTGGGCCCTGTGTCAAAGATATTCCAAGAGAGGAATACATGCGACTTGTTGACGGAATAATCGAGTTACTTTCCGGTCGAACTACGAGGGTTGAAAAGATACTCGAAGAAGAGATGAAAAAGGCCGCAGAAAACCTGGAATTCGAGAGGGCCGCAAAGATTAGAGACAACCTCCTTGCATTGAGAGAGCTCCTCTCTCCCCAGAGTGTGATCACACCAAATGGGAAAGACCTCGAAATATGGGGCTTTGCCATGTCGCAAAATTTTGGTGTATTTGTGGTTTTGAATATTAAAAGCGGTAAACTCATCTACAAAGAGACCTTTTTCGTTGACTCAGAGCCGGGATTAACAGGAATCGAGGCATTTGAGAAATTCCTGTGGCAGTACTATTCAACGGCAACTCTCTGGACAGACCTCGTCGTCGTACCCGAGCTTCCACCCAGCGTCGACCACCTCAGGGCTTATCTTGAGAAAAAGACCGAAAGAAAAGTGAGAATTAGAAAACCTGTAGCAGATGAGCATTCATTAATCAAACTTGCAATGGAAAATGCATCAAAGGAGTTAGAAATAGAGCTCTCTAAACTTAAAATCGAGGACAGAGCCATCCATCCTGCCCTTTTTGAGCTTAAAGACCTGCTGAAACTTGAACATGTACCAGAGAGAATTGAAGCAGTTGATATATCCCATACCTTTGGGAACAATCCTGTTGGTAGCATCGTAGTTTTTGAAAAGGGTTATCCCAAAAAATCTGAATATCGCAAATATAGAATAAGAACCGTTCAGGGAATAGATGACTTCAGTATGATCAACGAAGTGGTTAAACGGAGATTAAGACGTCTACTCAAAGAGGGGAAGCGACTTCCGGACATCTTTGTAATAGATGGAGGAATAGGCCAGTTAAATCAGGCAATTGCCGCAGCTCGAGAGCTTGGTGTCAATGATACTTACTTTCTCGCTATAGCCAAAAGATTCGATGAGCTTTACACACAGGATGGTAAGGTCCTGATGTTACCAAGAAGGTCTGAAGCCTTGAGACTTATCCAGAGACTCAGAAACGAGGCCCATAGATTTGCCATAACTTTCCATCGCGATTTAAGAACAAAAGAGGGTTTTGTTTCATTTCTTGATACAATTCCGGACGTAGGGGAAAAGAGGAAAAAGGCCCTTATAACCTACTTTGGAAGTCTATCGAGGCTGATGTCGGCCTCTGTTGAAGAAATTGAAAGGGTTGAGGGGATAGGTCCCAGGCTCGCCCGAAAAATCTACTATCATCTACATGGAGACTGAATAACGGACCATTCTTGGAGGAAGTAGGGGAAAGAATTCCTAAGTGCGGATGTTATCCGAGATAGGCCTCTATAACTTCCCTGTTGTTCAAAATCTCCTCGGGAGTACCCCTTGTCACCTCATACCCGGCCTCTATAACCATTGCCCGTGAGGCAATTTTTAATGCCTGTTTCACATTCTGCTCAACAACCAGCATTGTGAGACCGGTTTCTCTGTTCAATTTCTCAAGCACATGAAAAATTTCAATAACTATCTTTGGGGCGAGGCCAAAGCTCGGCTCATCAAGCATAAGAAGTGAAGGTTCACTCATAAGTGCCCTCGATATAGATAGCATCTGTCTCTCTCCACCAGAAAGGGAACCTGCTATCTGTTTTTTTCTCTCCTCCAATCTGGGAAACAGATCATAAACAAATTCCAGCTTCTCCTGATACTTCTCCTTGCTCACAAGATAGGCGCCAAGTCTGAGATTGTCTTCCACACTTAAAGTTTTAAGGATCCTCCCACCTTCAAAAGAAAGAGATATTCCGAGTTTAGCCCTTTCGTGAGCACTCAATTCTGTTATTTCCTGGTCTTTGAAAATTATCTTCCCATCAGCAATCTCTTTGAGTCCCATAATAGACCTCAGAAGCGTGGTCTTTCCCGCACCATTCGCACCTATGATTGCAAAAATCTCTCCCTCTTTTACTTCGAAATTTATATCCTTCAATACGTGCAATCTATCGTAATAAACGTTTAAACTCTCTACTCTAAGCAACCTCTTCCTCCCCAAGATATGCCTTTATAACGCGTGGATTGCTCTTTACCTCGTCAGGCGAGCCTTCTGCTATGAGCTCACCCATATCAAGCACAACAACCCTTTCTACAAGTTCCATCAATAACCTCACTCTGTGCTCAACGATGATGATTGAGAGACCCCTCCTGTGTAGCTCTTTTATCATCTCCGAAATTCTTCCCTCCTCATGTCTTCTCAAACCGGCATAAGGTTCGTCAAGAAGGATAATTTCCGGGTTAACGGCAAGTGCTCTTGCCACCTCAAGCCTCCTCAATTCGCCAAGGCTTAGATTCTGGGAAATTTCATCCTTTTTAGAATCAAGCCCCACTGCTTTCAATAGATCAAGTGCCTTTTCAAAATCCTTAGCACCGGGCTTTTTGAATAAATTTCTATACCCAATATAATTCGTCAAGCCAAGTGCAACAAGAACATTGTCAATGATGGAAAGTGTCTTAAATGGCCTTACAATCTGAAATGTTCTCGCAATTCCAAGCTTAGCCACCCGATGTGGTGGAAGCTTATCTATCCTCTGATTTTTAAAAATTATTTCTCCCTCATCAGGATGATACACACCAGCAATACAGTTGAATAGGGTTGTTTTCCCTGCACCATTTGGCCCGATTAGTCCGAGGATTTCTCCCCGTGAGAGGGTTAAAGAAACGCCCTTCAAGGCCTCGATTCCACCAAATCGTTTCTTTACATTCCTGACCTCAAGTATCGTGCTCACGCCTTACCCCTTATTTTCTTCCAGACAATACTCTCGTCTCCTATCAAGCCCTCAGGAAGAAAACGCATAAAGAGTATTAGAAGTATAGCATACACGAGCATTCTATAGTCGGAAAGTGGACGGAATAGCTCTGGCATAATAGTAAGTAACAGGGCACCCAGGAATGCACCTCTCACTGTACCAATACCCCCAATCACTATCATCGACAGGATTGCGATGGAAAGGGGGAATCCAAAGTCATCAGCTGTGATAAACATCATAAAATGTGCGTAAAGACTACCAGCGAGCCCAGCAAGTGCCGATCCCAGAACAAAGGCAAGGACTTTAAACTTGTAAACGTTAACACCACTGGAAGATGCAGCAAGCTCGTCCTCTCTCACAGCCTTTAGCCCCAGCCCGATCCACGAAGTATTTATCAAATGGGCAACCACCGCAGAAATAACTGTAAAAATAGCCGTCATCAGAGCAAATGCCGCGAGCGAAAATCTGTGACCCCCTATGGATGGAAAGGGAATACCACTAACACCAAGAGCTCCGCCAAAGAACTTTACGTACTTGAAAACCGCCTGAACGACAAAGTTAATCCCAATCGTTGTAATGGCGAGAAAATCCTCACTGACCCTTAATGAAGGCAGACCGAGGATAGCACCCACAACCGCCGTTATGATGATGGCCAATGGCAGTGACACCCAGAATGAAACCCCAAGTTTGGTCGCTATAAGGGCAGAGGAGTAGGCCCCAATTCCATAAAATGCTGCATGGCCAAGGGAAATCTGGCCAGCATAACCCACAATGATATTCAAACTCAAAGCAAGAATCGAATTTATGCCAATGTATATCAGAATCGTCAGATAGTAATTCATTCTCCGAAAAGTCCTTCAGGTTTTATGAGAAGGAATATGATCATGGCAATGAAAGCAAGTGCATCTCTTGGAAAGGCGAACGGTAAAAAGCCAAGCAGAAGCGCCTCCAGTAACCCAAGACCAAAACCTGCAACAACGGTTCCCTCAATACTTCCCATCCCCCCAACCACAATTACAGCAAGACTTTTATATGCTGGAACATCACCCATCGTTGGGTAAATGGAGTTATAGTAAACCCCGACCATCAGACCGGCGGCACCGGCAAGTGCAGATCCTATGATGAAAGAGAGAGCAATGGTCCATTTCGAATTTATCCCGGAAGCCTCAGAAACCTCCTTGTCATCTGCGACGGCCCTCATTGCAAGACCAACCTTGGTTTTATTCACGATCCAGTAAAGAATAGCGAGGAATACTATGGAAAGTGCAAAGACAAAGAGATCTGCCCCGGGCAACCTGATATTGCCCAGAGTGTAAGTTTTCCAGTGAAATTTCTGTGGAAAAGGTATTACATAGGGCCCCCATATCAGGCGATATAGCTCTTCGAGAGCAAGAAAGAGGCCAATGGATGCAATAAGTGGGACAATTCGCGGTTGGTCTATTATAGGCCAGTAGAGATATTTCTGGACAAGATAACCAGCAACAGCTGTGGTGGCCATTGCAAATAGGAAGGCAAAATAAATATTTGGATAGATTTTGTAAGCAACGAGTGCCATGTATGCACCAAGTGCATATATACCGGCATGGGCGATGTGGAGAATTTTCAAAACACCATAAACAAGAGTGAGTCCAAGGGCCACGAGGGTGTAAATTCCCCCAGACGCAAGACCGTTTATTATCTGCTGAAGTACCATTTGAGAAGGAAGTTTTTAAGTTTGATATGAAGGTAGGGGCGGCCGCTTTGCGGCCGCCCCTACCTCTGGATTCTCTATCACCACGGTGGTGTTACAACATCAGGATCGGCTATAATCCCATAGTAGTGAAATTCTCCATTCTTCACAATCTGAACCTGCACGGGTTTCACAACCTCTCTACCTCTGGTAAATCTGTAAAGAACCCCTGTCGCAAGAACTTCGTTCTGAAGGGACTGAAGTGCATCTCTAATCCTTGCAGGATTTGTGCTGTGAGCCTTCTTTATGGCCTTTGCAAGGAGCATAACTGCGTCGTATGAAGAGGCTCCCACCATATCAGGGTCCTCATTGTATTTAGTCTTGAAGTTTTTAATGAAATTCTGTGTAATGGAGCTGAGGTCATCTCTATTCAAATTGGTTGTGATGATAACACCTTCGGCTGCATCACCGGCAAGCTCAAGGAACTTCGGAGAGTCGTAGCCCTCTTCGCCCAGGATCTGGATTTTCCATCCCATCTGCTTCACCTGTCTCGCAATCTGTGCAGCTTCGTTGTAGTAAGCAGTTGCAATTAAGAGGTCAGGTTTCTGGGCCCTGGCGGCTGTTAAAAGAGGTGTAAAATCTTTTTCACCGATGGAGTAAGTTTTCTCGTAAACGATCTTTGCACCACCCAGTTGACGAATCCTCATTTTTACACCTTCAGCGAGGGAATGACCATAGTCGTTATCTATTACGAGAAGAGCTATTCTTTTGGCTCTGAGAAATTTGAGAGCCACTTCCCCCATAGCCTTTCCCTCAACTGTACCAAGAAAGCCATTTCTGAAAATGTAGTCTCCGGCCTTTGTAATCTCCGGATGGACGGCATAGGCTGAAATCATAGGGACTTTGAATTGCTGGAATATAGGGGCGGCAGCCCTTGTAGGACCTGAGTACGAGCCACTTACAGCTGCTATAACCCTGTCTTTTGTAACAAGCTTACGGGCAATTGCAACAGCTTCGGAGGATTTCACACGGTCATCATAGTTAACAAGTACAACTTTCTTACCAAGGAGTCCACCGTTTTTGTTAATTTGCTCAACTGCAAGCCTGGCGCCTCTGAGTGCAGAGAGCCCATCAGCAGCAGCAAATCCTGTTAGAGGTGAGAAAAATCCAATCTTAATCACACCCTTTAGCTTTACACCCTTTAGCTTTGCTTTCTGGGGTTTTGCCCATCCAAAACCCGCCGTTAGACTAACTACAAGTGCAAGCGCAACTACCTTCTTCATGTTTTCACCTCCATTTTTTCAGTCCAATTTTACCTTTCACCCGAAAATCTGTCAAATATCGAAAAATTAAAAATGTTACTTATCAAATATCTGTTGGAATCTTGACAACACTTCCAACCCTGAGCTGGCGAGGATTTTTTATTCCATTTATTCTCATCAGGTCCTTGATATCAACCTTGAATCTTAATGAAATATCGTATAGAGTATCGCCCCTTTTCACCCTGTAGGGATAATATTTTCTACTCTTTTTCGAGCTATTGACGTGCCTCTGCCTGATCTTGCCATCCTTTTTGTAAACAATCAACCTCTGGCCTGGTTTTATCCTGGAGGATTTGAGATGGTTCCAGCGTTTAAGGTCTTTTACCGAGACACCAAATTTCCTTGAAATGCGCTTCAGATTGTCACCCCTTTTGACCCGATAATAAACGACCCTCGTGTCGTGATGCTTATTCACAATCTCAAGGTCAACATTTTCTGCCAGGTATCTGGCATAACCAGAGCTGATTGGTATAACAAGAACCCTACCTCTTCTTATCCTTCTCGGGTTTCTGATTCTGTTGATCCTCATCAGCTCCTTTACACTGACACCGTATCGTCTTGCAATTACGTAGAGATTTTCCCCCCTGCGGATTCTGTGATAGGTAATCGTGTACCATCTATTTCTTGGGGTCTTCCTCATATTAGCGACGAATCTATCCTTTGTACCAGGTGGGATCCTCAGATAGTAGTTTCGGTAATTGGGTGGAGCCATACCTCTTTTGAAGGAAAGGTTATATTTTACCATTTCGGTTAAAGGCACCCCTGCCCATTTTGCAGCCACATCGAGGGATACCGGACCCGGTACCCTGACAGAGTCGTATACGAAGGGGTCAGGATTCGATGGCAGGTGTATGCCATAAATTTCTGGATGATTAAGAATAGTGAGAACAGCAAAGAATTGAGGGACGTAGTTCCTCGTCTCGCGCGGTAGTCGACGCTTCAGTCTCCAGAAGTTGCTGGTTTTCATTCTCCTGATCTTTCTCTTCAATTTACCCTCGCCATAGTTGTATGCAGAGAGTGCAAGGTCCCATTTACCAAACATTCCATAAAGTTCTTTCAAATACTTGATGGCAGCATCTGTAGATTTTATGGGGTCTCTCCTTTCGTCAATCCACCAGTTCACCTTAAGTCCAAACTTTCTCGCGCTTCCTGGTATAAACTGCCAAATTCCAACAGCTCCAGCTCGCGAACGAGCAAGTGGCTTGAATCCACTCTCAATGATCGGTAGGTATGCAAGCTCCTCTGGTAGCCCCGCCTTTTTCAACTTTTCCTTTATTATCGGAAAATAAGGGGCACCTCTTTTTATTGAAGCCTTAAGCCAATGCCTGCCGAAGGGATTTCTGGAATAGTATTTGATCCATTTTGCAATTTCTTTTCGGTTGTCCGGGACTGTTATCCCAAGTTTCTTCTCCTCAATCTCAACGTAAAGGCTTTCTTTCGGTGTTAGAGTTACGTTTTTCATGGACTCGACTTTCTTCTCCGGGACCTCTGGTAAAAGGGTATCCTCGATTTCTACAGGAACGAGGACTACACCCTGATCACTGACACCATGGTAGTAAGGTGTGATGGAGCAGGATGAAGCGAGTAGTAAAATTACTGGTAGGATTTTTAAAAATTTTTCGATCTTTTTAAACGGCATTAAATCTTGTATCCTATTTTCCTAAGAAATTCTTTACGCTTTGCAATATCTTCATCACCCTCCACACCAAGTGGTGGTTGACCATCGATGACGCCCATGATTCCCCTGCCCTGCTCTGTTTCGGCAATAACAACCTCGAGGGGATTTGCAGTTGCGGCATAGATATTTACAACTTCGTCCACGTTTTTAATGGCCTTCATAACATTGATGGGGAATGCATTACGCAGAAGAATGATAAAGAAATGTCCGGCGCCGATATTGAGTGCATTTTTTCTTGCAAGTTCAAGCAAGTCTTCGTCATTACCTGCCCATCTCACAAGCCTCGGGCCAGAAGATTCGCAGAAAGCAATACCAAATTTAATCCCGGGAACACTTGTTACAAGGGCCTCGTAAAGATCTTCAACAGTCTTAATAAAATGTGATTGTCCAACAATAACGTTCACCTCTTCTGGTTTTTCGACTTTAACAACTTTAAAATCCATCTCTCAAACCTCCTTTTGGTTCTTAGGATAAGACAGGTCGCTATTTTTTCAATCCTTTTTTAGTTTATCAAGGAAAAAGGAATGCTCTGGAGCCGGGAATTTTCCAGACTTGACGTCTTTTATATACTCTCTTGTGGCCTCTATGATCTCCTTTCCAAGCTCTCTATAACGCTTAACAAATTTTGGCTTAATGTCCTCAAACAACCCGAGATAATCATGAAAAACCAACACCTGACCATCGGTGTACGGTCCTGCCCCAATTCCTATTGTTGGTATAGACAGGGCTTCTGTAATCTCTTTTGCAACCTCAACGGGTACACTTTCAAGGACAATTGAAAAAACGCCTGAGTCTTCAAGTATTTTGGCATCCTCTTTCAATATTCTAATGTCATCCTCCGTGCGTCCCTGGACCCTGAACCCCCCAAAAACATGTACAGACTGGGGGGTAAGCCCTAAGTGTCCCATTACAGGAATTCCCGTGTCAACGAGTTTTTTGACGAGTGCTGCAACCCGGCGACCACCTTCCAACTTCACAGCGTCGGCACCGCCTTCTTTGAGCATCAAACCAGCGTTTCTTACAGCCTCTTGATCACTGAGCTGATAGGAGAGAAAGGGCATATCAGCGATAATCATTGCCCTTTTCACACCACGCCTCACTGCTTTGACGTGGTAGATAACGTCGCCCACAGTGACAGGAAGAGTAGTGTCATGGCCCTGAATAACCATTCCGAGTGAGTCACCAACGAGAATAGCGTCGATTCCCGCTTCATCCAGCAACCTGGCGGAGGGATAGTCATACGCCGTCAGCATGGTGATTTTCTCACCATCCCTTTTCTTTTTGAGGAAAGTACGTACAGTTACCTTTTTCACCAGGTCTTTACCTCCACATCAGAGGATCCCTTATCCTTTGTCAGCTCAAAAACGTCAGGCTTCAGCGTTACAAATTGAACCCCCTGCTTCAAATTCTTTACAGTTTCTACGAGAAGGCCTCCATAAATTTTCCTTTTAACAAGAATCCTGTTGTCTTCTGAGCTGAGACTCAAGTTTATACCGCCTCCAAGAAAGCCCACATCATCAGACTGTGCAAGGTACGGAAAAACATCTGAGGCAAATCCAAGTGAACTTCCAACGAGGACAAACGGTTTAACATCTGAAATGAATTTCTTGAGGAAATCCAACAATTCATCCAAATTCCGGAGTTTTTTCACATGTATTTCAGAAACAGGAAAGGCTTTCAGCTTTTCTACATCCTCATCTGTAAAATTACCCACAAGAACCAGGTTCACTGGATGCCCAAGCTCTTCTTTTAGACTCAGAGCGGGGGTGATCAGTTTCAAAGAGCTTTCAAAGTCAGATTCACCAAATTTTTCAATCAAAACGAAAATTCCATAATTTTCATCAGACTCTTCTATTCCAAGAAAGGCTTCCCAGCCTCCTAATTCTTCTTGCATTTCAAGACCTCCATTTTTGTAAATTTTTAGACAAAACCATCAATCTATCAACTCTCATTTGACAAAAAATGGTCGAGGAATGAAAGTCAGGATGAAAATCAGAATGGAAATGCCTCCAATAATCAGGCGTTTTCGATCCAGGCGAGAAATTTCATTCAGGGGTGCCGGGTGTCTAAGACCAAGGATTAAAACAAGAATTGCCCATGTCCACCAGCCAGCCCACAAGAAACCAAGAGCAACAAGGGCAAATAGGGAAGCAAATGCTATTCTGGTATGGTATCTACCAAACAGGGCAAAGGAGATGTGACCCCCATCAAGTTGACCTATGGGAATGAGGTTCAATGCCGTCACAAAGAATCCGATCCAACCAGCAAAGGCCATTGGATGAAGATAAATGTCCATGTTGGATGGAACGTGTATTCCTGCAATAAATGCGAGAAATTTGAATATCAAGGGTTCTCCCAGAAAGAGACCACCGACAGAGGATTTTGGCACAATAGCGGAAAGTTTTAACCCTATGAAAGTTATAGGTAACGCAACGATAAAACCTGTTATAGGTCCAGCTGCTCCAATGTCCAGAAGGGCTCTACGGGACGGAATGGGAGATTTTATCTTAATAAAAGCCCCAAGGGTACCAACAAGAGGGTGGGGAACAGGGATAAAATATGGCAATGTGGCCCTAACCTTGTGAATCCGTGAAAGAGTATAGTGTCCCAGCTCGTGACTACCCAGAATGGCGATGAGAGACAGTGAGAATGGTATTCCATAAACCAGGTTTGCTGGATTTTTCAAAGGGTTAAAACCAGCGTGAAGAGCACCGACAGTAAGAGTGGAAAGAACGGTTAAGACAAACAAAACTATGTTGATCCAGTACTTTTCAGAGGACACGTATCCTCCCTTTTTCACAAAGATTTCATAATAACCGTCCGGAGTTTGCCTGATAACAGGGATGAAATTTAAAGATAAAAGCTCTTTGGACAACGCCTCGGCATCCCTATCTGGATCACCTCTGAATGTCCCAAGGAAGTAGATGCTGTCTTCCATCATCAGTTCGTTCTTGGGGATGAAGTACTTATAAACAACTTCATAAGGGAATATTTCCATGTGGGTTAAATTACACTTTCCGCAAAAATTTTTCAATCTAAGGTGAGTTGCAAGAGCCGTTTTTTACGTCATTCAGGACACCAAAAAAAGCCGAAAATATCACTAAAGTTTGACTAATTGATGAGTAAATGTGATAATTCAGAGGATTTTGAAACATGAATGATGATTTTGATAAGCAAGATTGTAAGTGAATTTCATTTTTTGACAGCGTAATTTTGGCTTGACTGTAAATGCAAGTAAAAACAGGACTTTCATAATGAAGTTGACATTATTGAAAACTGTGTTCACCATAAAGGAGTTAACCTATGTTCTTTAAAGTCGAAAATGATTGTATTTACTGGATTTTTTTCGAATATCTTCAAGGGTGACGAAACAGGGGTTTTCCACATCAATGTCGAAAAAAGGAGGTTTGTTTTATGGTAAGAAGTTTAAGTGAGACAGATAGAGCGATTGAGATATGGGATAATGCATCAAAAATCCTCAAAGAACTCGTAGGTGAAAAAACTTTTTTGGCGTGGTTCTCAGATCTTGAGCCTCTCGGCTTGATGAATGATACCCTATATCTTGCTGCGCCTAACGAATTTTACATCGAGTGGGTGGAACATCATTATCTTGATAAAGTCCAAAAAGCCGTTTCACTTGTAACAGATGGTGAAATATCTGTAAGCTTCTCTTTGAACGAAAACGAAGAAATCATGGAAGAGGAAAAAGAGGAAAAGCAAAAATCCGGGGACAGATTAAAGAAGTTCAGACTCATTAAAAATCTGACCTTTAACAATTTCGTTGTGGGTCCGTCCAATGAATTTGCCTACAAAAGTGCATTTGAAGTTGCAAAAAATCCAGTTAAAAAATTCAATCCCCTTTACATTTATGGTCCGTCAGGAGTTGGAAAAACTCATCTTCTGCATGCAATAGGAAATTACATCCTCGTTAACTCCAAAAGTGATTACAAAATACTCTACATAACCGCTGAAGAGTTCCTCACCAAGATGATCAATGCCATAAAAAACAAGTCAATGGTCAGATTTAAATCACAGATTAGAGACATTGATATCCTTCTAATTGATGAAATTCAGTTCCTTAACTCAAAACCCATGATTCAGGAAGAGATATTCCACACCATAGATTCACTTATGCGCTCAAACAAGCAGGTTGTCCTGGCATCTGACAGAAGTCCAGAGAAAATTGACTCCCTTGACGAAAGAATTCGTACACGTATGAGATCGGGCCTCGTTGCAGAAATCAAGCCTGTAGACTTTGAGCTGAGGAAAAAATTCATCCTCGAGAGAATCAAAAGCGAGAATATTTTGTTGAAGGATGAATACATTGACTACATTGCTTACAAGCCGATAAAGAGTATCAGGGACCTCGAAGGGATCATAAACGCTATCAAGGCAAAACAGGAGTTTGATGGAAGAGAAATCACCAAGCACTTCCTCGTTGACCTTCTGAAGACCTTTAACCATGATGAAAATCCGGTTGAACTCGATGAACTTATGAAAGTTGTGTCAGATGTGTTTAATGTCCCGAAGGAGCTGATTGCTGGAAAAACGAGGAAGGCAGAGGTAATGAAGGCAAGACACGCCTTTGTTTATGTCGCAAGAATAAGACTTAATGTACCTTATAAGAAACTTGGTAGGGCACTCGGCGGAAGAGACCACTCGACAATTATCCACAGTTACGAGCAAGGAAAATTTCTTTTTTACACAGATCCAAAATTCAAGGAAAATGTAGATAGTGTCATTGATTTACTGTTTGGTGAAAAATGATTTTCACAGTATTTCCACATCAAATAAGACAAGTAAAGCAGATAACTTTAATCAGGTTTCAACACACTACTACAGCGAACACAGTTATTTTTAAAAATTATTTAAGAAAACTGATGTGGAGGATTTAATATGAAATTCGTTGTGGACAAAATGTTGTTTGAAAGAGCTCTCTCGGAAGTTTCAAAGGCTTTACCCACTCGAACCACACTGCCCATACTAAACAATCTACTTTTTGAGGTAAAGGATGGAGAGCTTTATATTTCCGCAACCAATCTTGACTTCTCAATAAGAAGCTGGATCCCGGTTTATGACTCTGAGAATGGAGCTTTTACACTACCAGGAAAGCTGATATTGAATATCGTGCAGACATTACCTCCAATAACGATTACTTTCGAGCATTCCTCTGGAGCCACAAGGATGAAAACCGACAGGGGTGAGTACACCCTGACAGGTCTTGACCCGGAGGATTTTCCGTCCTTTAAGACATTCGATGAGACTGAAGGCATAAGCGTTTCCACCGAGGCTCTCATCAGAGGAAGCAACTACATCTCTTTCTGCGCGGCCAAAGAAGATCCCCGTGCTTTCCTTACTGGTGTATTGCTGGATTTCAGGGAGAATGAGCTTCGACTCGTTGCGACAGATTCCCACAAACTCGGTCTCTGGAAGATGACACAGGAATCCTCTTTGACAACTCAGGCAATAGTACCGCGCCACACGTTTGAATACCTGAAATCCAAGGACGAAGAAACCGTAAATGTTAGGTTTTCTAAAGATTCCCTTGGGATGTTTTTCAAAGATTCTTTCCTCGTTACAAGACAGATAGAGGGACCATATCCACCTTATGACGATATTATTCCTGGAGAATCTGATAACGTTGCTATCATCACGAGAGAGGAGCTTTTAAGTGCATTAAGGAGACTTTCACTCTTCACACCGAGTCCAACCTATCTTTTGAGGATAAACTTCTCGTCCAACGGATTAAGGTTATTTGCCTCATCACCTGATGTAGGAGAAGGTGATGAAATGGTCGATGCCACATATCAGGGAGACACAATAGAGCTCGCATTTAACGCTCAGTACCTCCTTGAGATAATCAGAAAGTTAGATGTGGAGCAAATCAGGATAAGTATCTACAATCCTTCCACGGCTATAAAAATTGAGCCCGTGGGATTCAAAGAGAATGAGGAACTCCTTTACTTGTTGATGCCTATAAAACTTGATTAAACTGGATTTTGGAGGGGGTGTTATTTTTCCACAATTTCTAAGTTCTGTTCATTAGAAGAGTTCGAATTTAAATTCGGTGAAATTCAGAACATCCACTCCACCAGATTTATGTGGATTTGAGTGTTGAGATGATGTGTAAAATCCTCTTCACTTCAGGAACTTTTAGGAGCGAAAGGAGCGAAATGTAAAGCACCGGGAAAACGATTAAATCTATCAATAAATCCATTCGTAGACCCTGGATTTTAAGCAGGAGATAAAAAAACAGGGCTAAATTCACAGCAAAAATTTTTGTTATATCAACAAAGTCAGATTTACGTGTGCTAATTTCCTCTCTGATGTAATAGAAAAGCAGACCAAGCTGGGTAATGCTTCCAAGGGATGTCGCGAGGGCAAGGCCGTAGAAACCTATGGTAAATCCAAGCAACACGGAGAATGCGATGTTAACAGCTGTTCCCGCTGCAAAAACCCTGTTAGGTACAGAGGCGTTGTTTCTCGCAAAGAAAAACGACAGCAAAATTTTGGAAATAGAGTTTGGCACAATAGAGAAGGAGTAGAAAATCAGGGCGAGGGATGTATTCAAAAGTGCGATCTCTCCAAAATGCCCCCTCTGGTACACAAGGCTTATTATTCCCTTCGCATCTGCGATAAAAAGTGCAAGGAAAGGAAGTGTGAGGAAAAGGGATAGTCTAATTCCATCCATAATTTCCTCGGAGGGGTCTTCATTTTTGGCGACTTTTTCAGAGATATCCGGATTTACAACTGTTGAGACACCAACACCAAAAAGACCTATCGGAAGTTGCATGATTCTAAAAGCAAAATTCAGGTAAGAGATAGAGCCTCCCTTCAGAAAAGATGCAATCAATGTGTTAACGAAAAGGGTGAGCCTTGTAAAACCGGTATTTAAAAAGACCGGCGATAAAAGTTTCAAAAAGGATCTGAACTCTGGAACCTTGAACCCCGAGAATTTCAACTTAACACCTTTTCTAAGGACAAAAGGTATTTCAAAAATCGAGTGTAGAAGACCTCCCACAAGTACACCAACGGCTATAAAATAAAGAGATTTCAGTGGATCACCTGTAATTTTGTATCCCAGAATGGCTGTAATGATCACGCCAAGATTAAAAAACGTCGAAGCAAATGCAGGAACGAAAAATTTCCTGTAGATATTCAACACTCCACCCAGGAAAGCGGCAAAGGAGATGAGCCAGAGATAGGGGAAGGTTATCTTTGTCAGGTTAATGGTTAGACGAAATTTAGATGGATCAGATTTGAAGCCGTAGGCGAAAAGTGTAACAACAACATTTGCGAATACTATGCCGAGGATTGTGAGAATCAACGTTGAGCCCGCGATAAAAAGGAAAGTTGCCCCAAGAAACTCCCTCTCCCTATTGTTTTCCTGAGCCCTGAAATAGGTTGGAATCAGTGCCGACTGAACGGCATTTTCGGCAAAAATATCCCTGAACAAATTTGGTATTCTAAACGCAACATAAAATGCGTCAGAAAGATTACTGGCTCCAAGGATATAGGCAATAGTGCTTTCTCTTATTAACCCGAATATGCGCGAAACAAGCGTCGCGGATGCAAAACTACCTACACCCCGATATCTCATTAAATCTGGTAACCGTATGAACGAAGAATCTTTTTACCTTCTTCAGAGATTCTGTCAACTGACCATGGGGGATCCCAGACAATCTGGACGTTAACTTCTTCTACACCGGGTAACTCCTTTAGCTTTTCCTCAACGTTGTAGGCAAGAACGTTAGCCAGCGGACAACCAGGAGCTGTGAGAGTCATTCTGATATTTATCTTCCCGTCTTCGATCTCTATTCCATAGATCAACCCCAGATTCCAGATGTCAACTGGAATCTCAGGATCGTAAATCTCCTTAAGAACGTTTATAACTTCTTCTCTTGTCGGCATTTTTCATTACCTCCTTTAAAATCTCGCTTTTAATTCACTCCAGGTAATGCTTCCTGTAACATTGCTATCGGGCAAAAAATCTTCCCATTTTAGCAAATAGTATAATCCATCCTCGTGTGGATAAACCTCAAATAGAGACTTGCCTCTGACAAGCACAGCATCACCATTCTGAAGAATCAATTGAATCTCGTAGGGACACAAAAAATTTACGGTGTCGCCAACTGTGTCCACCGATAAAATTGAGATATTCACATCAGGGTTTGACCTAATCTGACTGAACATCACCGTGGCGTTCTGAATCTCCCTTGTCTTGTCCCAATTGTTAAACAGGTCAGGATTTCTGCTGTAGGTTATAGAATCGGGATAATAGGCGAAACTATCATCGAAGTTGTTGGAATAATTTACGATATTCAGATCTATGAAGGAGTTCCGTAGGTTTTTAATAACAATCTGGGCAGAGTCCGGCAATATCCATCCTGAGGAGGACGTAGGATTTTCACGGGTTCTCAGCTTGAATACATCGCACGATGTCATGAGTAAAAAAATTCCTGACCAAATTAGTAGATTTTTTGTCATGCAGAAATTATAATCTCACTGAGAAATCTTTTCCAACGGAAAGTTTCAGTGTCTGAAGTGCCGCATGTGGGTGAAAACCATTGTAATACCATGTTCTCTTGCCGCTTCAATAACCTCTCTGTCTCTTACAGATCCACCGGGCTGGATGATAGCCTTAATTCCATATTTTGCAGCAAGGTCTATGGAGTCTCTGAACGGGAAAAAGGCATCTGAAGCCAGAACCGCACCCCGGGCATCTTCTCCCGCGGCCTCCAGTGCGAGCTCGACAGCCTTAACCCTGTTCATCTGGCCTGCTCCCACACCGAGAGTCCTGAAATCTTTAGCCACCACTATAGCGTTTGATTTTACATGTTTCACAACTTTAAATGCGAATAGGAGCTCATCCAGTGTGTCCTGATCAAGCTCTCCAGTAACCACCTCGAGCTTTTCCCTTTCAAGGAGTATACGATCCTTTTCTTGAAGTAGAATACCACCGGGTATTGACTTGAACTCGGCGTTTTCGGTTTCCACTTCAAGGTATTTGATGATTCTTCTGTTTTTCTTCTTTTTCAAAATTTCGAGGGCCTTTTCTGTAAATGACGGTGCAGCCACGATTTCAAGAAAATGCTCGTTAAGTTTGAAGGCAAGCTCCTCGTGTACCTCCCTGTTGAGGAGCACAATACCACCAAAAGCAGAAACAGGGTCAGCTGCCAGTGCTTCAACATAAGCATCATAAATGTTGTCTTTCGTCGCAACTCCACATGGATTTGTATGTTTCAATATAACAGCCGTGGGATTATTGAATTCCTGAATGAGTTCAAAACCAGCAAAAAAATCAACCAGGTTGTTATAAGAAAGCTCTTTACCCCAAACTTTTTCTACCTTATCAAGGATGTGACCCGTGAGCACATTTTTGTAAAGTGCGGCCTTTTGATGTGGATTTTCTCCGTATCTCAGTCTGGATTCTATAACAGCAGCATTTATCAAATAATCAGGCATTTCTTTATCCATAAATAGACCCCAGAGTGAGTTGTAAACAACACTGTCATATATTGCGGTTCTTGCAAAGGCCTTGACCGCAAGCCTTTTCCTGAGATCTGGAGTAGTGTTCCCGAGCGTCTTTAGCTCCTCAAGAACTGCTGGAATGTCTTCTTCGTCAACGATGACCGTTACATGCTTGAAATTTTTTGCCGAAGCCCTGACCAGCGAAGGCCCCCCTATGTCGATGTTCTCAATCATATCATTAACGGTTGCATCTTCCTTTTTCACAACTTCTTCAAATGGATAAAAATTAACAAATACCAGGTCAATTTCGAGTGCAGTCACCTTCTTGAGATCCTCCAGATGCTCATCTTTGTCCCTGTCGAATAGAATACCCGCGAATATAGATGGATGAAGGGTCTTTACCCTGCCATCCAGGATAGAGGGAAAACCAGTTAGCTCCTCCACTAATTTGACATTTACACCTTTACTTTTTAGAAATTTTGCTGTCCCTCCAGTGGATAGTATTTCCCACCCGAAATTTTCGAGTGCAGCAGCAAAGTCCGACACAACCTTGCTTTTTTTACTTACAGATATCAAAGCACGTTTCATTACTCACTCCTTTGTTTTACAAAATTTAACCTCAAATTTGTTAACTCTAATTCAACACTTCTTCTCTCGTCATCACTAAGTTTTTCTTTTAAGATGGGGTAAATCGCTTCAATGGAATCTATGGCCAATTTTGCCTGTTCGAGATCTCTTTTTATCTTCCCGGTCTCCGGATGCGAGACCAATCCTAAAAAGGCCCACGCCTTTGAAATTAATTGAACTAATGTAAGGGATAAAAGTTCGTCAACCTTTAACTCTTCCTTTGGTAACTCCTCTTTGGGTTGATCCATGATGCACCTCCCAGTAGAAGCATGAAGGATAGTATAGCAAGAGACCCACCAAAATAAAAGGTCATGTTGGGATTGAAAACCTTCCAGAGAACCCCAGCAATGAAATTTGCAGGTAATAACATGAGCCCAATTCCCATGTGATAAACCCCGTATGCCGTGCCCTTAAGGTCAGCTTCCCCGATGATGTCTGTTACAAATGCCCTTGAGCTTCCTTCATAAAACCCATAAAAAATCCCGTAAAGTATGAATACAATGATAACGTGGATGATGCTCGAGATCCTGGTTATAGAGAAATACGTGACTCCGTAAAGCAGGAATGCGATCATCAGCGTATTTTTCCTTCCTATTCGATCAGAAAGAATCCCAGCCGGAGTAGAAACAGTCGAATACACGATGTTGAATAACATGTAAAGGAGCATGATAGACTTCACAGAAATACCTCTCTCTTTCACCATCAGGAGTATAAAAGTATCCGACGAGTTGCCAAGAGAGAAAATGAGCATGATACCCAGGAAAATCCAGAATCCGCGGGGTAACATGGCATAATTTTTAAAGATACCCCCGTCCGTAATTACCCTTACTCTCTTTGATTCTTTCACCTTTGAGAGAATGGCTACTGCTGTTAATCCTGGAATTATAGATAGCAGGAAGATCATTCGGTAAGTCTTTGAAATTCCAAGATGTGGCGTGAAGATTGTGAGCAGGATAAACGCTGTAAGGGGACCAAAAACCGCACCAAGGGTGTCCATTGATCTATGAAATCCAAAGGCCCTGCCACGGAGCTCAGGTATGATAGAATCTGAGATCAGGGCATCACGTGGTGATGTCCTGATCCCCTTCCCTATTCTATCAGCGAATCTGGCAATAAGTACATGATGCCAGGTTGAAGCTATTCCGATAAACGGTTTAGAGAAGGCCGACAGTGTGTAACCCAGTATTACAAGCGGTTTTCTCCTTGAAAACTTGTCGGATAGTGTACCTGAGACGGCCTTCAAAATACTGGCTGTTGCCTCAGCAATTCCCTCCACAATACCGAGAATCTCTGCTCCTACACCTAAAACCCCTGTGAGAAAAGCAGGGATTAATGGATAGATCATCTCTGAGGAAAAGTCCGTGAAAAAACTTACAAGTCCAAGATAAATGATGTTTTTAGGCAGATTCTTCATGACAACAATATACGAGATTTTAATTGAACAATCATCTGTATTTTATGATTGAGTTTGGAATGCCTGGATACACCAAGATATGAATAGCTCAAAATTGTGGCGAAACGGACCCCGCTTATGGCTCTACTAAGGTTAAAAATCTATTTTGTCAGGATGGTAGAAAATAAAAATACTGAAAAGGTAAAATCCCTCGTCCTGAGAAAGGGATCAGAGGGCCGAATGACACTTAAAAAAATCTCCCTGTTCGAAGGGAAATTAAGAGGGGGTATTCAAATCTTTTTGATTATATGCAGTTCAGTTTGGTGCAATTGATGATAAAAAATTTTCTAACAGTTTTTACTACCTTGTTTTAAACAAGGCTTAGAAATAGTGTCTATAAAGATTTGTATAGAAGCAGACGGCAAAATTTATGTTATAAAATCCGAATCTTTGTGGAATTTTTCTGGGACGAAAAATTTGAAATTTAAGAGGGGGGCCACGCGGAGCGTGGCCCCCCTCTTAAATAATCTATTTTTTAAATTCTTTCCGCCACTGCTCTTGCTACATCCAATGTGGAAGAAGTCCCACCCATGTCGTAAGTTTTAACCTTACCCTCTTCTATGACTTCGGCAATGGCCTTTTCAAGTCTCTGAGCTTTTTCGTGCTCTCCAAGCCAATCGAGCATCAGTTTTACTGCAAGAAGCATGGCCATTGGGTTGACTTTGTACTGGCCTGCATATTTGGGAGCAGAGCCATGAGTTGGCTCGAACACGGCGAAGTTATCTCCAATGTTACCACTGGATGCAAATCCAAGTCCACCGACGAGTTGGGCTGCAAGGTCAGAGATGATATCTCCAAAGAGATTTTCTGCAACAAGGATATCGTAATCCTGGGGGTTTTTAACAAGCCACATAGCCATTGCATCCACATTGGCTTCACGATACTCAATATCCGGATACTCTTTTGCTATCTCTCTTGCAATTCTCAGCATTAACCCCCCGGTTTCTCTTAGCACATTGGGTTTTTCCACAAGTGTTACAGATTTTCTCCCGTGTTTACGGGCATATTCAAAAGCGGCTTTTACGATTCTGTAGCAGCCTTTCTTTGTCATTATTCTTGTAGATATAGCTATTTCGTCATTTGGAATATCTTTGAACCTTTTCATTTTAGGGTGGTGTTTTAGCAGGACCTGTCTAACTTCTTCCGGGAGAGGATAAAATTCCACACCTGCATACATGCCTTCCGTATTTTCTCTAAAGATCACGAGGTCAATGTCATCCCTGTAGTTAAGTGGATTGCCTTTAAAAGCCTTGGCTGGCCTCAAATTTACATAAAGATCAAACTCCTGTCTAAGTCTGACAATCGGACTGAAGTATTCGTAGCCCTTCCCCTGGAGCTCAGGAGCAAGCTCTTTTTTTGCTTCTTCTTTGGGTTTTGAAGTAATTGCGCCAAAGAGTGCACATGTTGAATTCCTCAATAGTTCAAGGGTTCTGTCTGGTAGGGGGTTTCCCTCTTTTTTCCAGAATTCCCAGCCTATGTCACCGTATACGTACTCTGCATCAAGATTAATTTTCTGTAAGACGATTTCAGCCGCATCCATGACGTCCTTTCCAATTCCATCGCCTGGTAGAAGGGCAATCCTGTATTTCGCCATATCTTGACCTCCTTTTTAGGAAAATTATTAACTAATTCACGGGGCTTGACAACATTAGGAAGGTGTAATATTAATTATCGAACAAAACATTTTGGAGGTGTTTGATGTCGAAACTAAAAACGTATCTTCTATTGGCACTTTTAACAGTTTTACTTGTGGTCATTGGAGATTTGATAGGTGGAAAAAGTGGAATGACCATTGCCCTTGTGATGGCAGGTGTGATGAATTTTGTTTCATACTGGTGGAGCGACAAGATCGTTCTTGCCATGTACAGAGCAAAGGAGGTTAGCCCACAGGAAGCTCCTGAATTGCACAGGATAGTTGCTGAGCTCGCGCAAGCGGCTGGCATCCCTAAGCCAAGGGTTTACATTATCCCAACCGACCATCCAAATGCTTTTGCCACAGGGCGTGGTCCCGGACACGCTGCTGTGGCTGTTACAACCGGAATTTTGAATCTTTTAACAGAGAGAGAGTTGAGAGGAGTGCTTTCTCATGAGCTTTCACACATCAAAAATAGGGATGTCCTTATTATGACTGTTGCAGCTACCATCGCTGGTGCAATTACCTATCTTGCCTATATGGCACGTTGGGCTGCGATATTCGGTGGATTTGGTGGTGATGACGAAGATAGAGGTGGGAATTTGCTTGTAATTCTACTAATTTCCATCCTCGCACCACTGGCTGCTATGATCGTACAGCTTGCGATATCACGCTCGAGGGAGTATCTGGCCGATGCCACGGGTGCGAAAATTTCAAGAGATCCACTTGCCCTTGCAAGTGCACTGAAGAAGCTTGCCTATGGAGCTGCAAGAAGACCCCTCCAGAGTGCAAATCCTGCTACTGCCCACCTCTTCATTGTCACTCCATTTAGAGGTGGAGGCATTGCATCACTGTTTTCTACACATCCCCCTATCGAAGACAGAATAAGAAGACTCGAGGAAATGGCGAAACGTATGGGGGTGAGCTGATTGCTATTACTTCTTTTACTAACTCTCTTCAAGTCTCAAGCCTATGTTTACATTGCTCCGGTAAATCAAGACTCCATCGAAGTCTACGTTACAGCCGCTCTGGTTCCTTCACAGTTTATCAGTGTAAGGTCGAGAGGGACTGCAGAAATAGCAGTTGAGATTGACCAAAATAAGAATGTGGTGTATGGGAATTTCTGGTATGTGAAACTCGATACTTCAACCCCATCTCCACTGGTCAAGATCGAGAAGTTCAGGATTGAGAAGCTCAATAAATTTAAAATCAAGCTAAAGATAAGCAATTCTCGAACTGGAGAGGCAATTTTTGAGCACGAGGATGAGTGGAAGCTCAAAGATTATTGCTATGATAATGAATGCCTGAGTGATCCAGTTCCTATTACTGGAGATTCGGTAAGTTGGCCAACATACTCTGGAGATAGTGTGAGATTCAGGTTTATCTCCAGTTCACACTTTCATCGTGTAGAAGTTAAAGTGGGTCTCTACGAGGAGGAAAAATCTTTCGATGTTCCTATAAAAGGAGTTGTGTTGACGCCTGTGATCAAAAGGAAAGGTGGTAAGATTTTTGATGTTTCTTTTGAGATGCCAGATTCTCTACGACGTGGGAAGTATATTGCGAAGTTTGAGGTCATACTGGACAACGAAAAGAAATTTGTAAGAGATGGTTTCTTCGTTTTTAAAAAGGGGGGCAGTGTCTTAATCGGAAATCTCGACAATTATATTCCAGCACTTGTATACATTGCTCCTTACAGTGAGGTAAAAAAGATTGAAAAGGCTCCACCGGGCGAGAAGATGAAATTGTGGAAGGAGTTCTGGAAGAAGCATGATCCCACACCGGGAACACCTGAGAATGAACTTGAGGAAGCGTTTGTCGAAAGGGTCACCTATGCAAATGAGCATTTTTCCATCGGGCGTTTCCTTGGTTCTTTGACCGATAGAGGTCGGGTTTACATAAAACTTGGGCCTCCAGACGAAATTGACAGTCATCCTTTCGATATAAACACATTGCCTTACCAGGTCTGGTATTATTACGAAAGAAATCTTACCATCGTTTTCGTAGATAGAGGAGGTTTCGGAGACTATGAGCTTTATTATCCACCTGATCTTTTTGACAGGATTAATTAGTTTTCCCCACTCAAGCAGCATAATGGTGAGTAGAGGAGATGTTAGATTTTACCTTGATCGTGCAGTATTTGATGTTACTCCCGGAATCAAAAAACTGGAATTTTATTATTTAGTGGAACTTCAGGGATTTGGAAGTGATACATCTGGTCAAAAGACAGTGAGGTACAACTTTTGGCTTGAATCCAGAGGGAAGAAACCCGTTACACAGAGCTGGAAACAGCATATTTCATCAAAGACTGGCCAGAATTATCTTATTGATCAGCTATCCTTGCTTGTTGCTCCAGGGAAGTACCATGTGAGATTTGTGGTTGAGGATTCTGTAAAGGCTACGAAGGGAATCATTGACACCGTTATGGTTGTGCCAACAAGTGATACTTCGTCATCTTTTGCTGCTTCTGACATTGAATTTTTGTGGAGTGTGACAAAGGATACAATTCCTGATTTTTTCAAATATGGTCTCAGCTTTATCCCTAATCCTGTGAGGAGTTACAGTCCTCAGAAGGATACGTTGCTTTACTTCTATGAAATTTATAGTAAGGATACATGCACAGCTGTCTTGAACGCCCTTATCTACCGTGAGGATGGCACTCCAATTCTCAGGAATTCTCCGGAAATCATCAAAGTTGTTAAGAAGCATGCCGGGATAGGAGCTATTCTTCTTGAAGGCATAAATGATGAAGGAGAATATACTTTGGTTCTCGATTTTACAGATTTAACACACAAGAAGCACATTCAAATTGAAGCGCCGTTTTATTACACGTTTGGAGAGAAGGAGATTTCTCCGAAGCTGATGGATTACATATCGTTTATTGACTACATCGCAAGTCCACAGGAGTTGCGGAAGTACCGCCACATCAAGGATGAGAAGGCAAAATACCTATTTTTGAAGAAATTCTGGGCGAAGAGAGACCCCAATCCGAAAACGCCCCAGAATGAATTCCTTGAAGAGTTCATTGCAAGGGTAAAAGAGGCAGATAGGAAGTACAGTAGATTCCACAAGAAAGGACGGTACACGGACCGAGGTAGGATACTGATTAAATACGGGGAACCGGACGAGATAAAGAGAATATCTATGGAGGGTCCACGACCGGATATGGAAAAATGGTATTACTACAGCGAAAACTGGATTTTCATCTTTGCAGATATCCAGAACAACGGCGACTATAAGCTTGTTTATTCAACAAACAAAAACGAGCCTGGATTACCTGACTGGAGGAGATACATTTCTGAAGAGGAAATCAGGGGACAATGAATCGCTCCAGAGTTGATAAGGGCAGGAAAGGGGAGAGTACGGCACTGGATTTCCTGAAAAAGAAGGGCTATAAGCTCGTAGAAAGAAATTTCAGGTGGAGAGGTGGAGAGATTGATATAATCGTTAAGAAAAAGAATACACTCGTTTTTGTAGAGGTCAGGAGTTTTACGAGTGACAAAATGGATATGGATCCGGTAGAGACTATAGGCTCCTCAAAAGTTGATAAACTCTTAAAAACTGCACTTATTTATATTGCTGCACACCCTGAATTTAACGATTATGATTTGAGATTTGATGTAATTGGTGTAAAATTTAACAGGAACAAAGTTGAAATCAGACATATCGAGAACGCAATTAGAAAGGAGTAGGATCATGAAGGTTAAAGAGAGTTTTGCATGGTTTTTGCTTGGATTGATTTTTGGTGGACTTGTTGCCCTATTTGTTACCCCCTGGACCGGAGAGGAGTTTTTAGAAAAAACACGGATAAAAGAAGAGAGCATTGATAAAAAAATTTCCAAGATCAAGAAAGAGATAGAAAAGCTTGAAGAAGAAATGGAATAATGCCTTATCTCACGGTCCAGGGGATCAGGATTTATTACTCTGTGAGAAAAGGCAGGTTTGGGGATCTTGTTTTTTTACACGGTGCCGGTGGTAATCATCTAAACTGGTACTATCAGCTTGAATCACTGAAGGATTTTTTTAACCTATACGCTTTAGATTTACCTGGACACGGTAACAGTGAAGGAGCCCCCTGTGATAGTATCTTCTGTTATGCGAAATTTCTATCCGGATTCCTGGAGAGAATTAGGTTGACCCCTGAGAATCTGGTACTGATTGGACACTCTATGGGCGGTCTCGTGATTGAGGAGTATCTAAAAAATAATGGTACATGCCGAGGTGTGATATTGATTTCCTCCTCTTATCGCATAGGAAGACGAAATCCACCGAGAAGCCCGGAGGAATTCTGCAAGAATATATTCTATTCCAGATATGCTGTTGGAAGATGCCTGAAAACAGCTGATATGATACTGGAAAGATCAAAAAATGCACTAAAACATGACCTTGAGGCTGTATCGAAAGTTGATTATCGAGACATTGTTCGGGATTTTGATTTGCCTTTCTTGCTGATACATGGTGATAAAGACAGACTTATTCCGCTGGAGGACGCCAAGGAGATGGAGGAGTTACTCCCTCGAGCCACACTTCATGTTGTGGAAGACACCGGCCATATGGTAATGATAGAGAAAGCAGAGAAAGTGAACAACACAATAAAAGAGTGGGTCAAGAGTCTTAAATAGTACCATCAAGATGAACTCTGGTAGGATTCTCCCCGGTTTTGTAAAGTGAATAGCCTTTAACCAGAAGTTATAGGATAAAAATTTCTTTTGATCCGGACCTGACTGCGATAAGATAAATGCTAAAAATTAATTTGTTTGTATCAATGATCTGGTAAAAAAGTATAGATTCCTGAATTTTCCAATTCATGGAAAAATTCTGTGTAACAGGGCACCGAGACTTAACCCTGATGTTTGAATCATAACTGGACTAATCAGACAACTTGTAATTTAAAGGATAATAGCAAAGCTACGTTGGGATTTGGTAACCTGATCCTAATCACATCGTAAAGGATGTGATTAGGATTTTGGTTAAAAATTTTTGGGAACCGAACTTTATTAAAGATTAAAAAATTGGGGGCGCCGGCCGAAGGCCGGCGCCCCCAATTCCTCCTTTTCTTAAATCTTACTTTACTACCAGCACCTTGGCAACGTCTGTGAAGTTATCCGCACTCATCTTTATAAAGTACACGCCATTTTCAAGTGACGAGGCGTCAAATTTTACACGATGTACGCCGGCATTCACTCTACCGGAGAAGATATCGTTGATCTTTCTCCCTGTGATGTCAAATAGGCTCAGTTTAACATTTGTAGCTTTGGGAGTAGTAAATGTTACACTGGAAATTCCCCTTACAGGATTTGTAACGGTACCGAGGAGCGCAAATCTTCCGCTCGATATTGGTGATTCGCTTACTGATACTGGTCTTGCAAAGTAAACTGTAAGACTGTCATGTGGTACTATGGGATCTCCGTCATAGGTGTATTGCAAATACCAGTCATTCCCACTACCGTAAGCTGAGGAATCCTGTATCCCAATTGTTTCGTCACTGTAGTCAGTGATAGAGAGATAATTCATGTAAATGTCACCGTTTTGATGAAGTATAACTTCATAAGTGTTGTATGTGCTGCCGTTATACTCGGGTACCTCGTAGAATTCTACTACAGCATACGTACCGAAATCCTGGAAATAAACCTGTCCATGCCCTGATGTACTGGATGGGTTCTGGTCA
>Ga0256833_1000522_pt1 | contig 29986 bp, 17 predicted proteins | sample 356284metaG_FD_190535 | JGI IMG/M metagenome (GOLD analysis project Ga0256833, IMG submission 190535) | Hydrothermal vent microbial communities from Mid Atlantic Ridge, Atlantic Ocean - 356-284 | ecosystem: Environmental > Aquatic > Marine > Hydrothermal vents | place: Atlantic Ocean: Mid... | reverse complement strand
GTGATAATAAGTAATAACAATAATACAAAAATTAAAATTTCTATTATCGGAAGTGGACCCTCAGCTCTGATGTTAGCTGCCGAATTGGATGAAAATATATTTGATATCCATATTTATGAAAAAGGTAATGCTGCAGGCAGAAAATTTCTTGTTGCAGGCCATGGAGGTTTTAATCTAACACATTCAGAATCACCGGAAACATTTATCCATAAATATAATCCTGTAGAATTTATCAAACCCTTTTTTATTAAATTCAATAATATCGATACAAGAAAATGGTTTGAGAATCTGGGAATTAAAACTTTCGTAGGATCAAGTAAAAGAGTGTATCCTGAAAAGGGGATAAAACCAAATCAAGTTCTGAATGCAATAATGCTTAAATTAAAACAAAAAAAAGTAAAATTCCATTTTAATCATAAATGGACGGATTTTGACAAGAACTATAATCCCGTCTTCATCCATAAGAATACGATTACAACTGTAAATTCAAATATTGTTGTTTTTGCTTTGGGTGGAGGAAGTTGGAAGATTACAGGTTCGGATGGACAGTGGATTAATATTTTTAGAAAATATAATATCGAAACAATAGATTTCCAACCTTCCAATTGTGCAGTAAAAATTGACTGGAATAAACATTTTTTAGCTGATTACGAAGGTAAACCTGTTAAAAATATAGCTATATATAACGACAATAAATATATTAAAGGAGAATTCGTAATCACTAAATCAGGAATGGAAGGTGCTGCGATTTATGCTCACTCAAGCGCTTTAGGTAAGCAATTGACATTTAAAAAATCAGCTTATATATTTATAGACTTGATGCCTTATAAGAAAAATATTGATATTTTAAATAAAATTATTACTTCTAAATCTTCAAAATCAAAAACAACAATCTTAAAAAACATATTGAATTTAGATAGAATTAAAATTTCACTTTTAAAGCAGTTCACATCAAAAGCAGAATTTCACAATGATATATTATTGGTAAAAAAAATAAAAAAATTACCAATTGAAATTATCGGAATAGCATCTTTGGATGAAGCTATTTCAACAATAGGAGGATTATCATTGAAAGCAATAGATGAAAATCTGAAAATAAAAAAACTACCGTTTCATTATGCAATAGGTGAAATGTTGGATTGGGATGCCCCAACAGGAGGATATCTATTACAGGCTTCATTTAGTATGGGATATTTTCTGGCCCACCATTTAAATTCTATAAATATAACATAAAAACTATTATATTTGTAATAGAAACTAATAAGCAGATGAAAAAAGTCTTAATTATAACATATTATTGGCCTCCAAGCGGAGGTGCAGGAGTACAGAGATGGGTGAAATTTGTGAAGTATTTGCGTAAATATGGTTGGGAACCTATTGTATATATTCCTGAAAATCCCCACTACCCCGTTTTGGATAAAAGTTTTAATAAAGATATTCCTCCTGATATTACCATTTTAAAATATCCTATTTGGGAACCTTATACAATTTATAAAAAATTCATGGGCATGAAAAAGGAGGAAAAAGTGCAACATGGATTTATTCAAGAAGAAAAAAGAAGTACTTTCAAACAAAATATAAGTAATTGGATACGCAGCAATTTTTTTATTCCCGATGCACGAAAATTCTGGATAAAACCCTCTATTAAATATCTGACAAAATATTTCATGCAACATGAAAAACCTGATGTAATAGTCAGTACCGGGCCACCTCATTCCATGCATTTAATAGCGATGGGTTTAAAAAAGAAACTGGATATTCCCTGGATTGCAGATTTCAGGGACCCATGGACAGGAATAGATTTTTATTCTCAACTCAAACTTACAAAACGGGCTGATAAAAAACATCACAAACTGGAAAAGGCAGTTTTACAAAATGCAGACAAAGTAATCGCAGTTGGCTGGAATATGGCAAAAGAATTGGAAGCTTTGGGTGCCGGCAGTGTAGACATTATCACAAATGGGTATGACGATACCGATTTTTCAAATATCGAAACTCAAAATCCTGTAAATTCTAACAAGTTTGTCCTCTCTCACATAGGTTCATTAAACAGGGATAGAAATCCTGAAACTTTGTGGGAAGCTATTTCAGAATTAATAAAAGAAAATAAAAAATTTAATAAACTATTACAAATCAAGTTAATTGGGAAAATAGATATAAAAGTCATAGAATACCTGAAAAAATATAATTTACAGGATTATTATGTTAAAATTGATTATGTTTCACACAAAAATATCCCTGAAATATTACAAAAATCAAATATTTTATTATTATTGCTAAATAATACACCAAATATAGAAAGTATTATAACCGGAAAGATATTTGAATACATAGCGTCAAAGCGACCAATATTGTGTATTGGCTCTTCAACAGGAGATGCCTCAAAAATTTTAAAAGATTCAAAATCAGGAAGAGCATTTGATTTTGAAGACAAAAACGGAATTAAATCGTTTATAATAAAAAGATTCAAATGTTTTATAAATCAGGAATGTGAAGATCTGAATAGCGAAGATATTGAAAAGTATTCGAGAAAAAATTTAACAGCTAAGCTAGCAGAAATGCTAAATAGTGTCTGTCTATAAAGTGCTTGAATTTTTTAGAAATAAAATTACAAAAAAGAATATTTAACGTATTTTTATAATAATTCTATAGTATCATGGCAAAATCTTATCCATTTATCCGTATCCTTCAATTTGCATTAATATTATTCCTTTCTTTTGAATCTTATAGTCAGGATTATTGCGGATTTGACCAAATACAAAATAAATTACTCAAACAAAATAAGAAATTTTTTGAAAAGAGCATCAAATTTGAAAATCAATATTTGAGATATGCTCAAACTCATCATGAAATAAACACAAGAGACATCCCACATTTCACTTTGCCTGTGGTAGTGCATATTATTCACGATGGAGGAGCGGAAAATATCTCAGACGATGATGTACGTAAAGGTATTGAAAATTTAAACGAAGCTTATGCCAATACCGGTTATTATGACCAAAATACCGGAGTTGTCACCGGCATTCAGTTTTGTCTGGCACAAAGAGCACCTGACGGTTCACCGACTACGGGTATAAACAGAGTTCAATCTACACTTACGAAAATGGATTTGACTACTGATGATGAAGATTTAAAAAATTTAATCAGATGGGATCCTTACCACTATATAAATATATGGTTGGTTAAAGATATTTGTGCCGGAAATTTATGCAGCGTAGTAGGATATGCACATTTTCCTGCTGCACATGGCTCAAACGTAGATGGACTGGTAGTCGAAGCATCATATTTTGCAAAAACCAAAGCTTCAGCATCGGTGCAAATACATGAAATGGGACATTATCTAGGTTTGTATCATACTTTTCAAGGGGGTTGCAAAAATGACGATTGCTTAAATGACGGTGATAAAGTATGTGATACTCCCCCCGATGCCAGTACTGCAATAGTAAAGTGCGGAGATGATTTCAATAGTTGCAGTACCGATTCCTTATCGGGATTTAGCAAAGATCAAAATGATATGTATTGGGATTATATGGATTACGGGGATTTCAACTGTTATTCGGCATTTACGGAAGGACAGAGACTCAGAATGATATTTACTATTACCAATATCCGAAGTAGTTTATTGGAATCCAAAGCCTGTATACCACTTTGTTCTGAAAATTTAATAGCAGATTTTTCTATTCCCTCCGATAAATCTTATTTAGGAGAAACTGTTTACATAACGAATACCAGTTCTTCAAATGCCGTTTACTACTCGTGGGAAATAGACGGTGAAGAAAAATCAACTGATAAGAATTTCACTTATCAGTTTAGTGAATTGGGAATACATACTATAAAACTTACAATATACAACAGTGATAAATCTTGTTATGATTTTGTAACTAAAACGGTAGAAATCTTATGCCCGGCAAAAGTGGAAATCAATTCAAGTAATACAAATGTTTTATCGGGAGAATCCGTTAATTTTCAAGCAATATCACCAGGAAATAATTCATATAAATGGTATGTGGATGATAATTTAATATCTTCAGGACAACAATTTTCTTATGCTTTTTCATCCGAAGGAGTGAAGATTATAAAATTAATTTCACATAATATCCAATGGGATTGCTCCGATTCAGCTTCGATAAAAATCATTGTAACTTGTCCTGTATTAGCGAAATTTAAAACTGATTTTTATTTCCCCGGAATAAACGAACAAGTACATTTTACCAATACAAGCGTAAATGCAAACGTCTATAATTGGAAAATCAATGATATTCCGGTATCAAACAATAAGGATTTAAATTATTCTTTTCCTACCCGGGGAGAATATTCAGTATGCCTTGAAGCAGAAAACGGAAATTGCAAAAAAGAATTTTGTATGCAAATATTTGTTTTGGATTCTACCCAAACAGAATGCAATGACGTATATGTTAAAGAGATTGGAGCGCCGGGAATCCAGGAAAAAGGAAATTATATCATAAAAATAAGCAATAATAAATTTGTGATCGGAGGAAATGCAGGTTCCAATTCGTTATTAATTTTTATAAATAATAAAGGTGAAATTTTAAAAACTAAAATTATTGATTTTTTACCAAATGACAATCAAATTTATTTCTTATACAAGGATAACAATGGTTATCTGATTGGATCCGGGATGAATAAAAACCTAACAAAAGTTTTTGTTTTTAAATACGATGTAAATACAGATCTCTTACTTTGGACAAATATTATTGGACCTGGCAACAACTTAAGAATTTCAGATATTTATCAATTAAAAAATGGGAATTATCTAATAAGCGAACAAATTAATGGTAGTATAGGAGAGGATGCATATATTGCAGAAATTGATAATAATTCGGGAAAAATTTTATGGCATAAACATTATAATTCAGGTTCAGTTGAGAGTTTTAGAAGTATTTTAGTACATAATGACGCAATATATGGAACCGGACGTTTTGCGATCAATTCATCTTCACAAGAAGATTTTAGGGGCACTTTAATGAAAATGGATTTGGGAGGAAATGAAAAATGGACAAAATATTATATAAAAGACGTCAATAAATCAGCAAGATTATATATTTCAAATATAATTGACGATAATGGAATTATTTTAGTTGGTAATGGAAACGAAATCAATTCATCTCTAGATTACAATACTTTTCAAATAATAAAAACAAACTATTTGGGAGAAGTGTTGTGGGATAAAAGTTATAAAATCAATCAAGCAAATTGGATTGGGATAAGAAAAACCATAAACCTCCCGAACGGGTACATTGTAGGAGGTGATTTTGAATATTCTCCTAATCTAAGAAATATATTTTTAAGTAGATTAAATAAAAATGGTGATTTAATTTGGTCAAAATCGTATAAAATAAATACTCATTCAGTTATGGGTAGCCTAAGTTGGAATAATGGTTATTTTTACATCTCCGGAACAACAGGTAAAAATAATAATAGTGACATATTTTTTTTAAAAGTAAATAATAATGGAAATATTGAAAGTGAATGCTCCATTCCTGTAAATGAATTAATTATAAATGTTAGTTCACTATCCAAATTTAATGAAAAAATCAATGTTGATAAATATAATGCAAGCATCCAGACTTCATTAAAATCCTTCAATGTCAACAGCACAGAAATAGAAGAAAATGATATATGCAAAAAAGATTGCCTTGATACTTGTTTATTTGTTCCGGATGCTGCTTTCGATATTACTGAAGCAAAATGTGCTATAGATTCATTTGTAATTGATTTTGAAATATGCAATAACGGAAACTCCGATCTTCCTGTCAACATGCCTGTAACATTTTACGATAACAATCCCGTTTCTGCTTTTTCCAATATAATCGGAACTTTCTTTACCCCCAATACGATTCCAAAAGACAGTTGTTATCATTATTCTTTCAAAATATCTTCTCCGTCATCACAAAAAGTTTTTGGCTTTGCTAATGACGACGGTACGACTATTACTCCTTTTAACCCCGAAAAAGTATTTCCCAACACTGGAACTAATGAATGTAACTGGAATAATAATCTCGGATTTATTGAATTAAACACAGCCAAATCAAAATTATTGAATTTGGGAAACGATACTACAATGTGTATTGATGGAATTATAAATCTTAATGCAGGATCCGGATTTGAATCATATCTATGGAATGACGGTAGTACGGATTCCATCTATACTGCCTGGAATCCGGGAAAATATTGGGTTAAAGTAGTTGATCTGTGCGGTAATATCCAAAGCGATACTATCGAAATAACCATCGATTCCAGTGATATAATTGATTTGGGTGAAGATAAAAAGATATGTTACGGTGATTCTATTTCTTTTGAACTTAACGGATTTGAAAATTTAAAATGGAAACCGGAAAATGTTATAAAATGTACAGGTGATTGTAATAACATAACAATAAAACCTAAAAATGATATGCAAATTGTAGTTACCGCAACCAATTCTAAAGGCTGTTTAACTACCGATACGCTAAATATTACGGTATTTACTATTGAAAAGTTAGAATTGCCCAACGATACTACAATTTCCCTTGGAGATAAAATTCTTATTATTCCTGAATTTAATGATAATAACTACTATACATACAATTGGACTCCCGATATAGGGCTGTCATGCATAGATTGTTATTCTCCAATAGCTTCTCCGGTAAATTCTACTGAATACACACTTTATGTGAAAGATAATAACGGGTGTAATGCATCAGATGATATATACATTAAAGTAAAAAAGGATATAAACATATATATTCCAAATGTATTTACTCCAAATGGAGATGGAGTCAATGATGTATTTTATGTAAGAGGCAAAACAAAGGGAATAAATGAAATATCATACAAAATATATGATCGATGGGGAGAACTAATATATGAAAAGCACCATTGCGATATTAATAATCCTTTATTGGGATGGGATGGTACTTTCAAGGGTAAAAAAGTAAATCCTGATGTATTTGTTTATGTAATATTAATTGAATTAATTGATAATTCAACAATTATTAGAGCAGGAGATATCACTGTTTTGAAGTAGAAAATATAAATTTACTCATTAATTGAAGCAAAATATTCATATTATGATATCATAATTATTAAAAATAATCATAAAATATAAAGAAAAACAACATTTTTTAACAAAAATAATTTTATCTTAGCATACAAATTTTTCGCAAGTATATTTTTTATTCTCTTAATTTAATTTATTATGAACAATAAACATATCTTTTTATTCTTTTTATTTTTTGTTACAACGAGTAGCTTTTCACAAGCAATAAAAGATAACCTAATTCTATTTTACCCTTTCAATAATAATTTGTCAGATCAAAGTGGCAATCAAAATCATGGTATAAATAATGGAGTAAAATTTTCGGCGGATAGATTTTACATTAATAAAAGCTCTACTGATTTTAATGGAAGTTCAGATTTTATAGAATTACCAAATATCGCTGCATTAAAACCTGATTTTCCATTTGCCATATCTTTTTGGGTTTTGTTTTATGAAAACCCTGATGTGCCAAAATATATATTTAGAAGTGATAATTATGACAACGCTTATAGTGGTTTTTGGATAGGCCTTACTACTTCAGGTCAGCTTTCAACAGGTTATGGTGACGGTGCTGGCAAAGGATTTGAAAACAGATATTCTAAATATTCAAACAAAATATTAGAGCTAAATTATTGGCATAATATTGTCGTATCTTTTAACAGTACTGATAGTATAAAAATATTTATTGATTGCAAATTGGAGAAAGGCAGCCTTTCCGGAGGTGCTTATTCATTAAACAATTTAGGATATTCCGGAGCTATTGGAAAAAGTTTTAATAGATTTTTTAAGGGTAAAATCGATGATTTAAGGTTATACAGTAAAGAAATTAAGCAAAAAGATATCCCATATTTGTGCTATGAAAACCCATATTTTACTGATACTATTTCAGTTACTGATACATTGTTTATTGATGTAACATTTACGGGAACTTTTGAACAAGAAACCATTCAAACGATTAAAGTATATCCAAATCCTGCGAAAAAAATAATTTATATAGATTCAGGAAAAGGTTTTACTGATATTTCAAATTATTCAATAAAAATTATTACTTCAGAAGGACAGATAATTTATAAATCAAAAATAAATAGTAAAATATTGCATGTTGATGTTGATAAATTCATGAAAACCGGGTTATATCTCATACAAATATTAAATAAAGAGGGGCAATTAGTAGAAGTTCGTAAATTAGTTTTGAACTAACTATGTCTTTCTTAATTTTACTTATACTTTAATAAATCAAAATATAAATGCATAACAGAAGATATCAAAAGACTTTGAAATTCCTTAAAGAAGTATTGCCAGTTCCTGCAAAAATTATGGATATAGGAGTGAAGAATAATTTAAGCGAATTAATACGAAAAAACGGATATACCGTATTTAACACACAGGGAGAAGATTTGGATAATAACCCTAATATTATAAATGAGCATAAGGTTGATGCAGTAACATCATTTGAGGTCTTTGAACATTTACTCAATCCATATAATGTATTAAAAAGTATTGAAGCTCCTAAACTAATAACCAGCATTCCTCTAAATTTATGGTTTGCAAAAGCATATCGTAGCAACACGGACGAAAGAGATAGGCATTACCATGAATTTGAAGATTGGCAATTTGATTGGTTGTTAGAAAAAACGGGATGGAATATTATTAAAAAAGAAAAATGGACCGGCCCGGTTAATTCAATTGGGATAAGACCTTTATTAAGAAAATTCACACCTAGATTTTATATTGTTTATGCAGAAAGATAAACCGAATATCGGGATCGTAGTTGATAATGATTTTAATAATGACATTAGGGTTAGAAAGGAAGCAAGGATTCTTTTAGAAAATGGATATAATGTATTTGTTCTTTGCTTTGGATATGATGATAAAAAATATGATTCTGTAAATAACATTAAAATTGAAAGAATAACAATTAAAAAAGAGTACAAAGATGTTTTATTTGGACTTTTAAACACTTTCCCTATTTACGACTATATTTGGAAAAATAATATTTATAGATTTATAATGAAATTCAATATACATGTAATACATACTCATGATTTATATATGGCTAAACCGGCATATACCGGGATTCTGAAATCGAAGAAACAAATACCATTAATTTTAGATTTACATGAAAATTTTCCCGAGGCGATAAAATCCTATAATTGGACAAAAGGATTTTTTAGAAATTTGCTTGTTCAGCCGAGTAAATGGAAAAAGAAAGAAAAAGAATATTTAAATTTAGCCTCTAAAATAATTGTTTTAAGCAATCACTTTAAAAGAACATTGCTAAGAAAATATAGCTTTTTAACCGAAAATAACATCATTGTGTATCCCAATGTTATTGATTTTAAAAGATTCGATACATTTTCTATTGATAAATCAATAAAAAGGAAGGATGGGCTCACTCTTTTATATTTTGGAGGTGTAGCAGAAAGACGAGGAATATTTGAGACAATAAATGTTGTAAAAAAGATAATTGAGAAAGGATATCGTATTTATTTATTAATAATTGGACCTGTTGATAAAGTTGATAGAAAAAGATTTTATTCTGAAATTAATGAAACATCAATAAAAGACCATATTGAATATATACCTTGGATTGATGTATCAAAATTACCTACATATTTAAGCATATCTGATATATGTTTAGCGCCTTTTCACAAAAATCCTCAGCATGAATCAGGTATTGCGAATAAGTTATTTCAATATATGTATGGAGGAAAACCTATTATTGCTTCTGATTGTGCTCCGCAAAAAGAATTAATAGAATCAAATAATTGTGGGTTAATATTTTCTGATATAGATCAATATATCAATCATATTATCTCATTAATAAATAATAAGAAATTAAGATTAGAAATGGGGCAAAATGCTAAAAAGGCATTATTTTCAGTATTCAAACCAAAAATAATTGATAAAAAATTGATAATTATCTATCAAAATATTGCCTAAGCACTAACAATTCTTTATCTTAATAAAAGTACATCTCCTGCATAATTTTCTTTTTTATCATTACCAAAATCTACAATTATCAGATAAACATAAACTCCGAGATTCACTTTTTTACCCTTGAAATTACCATCCCATCCTTCAATTGATTCATTAACATGTAAGTCTTTTGCATAAAAAATATTTTCTCCCCATCTATCATAAATATACATTTCATAAGTAATTCCGGAAATATTGCTTTTAATATAGAAAATATCATTGGATTGATCATTATTAGGAGTAAATATATTTGGTATGTCAATATTCACATCTTTATTCTCTGTTATTATTCCTTTCAGAAAAACAGTATCAGTAACTATACATCCTTCTTCATCAGTTATTTCTACAACATATTCAGTATCGTTATCCGGATTAGCAATAGGATTTAAACAATCATCACAAGACAAATCCGTAGAAGGATTCCATTCAATAATATACGGATCAATATCTGTTTCTATATTTAATTGATATACATTATTGTTTGGCAAAACATCTATATTAATATAATAAGGATTAAATTCTTCTATAATAAACTTTTCGTTATTATAAATCAAACACCCATCTTTATCAACAATACTGTAAATATAATTGCCTTTTACCAAACTATCCATAACAAAAGGAAATGATATAACATCATAACTTCCTATATTTTGTATATTCAATATTAACGGTAATGTAACATTTTCTGCTGATTTAATAATAAGTTTGCCAAAACCAAAACAATTTTCATCTTTTGTTAGAATCGTAGCACTACTTTCTTTCTCAGTCAAATTAATTGTAATAATACTATCACAATCAAATATATTAATCATAATTTCTGTACCGGATGGATTATCTAAATCATAGGTATTATTTCCTATTTCAAACTTTTGATCCGGACAAATTTGCTCATTTATATCAAAATATGTAACCGGATTAACAATTACAGTGATTTCTGCAGATGATTCCGGACATGTCCCTGATGATTCGATTTTGTATTCAAAATGATAAACACCCTTATTCACACCTATAAATGAAACATTTTTTCCACTGCTACTCTCAACATCGATTCCACTATTATCATTATCTAACCATATTCCTCCAACAGTATGATCACCAAGCAGTGTATCAATATTTATATCCGTTTCATTATTACAAACTTCAATAACATTATCTTCTCCGGGACTGGGTATATCTATTACTATCAGCGCTACAAGTATTGTATCTGAATTGCATTTATCACCACTGTTATCCGTAAGAAAAACATAAACTGATGAAGTATATGAAACATAAGCAGATGGATTTGAAATCATTATAGTACAATCCATATCTTCATACCAATTAATAGTTTGCCCACTATTCCCACCGGTTATATCAGAATTTAAAACAGTTAGATCAAAAACAGCCCGTCCATCATAATCATAATCACATTCTTCAAGTGAACCGGCAGTATAAATATCCAATACATCATTATATACCAAGTCTATTGTAACAATTGAATCACATCCTATTGAATTTATCAGGATCTCTGTTCCCGAAGGATTGTCCTCGTCATAAGTGTTTCCATTTAATATAACATAATAACCATCTCCTTTGCAGCCATTATATGTTTCTTCGCCATAAGACGGAGGATTAAACATTAAATCAATTGTAACAATAGAATCACACCCTATAAAATTTATCAAGGTTTCTGTTCCTGAAGGATTATTTTCATCATAAATTACTCCATTTACTTCTACTGAATATCCATCTCCCTCACAACCATTATACGATTCGTTTCCATAAATTGCTGAATTATAAATTAAGTTTATTGTAATAACAGAATCACATCCTAATGAATTTTCCATTATTTCTGTCCCTGAAGGATTGTTTTCATCATATATAGTTCCATTTACTTCCACTGAATATCCATCCCCCTCACAACCATTATACGATTCGTTTCCATAAGTTGGTGAATTATAAATTAAGTTTATTGTAATAACAGAATCACATCCTATTGAATTTTCTATTATTTCTGTTCCTGATGGATTGTTTTCATCATATATAGTTCCATTTACTTCAACTGAATATCCATCTCCCTCACAACCATTATATGATTCATTTCCATAAGTTGGTGGATTATAAATTAAGTTTATTGTAATAACAGAATCACATCCTATTGAATTTTCCATTATTTCTGTTCCTGATGGATTGTTTTCATCATATACAGTTCCATTTACTTCCACGGAATATCCATCTCCCTCACAACCCAAATACAATTCTTCACCTGTGGAATTAGGTTGGTAGATAAGATCTATAGTTACTGTAGAATCACATCCTGCTTCATTTGTAATAACTTCCACTCCATTGGGATAATCTTCATCATAAATATTTCCATTTACTTCAACAAAATATCCATCACCTTCACATCCCAAATATGTTTCCTCTCCAATTGTTTCATTACAATAATCAAATCTCTTAATACACACATTATCAACCGTGCCCGTTAATTCTCTTAAATTAAATCCACTGGTTGCATTTCCATGTTGAATAAAATTTAAACCACTTAAATCTGGGATATTATTAATAAAAACAGGACCATCTCCTAAGGGATTTTGTTTTTCTTCATCAGAATAAATGTTCAATCTTAAATTTGAACATGATTTTTTTAATTCAACATATATTACTTGACCTAATTCACAATAAGTGATATCATTTGAAACTATTCTTGTTGTATAATCTTTAAGTAGAATTCTAAAATAAATATTACCATCAGGTGGATTGTGCCCATAATATTCAATACATATCGCATCTTGTGTTCCATCTGGATAACCAGTGCAATCATCATTAGTACAATCATGCAAAGGATCATTATCAGTTTCTGAAAGGGAAAATATCAAATGTCCAGGAAATGGATCTCCCCCATATGTACCAACACTTTCCGGCAAAAACTCTAATGTCATTTCCCAACAATCATCTGATGTATATGAATAATCCAATTCTTTATAAACTCTTCTCTGCACTGCATCAGGAGCTCCATCAATATATTGCAATTCTCCCCCACTTACTTCAACTAATGTTCCTACTTGTGTCCAATCCCCAGGAGAAGAAAAATCATCGTAATAATCGCATTGACTAAAAAGAGGGAAAGGAAAGAAAAAAATATAAACAAAGAAAAATTTTAATTTATAATTTATAAACTTCATAATAAAATATAATTACAATAAAACTATCATTTAACGATAATATTATGTAAATTTCAACTCAACTGAATTAAAAAAACATATTTGAAATTCAAATTTACATAATTAAATTTAATAAATCCTTTTTCCACCCTTTTTTTCTTTTTCCAACCCTTTTTTTTATCTTTGTCGTCTAAATTTCACCAAATGATTAATATTGAACTACTTTCTCAGGTATGCAAGATACCGGGAGCACCGGGATTTGAACAAAAAATCAGAGCATTTATTTTAAATCATATCTCGCCTTTTGTCGATGATGTCTATACCGATACCATGGGCAATGTTATTGCTTTTAAAAAAGGAAAAGAAAATAAAAAAGTCATGATTGCAGCTCACATGGATGAGATTAGTTTTATTGTGACTTATATCGATGATGACGGATTTATCAGATTTCAGCCCCTCGGTGGCTTTGACCCAAAGACACTTACTGCCCAAAGAGTCATTATTCATGGCAAAAAAGATATCATCGGAGTGATGGCTTCAAAACCGGTGCATATTATGAAACCAGAAGAAAAAACCAAAGTACCCGATATCAAAGACTATTATATCGATACCGGCCTTTCCTCAGAAAAAGTAAAAGAACTGGTCGCTCCCGGAAATCCAATTACCAGAGAAAGAGAACTGATACAAATGGGCCAATGCGTAAATTCCAAATCCCTCGATAACAGAGTATCTGTTTTTGCATTATTGGAAGCTCTAAAAGAACTTAAAGACCGGGAAACACCTTATGATATCTATGGTGTATTTACCGTACAGGAAGAAGTAGGCCTCAGAGGCGCAACTGTCGCAAGCTCCGAAATAAATCCTGATTTCGGCATTGCTCTCGATACTACCATTGCCTATGATCTCCCCGGTGCAAATCCTCAGGAAGTAGTAACAAAACTTGGGAAAGGTACCGCAATAAAAATTTTAGACGGTATGACTATTGCCGATTATCGTATGGTAAATTTTCTTAAGCAAACTGCTGAAAACAATAATATAGATTATCAATTGGAAATATTACCCGCCGGAGGTACAGACACGGCTAGTCTGCAAAGATCTGGGAAAGGCGGTTCAATCGCCGGAGCAATTTCTATTCCTACCAGACATCTGCATCAGGTTATAGAAATGTCCCATACCAAAGATATTAGAAACTCGATAGACTTGCTAAATAAGGCTTTGATGGAAATTGACAACTATGATTGGAGCTTCAAATAAATTATACAAAAGAATAAAATAACTACTCCGGTTAGAATAGTTACCCTTAAACAATATTAGTTTTTTTTCTTTTTCTTCTTATCTTTGCCCCATGAGAATTATCCAGATTACAGATCTCCATATTTATCCTAAAGATGAAATAATCAATGGGGTCGATACACGTCTCAATTTCTTAAAAGTACTAAAAGCAATCTCAAATATCCAACACGATTTAGTGGTTATAACGGGAGATCTAAGCTTCTTTGATGCTGAAGAGAATATTTATCACTGGATTAAAAATCAATTGGCATTTTACAATATTACCAAATATTATATAATCGGGGGTAATCATGATAATGCTAATGTTCTCTCTGAATCTTTTGATCTGAAAAACGATTTACATAATGATGAACTTTATTACTTTGTAGAACCCAATTTGATTTTCCTCGATACTATAAAAGGATTTTGTAGCGAAAAACAATTAAAATGGTTTGAAAATAAAATATTATCTTTAAACAAAAGTAATCCGGTGATATTTATGCACCACCCTCCTTTTAAATCGGGTGTTCCGCACATGGACAATAAATATGCTTTTGAACAACCTGAAAAATTTACCCGCATTTGCAATAATAATCCAAATCCTGTTTATGTATTTTGCGGACATTATCACAATGAGATAACTTTAATACGTGATAATATCAATATGTTTATTACACCTTCCACTTATTTGCAAATATATATGTTTAATGAAAATTTTCAAGTGGATCACCGGATACCTGCATTTAGATTAATCGATATTGACAAAAATCAAATTAAAACTACTGTACGATATGTTTATGATTAAAGATATAATAGTAAGCGATGCTCTCTTTGATGAATATTTTGAATGCGATATGAATAAATGCAAGGGAGCATGCTGCTGGGAAGGAGACTTCGGAGCACCTGTCACCGCAGGTGAAATTCATGAAATCGAAAAAATTATCGATCTTGTTATCCCGGTACTTCCTCCCGAACATCGAAAAAAAATCGAAAAAGAAGGATATACCAAATTTTATGAAATCCCGAAAAACACTACCCTGCAAAGTGGAACGGGAACAGGTGGTGTGGAAAAAGATTTTATAGGTACCAATTTAATGCCGGACGGCTCTTGTGTTTTTCTTGTAAAAAATAAAAAAGGTATAGGACTATGTGCACTGGAAACATTGTACAGGCAAGGAAAAACAAATTGGAAAAAACCTATCTCTTGTGAATTATTTCCTGTCAGAGTGAATAAAAGTGAAATTCAGGGTTTTGAAGCGCTAAATTATTATGAGTGGGATTTATGCAGTCAGGCATGCACTCTTGGTAAAAAAAATAAAATACCTGTTTTCAAGTTTGTTAAAAACGCTTTAATACGTAAATACGGTGAGGAGTTCTATCAGGAAATGGAAATTGCTTATGAAAATAAATAAAAAGCAACTACTGTTTTAGTATTGTTTTCCAAGGATTTTGGGCTTCATCATATTTATACAATTCAAATTTTTGAATAATCTTAATTAATTTTACAGCATACATTTTATCAGTAGCATATCCGGCTGCTTTCAAACCCCAAGCCCAAGAAGCGAAATCATCTTTTGGTAAGAGAAATAAATTTGCATAATTTGAAGATTGCATAAGAAAATTGGAATGATCTACATAAGACTCAATCGGTGAATCATAATATCTAAAACATGATTTTATTAGATTTCCCTGTTCATCATAATCATCATCCTTATGAAAATATGTGTTCCCCCGCCAATATGATTTACATTTTATTCCAAAATGATTATTTGCTTTTATCGCAAGATCACTGGTTCCAGATTTTGACTCCAATAATCCCTGAGCCAGAATAATACTAGCAGGAATTCCTGTCCTGTACATTTCTGCAATAGCTATATCTTTATAGTCGTTTATATAATCAAGTTTAATCTTTTCTGCAGAAGAAGGACTTACTGCATTAATATTCAGAGATGAGAGAAAAATCACAACAAATATAAATCTAATCATAAACTTTAAATTACCAAATTAACATATTGCATATATCAACAATATGAAAAGCAAAAGTTATGCCAAAAAAATATTTAATATTTGTTTATAAAGTGCTTGAATTTTTAAAATCAAAAATTTATGATGAGATTTTTACTTTTCCGAGGCAAAGTGACACCTTATTATCAGCAAGTTAAAGAAAATAAAAAGATCGCAAAAAAATTATTTTTAAATTTTAATGATTTTATAGACAAACACTAACTATATAAAAATGATAATTGATCATTCAAAAACGGTCTTTTGACCCATTGCTTATTTTTAGATGTCTCATAGCGAGCAAGGAGGCTTTTTGTTCTGCTGCTTTTTTATTGTATGCTTCCGATTCACTAATTTTTTTCTCATCCACATAAAGAGATATTTTGAAAAAATCCCTGCCATTTACTTTTTCCTTTTCATTCAGATTGTAACTAACAACTTTCCCTTTCTTTTGCGCCCATTCCAATAACTGACTTTTATAATTATCATCAATATTTTCAAGTTCATTTATATCAAGATAATTACGCAATATTGAATTGATAATGTAATTATGTGTTTTATTATATCCGATATCAAGGTATATGGCGCCTATTAAAGCTTCCAAGGCATTACCGGCCATAGCACTACTCACCTTACCTACAGCATATTCCCCAAGGATTTTATGAAGCCCCATCTTTTGCGAAATTTCGTTTAAGGTTTTCCTTTTTACTATCTTTGACCTCATCTTAGTCAAAAATCCTTCATTCTTATATGGATATTTTTTAAATAAATAATCACCTATAACCAAACTTAAAACGGCATCTCCAAGATATTCAAGCCTTTCATTGCTAAATTTAAACTTACTATTGCCCTGCTGCACGGATTTATGCATAAAAGCCAATTCATACAAATAAAGTTTACCGGGAATAAAACCCAATATATCAAGCAACTTATGAGCCAGATATTTATTTTTTGAAAAAAATATATTATATATTCTTCTAATATAAATAATCACTTTTATTCTGAATATTTTTTTATTATTATTGAAGAATTATGCCCTCCGAATCCAAAAGTATTGCTCATAGCATATTCAACATTCCTTTCCTGTGGTTTCCAAAATGTTAAATTCAGTTTGGAATCGATTTTAGAATCATCCGTAAAATGATTTATTGTAGGAGGTATCAAACTATCATTTATAGCAAAAACAGAAGCAATAAGTTCAACAGCTCCAGCTGCTCCCAATAAATGGCCGGTCATGGATTTTGTCGAACTGATATTTAATTTATATGCATCTTCACCATATACTTTTTTTATCGCCAAAGTCTCGGCAATATCTCCCAAAGGCGTCGATGTTCCATGTACATTGATATAATCCACATCAGCTGTACCTATATTTGCATCCATTAAAGCATTTTTCATAACCATAGCAGCTCCTTTCCCTTCTGCATGTGGAGCCGTTATATGATATGCATCTGCTGACATTGCTGCTCCAACTACTTCAGCATAAATTTTAGCTCCTCTCTTTTTTGCATGCTCCAACTCCTCCAATATTAATGTTCCCGCTCCTTCTCCCAGTACAAACCCATCTCTTTCCGCATCAAAAGGTCTTGAACCTGTAAGAGGATCATCATTTCTTTGTGATAATGCTTTCATAGAACTAAATCCACCTATACTTGTTCTTGTCACTGCAGCTTCAGAACCACCTGTAATCATTACATCAGCTTTACCAAATCTAATATAATCAAAGGAATTGGTAATAGCCATAGATGCAGATGCACATGCTGCAACTGTAGCATAATTTATTCCCATAAATCCATATTTAATGGAAATATGTCCGGGAACTATATCAGGAATCAACTTAGGTATTAAAAAAGGACTAAATTTAGGACCTGCTCCTCTTTTAACATCTTTGGTTATTTCATCCTCTATAGTATTAAACCCACCTATTCCACTTCCCCAAATAACACCGGCTCTCTCAAGATCAATTTCTTCAAGATTCATTCCTGCATCTTGCATTGCTTCCTCTGTAGAAACCATAGCATATTGAGCAAAAGGATCCAATTTTCTCCAAACCTTTCTATCTAAATAATCATCCGGATTAAAATTTTTCAACTCACAGGCAAACTTAACCTTAAAGTCTTCTATATCAAAATATGTAATAGTATCCGAACCCGATTTTCCACTATATAAAGCTTCTTTGAATTCTCTTATTCCCTTGCCTATCGGAGTTAAAGCTCCTATTCCTGTTATTACAACTCTTCTCATAAATAAATTTTAATTAACAAAAATAATATATTTTTTTTATTTGTAAGCTGATTTTAATATAAAATTACCGCAACTCTTCATATAGAGTGTTTTTTAAAATGAAAATTTTATATTTTTGTATCAAAATTCACAACCTGAATACTTCTTCCATTTTAATTCAAATACAATTTTTAAAATATTTTTCAAATGTTTTGTTTGATAAATTCTACAAAAATCGTACCTTGCAATGTGATATATTAAAGCTGTATAGATAAAAACCTTTTTACTCAATATTTTGGATTTGAAATATTCCATATTTATGTATAAAATTATTAAAATCAAATTCACTTTTTAAAATATCTAACTATGAATAATTACAATGAAATATATGAACAACGACCCTGGCTGGGACAGTATTCTCCCGGAATTCCCGCCAATATAAATACCGATGAATATCCAACAGCTAAAATATTTATCGAACAAATGCTGGAAAAATATAGTAAAACCCCCGGTTTTTATAATATGGGTAAATGGCTGACTTTTAAACAAATAGATACTTACTCAAAAAATCTGGCTGCATACCTGCATTACCGTGGTTTAAAACCCGGAGACAAAGTAGCTATTATGATGCCTAATATTTTGCAATCACCAATCTCTATTTTTGCAGTTATTAGAGCCGGATTGGTAGTTGTGAATACCAATCCTCTTTATACTCCACGAGAAATGAAACACCAATTTACCGATTCCGGAGCCAAAGCAATTATCATAGCTGATATGTTTGCGCATAATTTGGAAACAATCATCGCAGATACTGATATTGATGTTGTCATTACAACAAGTCTTGGGGAGATGTTAGGAGGATTAAAGGGCGGATTAGTGAATTTCGTAGTCAAGAATATAAAAAAAATGGTTCCTAAGTATAATTTGCCAAATGCTATCAAATTTTCAACGGCAATAAAAGAAGGTAAAAAATATAATATAAATCCATTTTCTCAAACACCGGACGATACCATATTTTTACAATACACAGGAGGTACTACAGGTGTTTCAAAAGGAGCCGAACTGACAAATAAAAATATCATTGCAAATATGCTGCAGATAAAATACATAATGAAACCGGTTCTAAAAGAAAATGAAGAAATAATACTAACAGCATTACCACTTTATCATATTTTTGCCCTTACCGTAAATCTAATGGCTATGCTGAGCCTCGGCGTAAAAAATGTATTGGTAACCAATGCCAGAGATTTAAAATCGGTTGTAAAAGAATTTAAAATTCATAAAATTTCTGTATTCTCAGGAGTAAATACTTTATTCAATGCACTGCTGCATAATGAAGATTTTCAAAAAGTGGATTTCTCTTCTTTTAAAGTAGTGGTAGCGGGTGGAATGGCTCTTCAAGATACAGTGGCCATCAAATGGCGTGATATGACAGGTGTTACTATCGCAGAAGGCTATGGTTTAACAGAAAGCTCTCCGGTAGCTTCTGTAAATCCTATTGATGGCAATGCCAGAATCGGAACAATCGGTCTACCTGTACCCTCCACATTTATGAGAATAGTAGATGAAGAAGGAAATACTATCGCTCCCGAAGAAGTCGGAGAAATACAAATAAAAGGGCCTCAAGTGATGAAAGGATATTACAATCGTCCCGAAGAAACTTCAAAAGTTATTAAAGACGGATGGTTATCTACAGGTGATATAGGAAAAATGTTTAAAGACGGCTTCTTCAAAATTGTAGACAGAAAAAAAGATATGATTTTGGTTTCCGGTTTTAATGTCTATCCAAATGAAATAGAAGATGTAATAGCCTCACACCCAAAAGTATTGGAAGTAGCTGCCATTGGAGTTCCTCATGAAAAATCAGGAGAAGCTGTTAAAGCTTTTGTTGTTAAAAAGGATAAGTCTTTAACCGAACAAGAGGTAATTGACCATTGCAAGAAGAATCTCACAGGATACAAAGTTCCCAAACACGTCGAATTTAAAGACGATCTTCCTAAATCCAATGTTGGCAAAATACTGCGAAGATTACTAAGAGAAGGAGAAACTAAGAAATAGTCATATAAAAAACAGGCTGAATTATAAAATTCAGCCTGTTTTTTTACTATATTTCAATATTAAATCTAATTATTTTTTTATTTCACCATCTTGATAACAGTTTGGTATTATGGCCTTACAATATTTTTTACTTCAATGAATATTTAGCAGTAACTGTTCCGCGATAATTAGTAGTAGGATATGAATTATTTACATACGGGACCGTTTTATCATAACTAAAATCCGCCTGTAATGAAAAGTTATCGGTTATATTATATTCCAGCGTAGGAGTTAATGAAACTCTATAATTACCATGCGTAGGCTTTCCTTTCCTACCGGAATCAAATAAATATTCCTTTTCCTCATTATCCCTTATTGAAAAATCAACCGAAATTCTTAAATCTCTGAGATTATTCTTTGCTCTCTTGGATTTCCTCCCTCCTGTTTTACCGGAAATACCATTAGTTTTTGTTTTCTTACCTCTTTTCTTTTTCTTTGGCTTTTTTGTTAAAAACGGGATATAAACATTTTTCACTATGTAACCAAAGTTAAATACAAATTCTTCGGATCTGGTTTGCTGCAATGATTTTTGACTTAATAATAACATCCTTGATTTTTTATATTCAACCCTGAAACTCAAATCGGATTTTGTCTTAACATCAATTCCTATTACAGGTTCAAACCTCTCATCCAATACCATCGAAGGTATAATATATTCGGAATAATAATTCTTTTCATTATCATCAACGGCAGTAGGAGAGTTAATAAAATTCAAATCAGTCTGAAAAGACGCAACTTTCAATGTTGATTTATATCCGTTAGTGATTTTAAAAGATGAAAAAATATCTTTTAAGAATGAAAACCTATTTAGATTAAATTCCGCCCTCCAGTTAGGTCGTGGTAAATAATCTATTTCCCCTATATCTTTATATATATTCAAACTTACCTGATCCGGATTAACTCCTGTATATGCAGCCAAAAACGAAGGTATCAACACATCTTGACTTTGAGGTCCATATCCGTAAGCATATTCCGGATGATCTGGATGTGGCACGACAGGCGCTCCATTATTTCTTGATGAATACTGCCTTGTAGAAATGATTTTTCTATATTCCGAAAACTTATTAAACAAAGTTTCATAATTGGATGTAAATAACGTATTCATGGCAAAGTATGAAACTTCAAACATTCCTCTATCCATTATTGACAATGACTTAAATTCAGGACTTGAAGGATCTCCTATATTTTTAAATTCCCTTGAATTATCCTTAGTATAAGACTTTTTAAATTCAACATCAATTTTCAAATTATTAATTGGTTCCAATTTGATTTTCGCACTAAAATTTTGCTTTTTATTTAAGAAAAACTGACTGTTAAAAAATTTATTTGTTACAATCCAATTGTTTGCAGCAGCCGTATTAAGCCATTCTTCAAAATTCACCGGTTGTAATCCGGCAACGAAATCCAATCCCGGTGCTGAAAAATTATCGGTTGTACCGAGATATTCTGTTCTTTTAGTATAGCCCGGTACTGTAGTTCCCAAGTCTTCTTTGTATGTAAATTTAATATCTCTGAACGCCAGTAAAGGTCTTAAAACTATTTTCTCAAATGTACTTGGCTCTCTCTCTTTATTCTTTTTCTTTTTCTTTGAAGTTTTTGATTTGCTCTTTGTTCTCCTTTTTGATTTAGTCCTTTTCTTTTTCTTCTTTCCAAAACCGCTATCAATCTTCTTAAGGTATTTTACGGATTTATATAATTTTTCAAAATCCAACCTTGCATTTACAGATCGGGTTTGTTGATTCTGTATCATATTGCCATATTCTTTCTCCTGAAACGGCGGTGTTCCAAACCAATCGTAATTCGCCCTGTATTTAGCATTCACTTTTATCCACTTCAAAAATGGAATATTTCTTAATGGTAAATTGTATGACAAATCAATATTATGATTATAATTTTGAGGTCGACCAAATTTTTTAAGACTCTCTATCATATAATCTCTCGGGGTCACATCCGTTACTTCAACCCCGTATTCATTTTTATAAATATCGCTAATTCCCCATTTTTTCAATTCATCTACTACGGCAAGTGTTTTTGCAGTAAAATTCATCTTCAAATTCCTAGTAAAGTTCCATTGCAAATTGTAGTGTCTATCCCAATTGAATCTTCTTTCTTCAAACGTATAATCAATATCCATCGGTTCCCTGTAAGTCCTTGTATTATCATATTTCCTCAACTGAGTATTAAACGAAAATGAATTAGGCAATAAATTGAAATGGATATTTTTAATAATTTTAGCTTTTGCCCATTTTGCTTTTTTAAATGGCTTGATATATTTATTGCCCCGTGAATATCCGTAATCCAAAGTTAATTTCTGATCCGTTTCATCTTCGTTCCTAATAATAGGATTTTTTTGATTTCTATTAGTATAAAAATATCCCATTTTAATATTGGAAGGCGCCCAAGGATATTTTTTATCGCCTTTATTAACACCAATATTTGAAACATTCAAAGATTTTACCGTAGTCACATCAAGGGATCTATCCTTGATAAATGCTTTTTCCTCAGCTGTTTTGGCAGCAGCAAGATTTTCATCTACAGTCAAATCAAGATCATACGAATCATATTTAGGTTTTTTTATCGTTTGTCCGTACTGCATATATACAGGCAAATTGACACCCCATGTCTTGGGAAAAAATCTTCCTATTTGCAAAGATGTTGACAAATCGTAATCAACTACTTCATCCATACTTCTTTGTGCCAATTTTTCGTCCAATGCTCCAAAACCTACACTCATATAGTTAAAAGCAGCGTTAAAAGAACCGAGATCAGCCATTTTGACATCAAGATTGGCAGTTGCGGCAACGCCGCCTTTTTCTTCAAGACCGACTACCCTCAATTCATTGATCCAAACCTCTCCCTTCAACGGTGTCTTTTGGTATGTTGTAAGCCCGATTTCAATACCTTTGATATATCCTAAACTCGGATTACCCTTTATTTTTAAAGTTCCTGCATTCCTTGTATTATGATCATCATTTTTATAAAAAATTTGACTCAACGGAATATTATTTTTATTCCTCTCAAGTTTTAAATCCGTAAAATCCTTTAAAACTATATCCAAAAAGTTTTCATCCGGCCATATATTTTCAACTGTTCTACCTGCTGTGATATCAGACATTTTCAAAGGAATCTCATATTCATAATAATTGTCCGTAAAATCTTTTCCCAATCTTATAAACAAATACAAATCCCGGTCGTTTAAATCCATATCACTTTCTGCATGAACAAACAATTGAAGTTTTTTAAATAATCTAGCATCAAGATTAGTAAGTTTATATACACTTGCATAACACGAATCCTTTAAACCTTCAAATTTAAGTGAAAGAGATTTTTCATCCTGACGAATATTGTCATAATTAGCCAATAACCTTTCCCTTTTAATTCCGGGAGGAGAAATATAACCCAATGGTTTTTTCTTTTCATTTTCCTCTAATCCTACAACATCAAGATTTAAAATATTCGGTTCGCCTATATCATTTGCACAATATTGATCTTTTCTCCATTGATTTCTTACCAATCCGAATTCAGCCATTCTGAATGTCTTTGGTGTTTTGAAATTAGTGAAATACATCCTCATAAACTGAATAGAACGTAACCCTTCAATTCCTCCGACAGGAATACCCTGAGCAATAGGTATTCTGATTCTGTACCACAGTTCTTTTCGCCCCCCGTTGTTAGGCACTACCTGTTTCACATCCGTAACATACCTTTGTACACCAGGATCCAAAGTATCCAATACCAATTGTCCAGAACCGTCATCCATAGGAACTATAGGTAATTCATATTTATAATAAGACTCGGTGATATCCAGTGATTTATTCAGGTTTAATTCTTCTTTGTCAGGACGCAGTTTTCCGCGTCTTTCTTTTTTATCTCTTTCAGGAAAATTACCATCAGGATTATTGTATTTATAATATCTGTCATTAAGAGGTCTATTCGATACTTCATCAGAATTGAAATACACCCAATTATCATTTGCTACATCATCAAACTTGGCAGAAGGATATGTATTCCTAATAGCATTCACGTAACTAATATAATGCTCTGATTCTTCAGAATCATTCAATCCGTCCAAACCAACATCCATCTTATCAATTTTAGCCGGATCATTGGGAAATGCATCATCAAGCGGAGAATCATTTGGCACCTTCCCCCATACAGTAACCGTCTGAGGTACATATTCTCCTTCCAACGGTAAAGCATTTTCATAAAATTGAAGTCCGTCTTTCAATACATCCTCCGATACATTACCTAAATTAATAACCATTTTGCCTCTTTCATCAGGATCTTGATTAGCCCTGCTATTCGTTTGCATAAACGGATTTAACATCCAAAACTCCACATATTCAACATTCAATGCTTCAAAATCACTAAATCTTAAATATCGCATCATTCCTCCCCACCTTGATTCGGGATCTTTTAATTTTATTTTATTATTATCGTTATCCCATTCCACACCGGCAGAAATTTTTTGCCCGTTAACAGATCTGCCATCAGGTAAATCAAAATTATACGGCCCTCTTTCCGACGGATAGTAATTTATATCAAAGGTACGTAAATCCGGAAGTGTGCCCACCGGAAGATCTTTTTCAAACAATTCCTTCTGATATACAGGTCTGGTATATGGATCTTTATTGTCCTCTTCACTTCTCGTACCACTTTCTGCAATATACCAACTTAATAACGCCCTGTTTGCTCCATAAGCCAAAGACGTATCTTTACTTTCAGGAAATGGTTCCAATACTACATTAGGTTCACGGGGTGTACTGGAAATCATCCAATCATTTTCAGTATTAAGATACAATTTCACTGAAGCTCCTTCAAAATCATCGAGAATAATAATCCCTCCTTTTTCTTCTTTATTATTTATAGCACTCGAATGCCCCGGTTTCAATGCCGCTACTTCGGCTTTAAAACTTACGGTAGATGGAGCTTTAGTGCTAATAGCAGGTAATTTATCAATGGCTCTAGTCAACCAATCGGCTTGTGTACTATAATCCATATCCAAACCAAAAATCCTGTTATTGATAGGATCATCACCATAACTTACTTTTTCCGTATATGGCCGTTCAAATAAATGCATATATGTAGCACCAATATTGAAATTTTTTCTGATTTCATAATCAGCTCTCAGACCGATTAAATTCTTTTGTGTCAAATTGAACAGCGAATTGTCTTCAAATCTTACATTGACAGGACGTCCGGATTGTAAAATAGCAGGATTGATAATTCTTATTTTACCCGCTCCTTTATCCAAATCATAATCAACTCCTTCAATCAGTTTTCTTCCTCCCGAAGTAACAATAGGGTTTCCTTGCAAATTCCAGGTTCCAAGAGAAATTTCGGATGATTCGGATGATTTGTATTCTCCTTTTAATAAAAATTTATTCTTTTCCAAATGCTTTCTAGCATTGACAATAGACTCAGTGTATAACTCTTCAAATTTATATTTGTCAGCCAATAACGGATTCTTCAATAATGAATCCAATGACTTGCCAAATGGTTCCAAAACCGGAAATATCACACTTCCCATCCTTGGAACTACCGTAATCCCAGGTATATAATCAAAGATACCGTCAGGTTGAATATCTCCAATAACATTTATATTATCAAGATTAAATACTTCCAATAAAGGCCTCTTCCTAAATCCTTCCTCAGGTATAAATCTTTTTAAAGAACCGTCTTTATCCTCATAATATATATCCAGTTTAAAACTCTCCCTGTCTATATCGGAAGTCCCGATATAATAGACATTTTTCATCATCAGATCCCATTCGGGCAATCCCGGTTTTTGCGCTTTGCTTTTTAGCATCTTTACATACATCACTTTACCGGTAGTATCCGAAAATTCACTGAACTCACCTACCCTGAATACAGTATTCCCCCGCTCTCCATTATTATCATTGTAAGAATATGTATATTCATAAGAAACTCCAAGAACATCTTCTGGTTGCAATGGACGATTCAATGAAAGAAAACCAAGCTCTGCATTATATGTATATTCGGAAGGATTCAATTTTCTTCCCTTGAAAACTTCAAAATCCTTGCCCGGTTTCATATTGTATTGGCTTTCAAGATTGAAAGAAACATTGGTTTTTAATCTTGTTAGACTATCGGATTTTAGTCTCTCATCATAAAAAGGACTGACTTTATTATCAGGCAATATCCTTGAAGAACCCGTATAATCATAATAAAACGGAGTCGGTGCCGGTGGAATAACCGGATTTTTATTTGAATAATTATCTATTTTACCCTCTCCAAGATCCGAAATTGCACATATATCTCTCAAATCATGAGTTTGATTCCTTTCCGGTATAACCCAAACTTCAATTCTCGTTATACGAAATGGGGTTTTTACATTAGGAAGATTTTTTATAGCTTCTTCATAAGAATCCCTGTTGTAGTGAGATATAAAAAAGTGTCTGTTTTCATCATATTGATCAGGAGTAACCTCAAATTCCTGCTTTACAGCTCCTTTATCAATTTGTACATTTTTCTGCTCCGATCTTTGTTGTGATGCAATAGCAGTCAATTTCAAGTGACCAAATTGTAATTCCGTTTTTATCCCAAAAAGATTTTGTCCCCCTTGGATTAAGTTTCCCCTCAAAGGAAGACTAACATTACCAGCTTCTATTTTCTTTAAAATAGCATCTTCATTAAATTGTTCACTATCGTATTTCAACTTTATTTTATTATCAAAATCAAAACTCGCTTTGGTATTATAATTAAAATTCAATTTCATTTTATCTCCAATACCTCCTTCAACATTGACCTGTATTCCTTCATCGAAAATGGGATTCCAGACTCTTTGTGCTCTGAATTCAAAAGCAGGATTATTCATAATCTGCCGTGACAAACCTAAAGTCAAATGAATACTCCCTTGAGGCTTGATTGTAATTTCATTTCCTCCGAAAATCCTTTCCACCAAATCTTTTTTTACATCTACATAAGATGCCGGGTCTACAATACCCCGTTTGCTTCTATCGCCGGATTTCGCTCCGCTAAGCTGTCTAAAATATTCTATTCGTTGTTCCCTCTCTTTCCATTTCAGATATTCTCCAAATGTCATGTAAGTAGGTGCTCTAAAATAATTATCACCTATCTTTTCAGATATAATATACATTCCGGATTCAGGGTCATATTCCACGGTCTTCTCAATTATCGCCGGATCATGAAGATCAAAAGGATTTTTGATTGAATCATTGATAAAATCATCATATCTTGGCTTTATGGTATCCTGATTAACAAGGATATACCTATTGGAATATGTATCATCAGGATTCACCTTTCTGGCAAAAGAACTGAATGACATAAATATACCAACTAAAAAAAGAAATCCCAATACAAAATTATAAAACTTCATTCTTAATATTTTGGTTCTCTTAAAAATGGCTTGATATAGATAAAATATTTAATAATTTATCCGGAATAGTAAACGGGTTAAAAGAGCCACAATTTAAATCATTATAAACAAATCAATAACGCTTTTATTTATTATTGAGTATTTTATTGGATATTTTTTTTCACTCTTAAGAAAAATAAAGTTAAAATTTAGTTAATTTCTCTATTTTTTATAACTTCGCACACTATTTTCAAGTCATTATTAAAATGTAACTTAAAAAACTATCAAAAAATGAATCTTAAACAACTTTCTTTTATTTTTATTGCTATTTTGATGCTTTCATTTACAAATAACGATAAAAAATTCCCTTCTGCAACATTAAAAAACCTGAATGGAAAAACGGTTAAAACCGATAAATTTATCAATGATGGAAAAATAACAATCGTCAGTTTCTGGGCAACATGGTGTACTCCATGTCAAAGAGAATTGGATATTTATAATGAAGTTTATGATGAATGGGTTGAAAAATATAATCTTGAAATAGTAGCTATTACTATTGATAACGCAAGACAATTGACAAAAGTAAAACCTCTTGTTGCTCAAAAACAATGGCCATTTACAATATTGAGCGATTCAAAACAAGAACTACAAAAAATCATGAACTTCACTTTTGTCCCTCAAACATTTATCCTTGATCAACAAGGCAACATCGTTTTTGATCATAGTGGGTTTAAACCCGGTGATGAATATGAAATGGAAGAAATTTTTGATAAATTAATCAAAAAATGACAAGTCCCGAAGAAGTCTTAAATTATACTATATTTCATTATAATTCTGTCGAAATAACAGTACTAAGCATAATCAAAATACTGCTTGTACTATTAGTTACTAAAATCATCCTGATTTTTATCCGGAAAGCTTTTTCTCTTACCGCAAAAAGAAAAAGTTTATCTGATGCAGATTGGGCTATGTTTTATATTATAATTAAGTACTTCATCTATCTGTTAGGTTTAACTTATATTCTTCATATCATTGGAGTTGATGTTACCATGCTTATTGCAGGCTCTTCTGCATTGTTGATTGGACTTGGGATTGGCATAAAACAATATTTATATGACCTATTCTCAGGGATGATATTGCTTTTTGAAAGAAAAATAATTATTGGAGATATTATTGAATTGGAAGATGGAAAAATCGTGAAAATTACCGATATGGGAATGAGATTCTCCCTTGGTATTGATAGGGATGATGTTATTATTATGATTCCAAACTCATTGCTTATTAGCAATAAAATCATTTTCTGGAAACAAAATAAAGAATTCTCCAGATTTAGTGTTTCTGTAGGAGTGGCTTATGGAAGTGATACTAATCTTGTATCCAAACTTTTGGTGGAAGCAGCTTTATTGCACGAAAAAGTCAGTAAAAAGAAAAAACCTAAAGTATGGCTAACTGAATTTGGAGATTCTTCTCTAAATTTTAAACTTCTTTTCTGGACACAAGAAAAATTCAGAATAGAACAAATAAAAAGTGACATTAATTTCAATATAAACAAACTATTTTACGAAAACGGCATAACCATCCCCTTCCCTCAAAGAGATGTGCATATAAAGTAAAGGACAAAGTATAAAGTTCAAAGGACAAAGTTCAAAGGACAAAGGACAAAGGAAAAGAATAAAAGTGATTTTAATTATGAATTATGTAGGATAGCTATACTTTTAATATAAATGGTACTATTCCCTAATTCGTCTTTTGAATATGGTTTTATCCATTTTAGGAGGATTGTCAGGATCATACCCGTAAGCTCTCAATGACAATATATAAGCAGCTTCCAACCTTTCTTCCGGAGTCCTTGATCTCCAAAAAGAAACATTATTGTCCGTTTCCTTGAAAGTT
>Ga0256833_1000521_pt1 | contig 30014 bp, 46 predicted proteins | sample 356284metaG_FD_190535 | JGI IMG/M metagenome (GOLD analysis project Ga0256833, IMG submission 190535) | Hydrothermal vent microbial communities from Mid Atlantic Ridge, Atlantic Ocean - 356-284 | ecosystem: Environmental > Aquatic > Marine > Hydrothermal vents | place: Atlantic Ocean: Mid... | reverse complement strand
GTTGGGAATAACTATGTTGTTGCGATTGCACAGAACGAGACAAATACTACAACAACAAGTGAGCCTGTTATAAGCATAAACAACGTAACAGTATATCATTTCAACTCTACCACTATAAGTTTTGGCTTAATGAATGAGACAAGCATGGTTGTATCATATACATGTATATATGATACAAACATAAGCGACTGTTGTAGGGTAAAGGTCAACATATACCATGAAAATGGCACACTATTATACCAAGCCAACTTCACTAATATGACAAACCTGTGTAGCTCTATAAATGGTATATGTAGTGGTTCATACACAATATACATTGGTAATGAGAGTAATCTAACGTTTGAAATAATAGATGTTGATAAAAACGAGACAATACAGGCTGGTTCAATATATATACCCCGCCCACCAGTAGGATTTACTGGTTTAGCCTCTCTAATATCAACTCTTATACCTGTAAGCATATTCATATTCCTAGCCGGTAGAGGCTCGATAAAGGATACTGGTCTAGGGATGATTGCATTCTCCATAATACTGTTATCGCTTGGTTATCTAGGCATATACCCACAATACATGTATGTTTCATTCGCTGTAAGCGTTTTGCTTGGTCTGATATTATTGTATATGAGTTCGTCATAGTTTAAATATCTATGAATACTGCTTCAACACTATCCTCTTTTTCGTCTGTTACATCAATCTCTCCTATACTACATGGTCTAACTATTGATATTGTCATGTCTTTATAGTTGTCTATCGCCGTGCAGTAGTATTCACCACTAGCCTTCACAATATAGTAGAGTGTGTTATCATCTATTCTAACGCTACAACTCTCTGGTTTTGAACTTATATTAACTGGTGAAAACATAGTTCTTGTGTCACCAAGCCCTGTAACATACTGTATTAGAATCATGCTAAGCTCTATAAAACCAGAATCGCATAGAATTCTTAACGCCTTGTCTAACGTTTCACTCCTAGTTATACTCTTTACACGTAGTAGAATACCTGAAGGTAGTAGTCTATCTAATATTATCCCTTCTTGACCGTTTTCATCACCCATGATACACACCATATTGTAGTTTCCAATACATGGAAAAAAGCATTATTATGTAAACGCATTTTATTTCTTTCACCCATAATCTTATAATGGTGTGTATTGTGTATAATGGCAAGAGTAAAGAAATACTATACGCCATTATACGGTTGTGTGGTAATAGTAAACTACACAATGTCTATATAAGGCGTTGGGGTAGCAGGAACACGTTGAAGGGTAGTAAAATAGTGTCAATGATAAAGGACACGGATTTCAACACGTATATTAGACTCATGGTTATACTAGGCTGTAGCGATGACTCATGCCTGTCTAAGAGTATAACACAGTTCATAATAAGAAACTTTAAATCATTACATGGTGAAGTATACAAACTAGGTGATATATGTAATGCCATTCAGAATACCGTCATCCTTGAATATGAGTGAAAAAGAACTATCAGACATGATTGATGCAACATTCTACCTGCTAGAAAATGGATGCACTGATGATGACATAAGAGAGTTTATATCAAAGGTTAATGATGTTGTTCATGGTCATAGAGTTATTCTAGATTACAGGTGTAAGAATGGGGTTGGTATTACTGTAAAAAAGAATAGGGTTGGAATAGAGTTTATATTTTAGGTGTTATGTTTATATGGCTTGTGTTAGCCTCTTTACTATCGCTATACCAACTATTGCTACTGCACCTATGAACAGGAATGTTAGCACTATGTTTATGTTACCACTCTGTCCGCTAAACATGTTTACTGCTTCCTTCAGAGAGCCGTTTGAGTTCTGGTCTAATGCGTTAAGCTGGTATTGACCCATGCCGAAGAACAGGGCTACACCGAACAGTATGGCTACTAGATACAACACCTGACGACCTATTCCCACGAGGTCTAGGGTTTCATTTGCCATTGTGGGTTTCACCAACTAATTATATGTATTTCATAGTATATATTTTCTATCATTTATATAGCTGACCAGACCCATCATGATACAAGCTTCTGTATTATGCCTAATGCATACTCTATTAGTCCATCTGCAACCATTCTTATATCATCTAACCCCCACATCTTATAGTCCTTGTCTTCTACCCCACACTTTGAAACACGACATAGGAACTTGTTCCATGTGTATGCTGTTGAAAGCCTCTCCCCTATGTATACCCCATCATTTAATAGTTTTGGCGCTATCTCATTCATAATCATCAATGCTATCTTTATCCTAGTATCACTCTCATGTTCAAGTAACTCTATGTCTATGCTCAACTACACCACCCTATGCAGGTAGTATGCTTCTAAGCCTAGACAACACCTCTGTTATAATGTAATACCATACTATGAATTGTAGGAAGCTACCTATGAAGAATAGTGGTGGTATTAGAAAGCTATACTGTTGAGGTATTATATATGCTAGGCTCTGGACTAGTGCTATCAAACCAAATAATAGTGTGAAACTAAATTGTAGCAGAACAGTTACAAGCGTTCCACCAGCCTTCAATAGGAACCCTGACAGAGTAGCGTTTTTAGGTATATTACTAGCTATATCGTTTACTGCACTATAAAACCTACTCGATGGTAGGAACAGCGGGGAGTTCAATGATTCTGGAGGTAGACCAGCACTTACTAGACCTACAACTATTATGGTTATTATTATACTATACACTAGGGAGAAACCATACACCCTTCTACCTATATCGCTTAAATCCATAACTATACCCTAGTATAATATGTAACAGTAGAGGATAAAATTATTATCAGAAAAAGAAGAGAGGTGGAAGGGGGAAGCTATATTATATGCTTACTCTGTATACGCAAGAGACTCCTCGTATGCATTCTTTACCTCAGTAGCCCAGTTAGGGAACTTGCTCTTAACAGCACTTATCACTTCATCAACTGTGGGTATCCTAAGCTCCTTCCTAACTATGCCCCAGAATGTGGGTAGCACGAAACTGAGAACCTTAAACCAAGCCTCACCGGGATACTTGGCACCCTCAGGCCCTATAGCCTCTTCTAACAGTTTCTTAGCGGCGGAAGTAGCAACCTCCATAGTCTTTACTCTTATTTCATGATACTTCATTCCAGTCTTGTATGCGAGTTTATGATAGAGTTTTCTACGGCTTGCCATGATGGTTTCACCAACTAATATAATTGGAGTCGTAGATATATAAGCTTTACTATTATGGTTTACACGGGTCTAGTCTAGTCTGGTCAGCTATATAAATGATTCCGTAAACAAGAAAGTTAATCATACATGTTTTTATCTTGTTGATATACTAATAGGTAATGGTGCATAAGCCGTGTTTGTATTCGACACTAAGAAGAAGGAGAAGAAGAAGGAGGAGGCTCCCGTCATACTAGATTTTAGGCGTAATACGGTTAAGCTCCCTAATGGAGAAATTATACCTAGGGATAACATATTAAGCATAGACACTACAAACCATATCATAGTGTATATTGATAATAATAAAGAAATAAAGGAGTTGAAGTATGGTTAGGCTACCTCATAAGCCTCCTTATCGAGTATCCTATAGACTCTAGTATGTGTAGTGTTATCATCAGAAGCCCCAGCATGAACGGTATAGTATACAGGTATGCATAACTGTTACTCGTATAGTGATACATTATAGTCCCATTATCGTTATACACGTAGTCTGCAACAACTCCCCTTGAAGATAGTAGGATAAGGCTCAACCCTGTTATGACTACTGAAATAACTAGGAATAACCTGCTACCAATACGCTTGTTCAGTAATATTATAGATATTATACCAACAAGTGTAAGTGCAGTAGACATCACGCCGTCGAGAAACATGGTGTTAGCCTCGTTGAAGAACATCTTCCTAAAAGACACGCCTCCACCAGTAGCTACTGTAACTGTAGAAGTAACATTAGCAACAGTAGTTGTCGTAGTCTCTGTTACAGTAGTAGTAACAGTCTGGTTGGAACCACCAACAGTAGTCGTAACCGTAGCAGTAGTCGTAGTTGTGCTAGTCTCAGTAACAGTATTATTAACCGTCTGAGTAACAGTAGACGTATTAGTAACAGTCTCTGTAACCGTCTGCGTGTTAGTAACAGTAGCTGTCTCAGTAATCGTATTCGTTACAGTCTGAGTCTCAGTAGTAGTCTCGGTTACCGTGTTATTGAAAGTGGAAGTAACCGTAGTAGTCTCTGTTACAGTAGTAGTAACTGGAACATCACTCATACACATAGAAGGCTCGGGGTCGACGTAGGGGCGGACTAGAACCCAATCCACATATAGTTCATTGTTACTGTATGGGACTTCGAATACAAGGTAGTCCGTCGGCTGGTTTGTAGCAGTGTATTCTCCCTTGTATATTCCGTCATAGTATAGCTTATATGTATTACCGTTCTTCACAAGTTCCCACTCATGGAAGCCGGAATAGTCTGCTGTGAACGAAATCTTCTCGTTTACACCATCATTATCGAAGCCCCAGTCTGCGAGTCCGAACCCTCCACTATCAAGTCCACCAACGGTTATATAGTCTCCTGTTGGCGGGTCATCCCTTGAGAGTGCGAAACCGGTTAGACCTCTTTGTGTTCCACTTTTTATTATCTTCATCCTCATGCCAAAAACGTAACTACCACTTGACAACCCTACTTGTATGCTGTGGTATACACCTTCATCTGCTCCTCCAACGTTCGATGAAAGCCTTGGCAGGTGTAACATTGAGTCTGTTATCTCATAGTTTTTGCCACCGTTTACTCCAAATAGTGTCCACCCTGTATCTGTGTTGAAGTCGTCGTAGAATAGGAAGACGTTGCCGGGGCTGTTGTGGTCTGGATACTTGTTCACGCCGCCGTAGTGCATGTATATTTCAACGTCTCCATTTGCGGGTATGTATGGTATCTTAACCCATATAGTAGCATTCTCCTCGGTTTTATTATAGTATTCTATCCAATAATATAGCGGGTTTCCTTGATTGTCTGTGAAGTATATATCGCTTCCGTCGTCGTTTGTGGAGTTCCAGTCGTTGAAGCACCTCATGTCTATTCTTACCGTGTAGTTGTATAGGTCATTACCACTATTCTCGTGTATGTCTATAATCTTCTCCTTCTCTACTACTGGTTCATCGCTACCAATAGACACCGTAGGCTCTGGGTCAACATATTTCATTACAATGAAATAATCAACATAAACAATGTCGTCATATCCTAATACTCCAACAGTCCCATTGTCATATGTTATTCCAGTATATGATACTGATAGTATCCTATTAGCCTCCACATCTGTTACTACTGCTGACACCGTGCTTCCATATACTCTGACATCATATATGTGCCAATGTCTATTCCAGAAATATGAACCCACTAGAATGTTAACTTTATTTTGTATACCATTATATGAAAACAAGGAAATTCTCTTGTATGTCTCATGGTATGCACCATTTTCATTGCTATAGCAAAACCACACAGACCAGAATCCTATTCCTGATGATTTATCCTTATAGCGGAACACCACCCCATCATTTGAAAGAGAGCCATCCTTATAGCTTCTCATCTTGGATATTATCCTATAGTTTGACATGTTAAGTGTTGCGAATATTTCTGGTTTTATATATAATGCACTATGGGGTGCACTTCTTGAAAGCCCTGTTCCCTCAAGTATCCCAGTAGATGTATTCCATGTCCATGTTCCACTATCCCAGTTATAGTATTGTGATGTATCACTAGTGAAGTTATCATACCATGCAAACGCCTTATGCGGGTCATTGTATTTATTGTATCCATTAACATCGTAATACATATATATTGTCGTGCTACCATTTGCGGGTATGTATGGTATCTTAACCCATATAGTAGCATTCTCCTCAGTCTTGTTAAAATATTCTATCCAATAATATAGCGGGTTATTGTTTGAGTCGAAGAACGCTATTGAGTCGCTACTTACTATATCCCAATGGTTGAAATTTGTGCTATTAAGGTTTATTTCTATTGTGTAGTTGTATAGGTCATTACCACTATTATCTGTTACTGTTATAGGTATCCTAGTCTCCTGTGCCGTTACACTTATCACTCCCCTCGTTCTAGGGTTGAATGGCATAAATACTGATAATAACACCATTGCCATTACTATTACTGTTATAGCCTTGTTCTTATCTATACTTAACCATGTAAGCCTGCGTGTCTTCATGGCTTACTACCATCATATTATATATTTATTTATGGATATAAAGATGTGATTAGTTCTTGTCTATGACATGGAATCCATCCATTCTAACTGCATGTATCCATGATAGAGACTCTATTATACCATATACAGGTGTTATTAGTGCATTAACAATGCTTCTAGCCTTGTATGAGCCATACATGTATATAGACCAGTAAGCCAACGCACCGGGTAGTGCTATGATGTATGAACCCCAGTATATCCATAGTGGTGATAGAAGCCAGCTACCTATAATTCCCACATTCCACATGACCACCCTTATGCCGACTATAGCCTTCATAGTCAATGGTGCATACCGTATATCGCTTATTATACCCTTGAACCATCTGCTCCTCTGCCTCATGAAGTCTCCTATACTGTTTGGGGACTTTATAGACACCACAGTAGACGTTTGCCATGTCTTGTATCCCCTTCTAACAAGCTCCATAGCAAACCTAAAGTCCTCTGTTATGCTCTTAAACCCAAAACCTATCTCCCTAAGCACGCTACCCTTAACACATAGTAACTCTCCATGCATGCCTACAAGTGGCTTACCAAGTAAGCCTGTAAAGAACCGGAAAACACTTATATCGTCCAGATACCTTATCCAGTCCATCACGAAAGTAGTCCTAGACCTCCCCATCCTAGGCTTCAACACGGGGTTACATGCTGCATACCCCCTTTCCTCGTAATACGGTATCTCATACATGAACCTATCATCCATTACTATGTTATCATCATCTATGAACACATACCATTTATTTGGCTCGACACTATTCTCTATGAAATAGTTTATAGCCCTACCCTTGCCAACCAAGTCTCTCCTATAACTTCTTGGGACGACTACAAGTCTAGCACCAACATGTTTAAGATAGTCTATAAGCTCTGCACCCTCATCAGTAAGTATTATGGGTTCAACGCCAAGCCTTCTAGCACCCTCTATTGCTTCAAGTAGGCTTTTCATTACACGCCTACTAGCTATAGTAACAATTACAAGCTCCACTCCAGCCTTCACACTAGAAGTCTTGGGCTTATACAGTAACCCTGCTATCGTAAGCATGGAGAAGAACGAGAATGCAGTCCACACAAACCATGCTATGTATTTTAAGTCAATTATTATGCTAGTCATATGACACCACCATATAGTTGTGTATTGCAGGTATAAACGATAGAACAGACATTACTATGGCGAACACTACTCTCATGCACGTCCCAGACCACTTTTCTTCAAAATATCTTATACCAATATATGCAGTATTCAATATAAGCATGAATGCTAGTTTTACAATAATCATACCATAAACGCCATAGTATGTTATCATGAACCTTGTAAACACTACATCCTCATGGTATCCTCCATGAATAACGTATTTATTAGTCTGGTATATATCTATAATAGACCCAATCAAGTATGCTATATTCATTACGGACGCTATGAGTCCATCCCTACACAATAACTATACACCATTAAACTATGCTTGTTTACATGGAAAAAGCTTTTTCTCCTAGAACCAATTATCCTATATAATGGTGTATAACATGCATAAGCAGAGTATACTATTGATACTTACAGTATTACTATCAATATTATACATTACCCACACTATGGTGAACACAAATGCTACTAGTGGCGAAATAGATAATATCAATATATATGCGGATAAGTTTCTTACAGGAGAAATGAATGTTACACAGCTTGGTGAAATATACTACATGGTAGCATTCAACAATGAAGGAAAGCAGGGTGTAATACTACTCACATTACCAGATAACAAACCCCAAATGATATGGGCTATGCATATGGACTTATCAGTATGGCGGGGATTCTCCCCCCCTGCAAACATAACGTTAAACTATATGTGTAAACCAGAAGACTCTGTTTATGACAACTATGTCATCATGGTAGGCTATAATGAAAGTGCTAATAAGCCTGCAATCCTTTTTTACAATACAGACTTCGACGACCCCAACAGCGTAGACCCATACTCTATACATGTATACTATAACGAGGATGTAATACAGGAATTCCAGTTTGTATCATACGTTGGAAACGATTATGTCCTAGCGTATGGTGTCAGTAATAATGGTGTTCTAGTAGCATATGTTATAGACGCATACGACTTCTCTAACTATAAGAGGTATGAAGTCAACTTTACAGACCTAGGGTATGATAGTGCTAGTGTAAGCTACTCATTCTATAGTAATACTATAGATGTGCTACTCCACGCTAAAGATGGATACCACTACGCCATAATACGCATAAACGATGATGGAACAGTTGACAAATACATATCACAAGCATATAGATATGAGCCAATAAACATGTTTTCATCGTATAACAAGTCATTCATAACAATAATGACAAGCAACAGCAATGCAACCCTACTAGTTTATGATAGTAGTTTCAACATAGTGTATGAGAGGAGTCTAGGGTATAAAGAAGTAATGACGCCATTCTTCTATGACGGAGCATCAATATATTATGATTACAGAACATATGATTTCAACGAGAGGATTATACTATCACAGGCGTATCCATCTCTTGGATTGTCTAATATTGAATTATTCAATGAATCCATCAGTAATATTACAGATACAAACGTGTCAATGAGGCTTATAGGTGTATATGGTAGAAATAATGGTTTAGGCGGTTTCATCGTATCTCCTGTATATGTTGATGTCGGGAGAAAGAATTTTAGGTTGCATACAATAGTGTTGATAGAAGATTTCCTAATAGGCAAAATGCATTTACTCGACATACCGTATGACCTTTATACTAGAATTGACATAATCAACACTCCATACTATATGAAAACAAGTAGCAACATACCAGTATTATATAGCTTTGCTACTTCAATACCCGTGTTAGTATCAAGCGATGATAGATACCTATATACTCTTGAATACGCTATAAACAGTAAAACAGCAGTTCTTGAGAAGCGTAACCTTATTACAGGCGAAAAGATTTCCTCTACACAGCTATCATTTAGTGATAATTTGGGAGATATAAACATGTTCGTATATAACAACTCTATAATAGTAAGCTACTCTATTGCAGGCTCTGGTGGTAGTGCATTAGAGCAAAGCAACCCGTCTAGTAACAGTAGCCATATAGGAATACTCAGTTTATCAAGCGGTCTTGACTTAAGCAGTATACTAGCAAATAATATAGCACCACTAATTAATCAAGAATTAACTAGTGGTATATTAAATATTGACCCTAACACTCTTGACATAAGATGGAGTTATAGTATATCATCACAAACATTCTATGCACCACGTGTTTACTATGATGGCGAATACTTCTATTCTGTATTTGATAATGGTAATATATTAATTGTAAAGCTTGACAGTAATGGCAATGTTGTAAATAATAATATATACAATGACCTTCCCGTGTATTCTCGTCCTGAATGGATGATAGACAGCTCCTCGTTCTCTGGTCAATGTTATTCAAATACAAACTACGTCATACCATTCATAAACGCTACAAACTATCAAGACTCTATAGTTAACTATCCTATCGTAGGTGTTGATGGTGGCTTATGTGATTACTACTTCTCACTATATGAGTATAGATATGGTTATCCAATACCGTTCTTCATCAACTCTACGCATTACGTGTTCGTGTTGAACGAATACTATACACTATTAGACTACGGGTCAAACTATCTCCAATACCTTTCATGGGTAACACTACAGCCAAGTTATACTTATCCAGACATAGAATATGTAGTATTAACAGACAAGTGCTTTGCACCAATACTATCTGTAAACTTGGAACGCAATGGTCAGCCATTACAGGTAGTCGATGCGTGGCTAGACAAGGACAACGGTATACTCATAGTGTCATATGGGGACTTCATAAAATTCACTAATGGAGTATATGTATATGCATACAACGTGTCATCTCTGCTTAATGCTAATGGAGAGTTATCACCATGTGGTCAGAGTGGTGCACAGGAGACCACTACAACTACAAGCATTAGCCCTCCTAGTGGATTCAATTATAGTATAACAGTTCCACATGTAAATCCGCCGGGTCTACTGGTTGGTAACCCTAGTCTCACAAGCGTTTATGGACTGTTTACTATGGCTTTATTCGTTGGTCTATTCGTAATGTTCTCAAGGATATATGAGTGGTATCAAGCACTAGCCGTGTCTAGTGCTATAAACATAGTGTTAAGCGTTATGTTGCTTGGTATAGGATACCTTACATTCTTCATAATACTATTTGCCGTAGCGGTAGCGTTCTGGAAGAAGGGTTAAATTGTTTTATCATACCCTATTTTTACATTCACAAGGGGCGGTCTAACAGGTTGCGGTGCATTTATATGCATTACAGTTATAAGCCTGTTCATAACCTCTCTTATAACTATGAAGAACGAGTCCATGTATTCTATTAGACTGACAAGCTCAATCTCGAAATCCTCTCCACTAATCTTCTTAGCCTCTATGTTCTTTACAAGCTTGTTTATATTCTTTATATATACGCTCATAAGCATTTCCGTGAACTGAACCACCCTGTCTAGAACAATGTCTTCCCCCATGAGTGGAGATATAATCTGTCCCCCTAGAAGCGTCCTCAGATAGTTCCTTGTCAAAAGCTCAAGCAGGACTCCAACCTTGTCCGGTATGCCTTTAAGCTCCTCTAACTCCTTTGTAAGCTCAAGCGAGTCATGGCTATCTGCTTGGTATCCCATGCTTCTGAAAAGGCTATTCTCCACTACTCCCGGGTCAACCTGTATTATTGTAGGCTTCATGCTTATCTCTTCATAGTCCTTGTCATCATCGTCAGCCATGCATATTCACCATAGTATTATTTATGTGGACAGGTTAAAAACTACCTCCACCTAGATTCAAAAGCCTCATACACTAATGCTATCACAATTATTACTGCAAGCGGTATTGGTGTCTCGAAAATGTATATATACCATAACAACATATTCAATAGGAAGCCAAGGAACGTTGATAGAACGCCGCCACTACCCATGACACTCTGCATGTATCCAACCATGTCATCTATTAAGCCGAAATACCATGAAGACAATGATACTATGTAGCTAAACCCTATGAATAATGCTAGTATTACTAGGACATACCTACCTATAGTATACTTTTCACTCATAAACAATACACCATTATGTTTTTTTGTATCAGAACGTATAAGTATTATATGGTGTAAGTATTGTCCCTAGGTATAGTTAGGATAGTAGCTTTCGCATTAGTGATAGTGCTTGTAGCGTCTATAATGAGTATCATACTCGTTGGAATGCAGTATGCCTTTGGGACTAACATAATATACATAGACTTTTCTGGAGTAGCAAACAAGATAACCATGCTTATAGCAGTATTAGTAGTAGGTCTAGGCTTGTATATATTCATATCATACATACCAAGCATAATAAGGGAGGGAGGTGAATAATGAGGCTTCTATACCTGCTTTTCTTCATTGCAATACTTACATTATCATTGGTTGTTGTAATATATAGTGTAACATACGTAGCAGACAAGATACACGACTACGGCGTCAACACTATAATAAACGAGAGTAAGAATAGGACAGACATAGTTGCGAACCTGTCTAAGGTTGATATATATGGTAGTAACCAGTCTCTATGGGATATACTCAACTATATACTTATAGTCGCATATATAATGATAATAGTAGGGTTATTCATGCATGCACGTAAGAGGTAATGCTTTTTTCTTCATCATTGTTAAGCTATTAATGGTGTCTGATTGTTGATGTATGCGTTCAGCATACTTGGAGTAGAGCTTGTCATACTCATACTTGTATTCGCACTACTATTATTCTCCTATATGTCCAATAATCTTGTGAGAGTAGTTGAAGAGTCCACGAATAGTGGATATGGAAACATCACGTTTACGCAGAACCACACAATCACAGTAGCAGGCAAGGATAAAGGCATAAGTTTCAGACATGTATTATATGCTATCATAGTCATGACGTTTACAAATATAGCATTAATATTATATGCAATATACAAGGCGAGGTCTTGTTGCAATGAATAGCGTTCCAAAGTGTAGCAAGGTATATATTGACTGTGATTCAAACCATAGGATACCATACTGGTCAAGGGTTAGCAGGGGCTTATCTGTTGGAGGTTGCACTATAGTATATTCGCACCCAAAGACATGCATGCTTGTATCGGGGACTATGATAGAGTATGTGAAGAGGTGTAACTACTCTATAAACGATAATGGTTCAAACGTCATTATAAACGAGAAGTGTGGTAAGAGGGAGAGCGTATATGTTTACCCATCTAAGGTTTACAATGAACTGTTGAAGCTATACATAGAGCCTATGGCTAATGGTGAACAGCCCTTCAATCCGGGTCTCATACTTACTGGTGCACCGGGGACTGGGAAAAGCACGCTTGCACGGATTACAAGCAAGATTATAGGTGTCCCAGTATTCGAGATTACACCTGACTCTGTTCTAAGCAAGTATGTTGGGGAGAGCGAGAAGAGTATAAGGCGTATAATAAGCAATGCAGTAGAGAACGAGCCTTCAGTAATAATAATAGATGACGCCGAATGGCTACTTTCCGCTAGGAAGCTTAGCACTATGGAAAGACATGAGTCTGTATCACTCAACATTAAGAATATACTGTTTGACGCCATGCAAGATTTATATAATAATGGTAAGAGGGTTCTATTTATCGCATCAACGAATGTCAAGCCTAGTGAAATAGACCCTGCATTCCTTAGACAGGGGCGTTTCGGAGAACCGGTATTTGTCCCTCTACCAGACTATGAGTCAGTATATATTGTCCTTAGAAACGTTATCGGCGATGACAGGGCTAGGGAATTATCCCGCAAGGTTGTAAACATGGGTCTAAGCATAGCAGACGCACTAGGCATGGCGGAACGCTTGAAGAGGGGTTTAGACATTGACAGGAAAAGCTTCATAGGGAGAGGCTATACTAGGGTTCACGTTGAACAAGCGGATTTCACCAAGTTGCTTGACAAGTTCCCGTTCAACGTATTCAAGGGTAGGAGCAGGATATACCTTCACGGCAATGAGGATGTAATGAGTGCGGTAGCAACACAGTTAAGCTACCATGCAGGAGTTACTGTTGTTAAACTAGTAGACATAAGGTTTTTCGATGAAGCAGTCCACACGGCTAACATGCTTAACGCTACTATGATAGCATCAACTAGTCTCCCGCCAGAAGTCCAAGTATATATAAATAACAATCTAGACACAACACTATTCCTAGTCGGTAAGAAGCCACCATCGATAGAGGCGTTCACGTTCTACCCGCTAGAAGCATTGTATAGTGTCGTTGGAAAGGAAGAGATATTGAAGAGTGTGCTATACTACAAGAATGTATCCTTCACGGATGACATAGTAAGGAAGATAGTGAACACGGTATCATCGAATACGCAGTTCACATCACTACTGGAGACAATAGCTACTCTAAGCTATGTTGATGAAAAAATGGTGTCGAGAATAGCAACGTTTGTAAAGTAAAAAAAGATGGAAGACTAGGAGAACACCTTACTCCTAATGTATTCGCTTATGCTAACCCGGTTTTTCTCAGCCTCTTCCTCAAGTGCCTTCTTCTCTGTCTCATTCACCTTGAAGCATACAACTATATTCCTGCCGCCAGCCTCAACCACTATCCTACCCTTATCCACGTCTAAATCCACTATTCTCCCGTCTTCAAGCGTTAGAATTATCTGCTTTATAACATACTCTTTAAACTCTTCTAGTATATACTTCATAACGTTTCTTAGTTTATTCTTACTTTCAAGCGATAAGTAGTCGTCCAACGTTATCTCAAGCCTCTTACTATACCTAAAGCAAAGCCTTGGAGTCCCGGCTATAGCGTAGTAGTCATCTATCCTTCCCTCTATTTTTAGTTTCTCTAGTAAGAGAACCCCCCTATTGTTAACGTTCACTATGCACGCCTTAGCCATGTCTTACCACCACCTTGAACACGTAATCCCACCCGCTACTAGCACATGCCACGTCCATAGGTGGGACAACAGTTTTCTTCTCTAGCCTTGCTTCTCCACCAGTAAGCTTCTCAAGTAGCTTCTTTAGGTGGTTTGCATTGTATTTCCTAGGCATGTCTATCGCTAACATGTGGCTATACCTAGTTACAACAGCGTCTTTCCCCTTCAAAGCCTCTTTATTTATATTTGTATATGGTGGTAGCAGTATGCTAGTAGTCCACCCGGCATCTCTCACGAGTTTCCCGTCAACCCAGCTTGCACCACACGGTCTATACCTCACGTAAACCTCTACACGTAAATCCATCCCTAACACCTCCTTTCTCTATATGAAGCTAACACATATGCATATAGTGTTGCGGTAAAAACAAACACAAAAACAAAAAACAACGTTAAATTATACACATAGCCCGGTAAATGCATATTGTAGCCAAGTATCTCCAGCCCAAGCTTTACACCTATCAAGCCAAACAACACAATCAACACCAACGTAGTAACAAACATTGCAACAAGAACAAGCCTAACAGTCTCCACCATACGCCACCACCTATCAGCTACACCATACAAAAAATAAAGTTATGAGAAGAATTCATCAGCCCAATCGCCTACATCCTCTTTTTCCTCTTGCTCCTCAATCCACTCCTTGAACTCTGCTAGCATACCGCTCTCTGTTAAGTATTCCCTTAACATGTCTAGTCTGTAACGGTATTCCCTTAGCTTGTCTTCATACCTACTCCTGTCTTTCCTGCACTCTTCCCATCTCTCCTTAAGTTTCTTTAGTTCCTCTTTTATTGCTTCTTCCTTTCTCTCTTCTTCCATCTTTTTCAACTCCTCATACAGTTCCTGTAAGTGTTCTTCAGCCTTTAACCCATATTTATCTATAAGTTTCTCTGCCAAATCGCCCGAAAATATGTATATATATTCAAAGTCCTTTTCCCATTTGCTTATCGCTTCTTTAAGCTTCTTTTTCAGCTTCTTCTTCTCCATCTCCTCTTTTTTCTCTTCTACAAGCGGTATTAGGTCAGCATCAGTTACTGTTAGCACATACTCGTATCTTGCTTCGTCCCACCTTATGTTCTCTGGTGTAGCATATTTTTCGATTAATTGGGTAGCATATACCAAAAATTCTTCCCCATCTTCAAGCTTCACTTTTAATCTTGCTTGATTATAGTCTCCTTCTAATATCGCTTTTTCTTTGTCATATAATTCACCTGTTACTTTTATTTCTACCCTGTAATCTCCTGCAGGTATTTTTTTCTTCTGCATAAAAGGTAGGTTATGTAGTTGCGTTCGGAGTTTAAACACATCTAGCACCTGTGCCATTCCCTACCACCTTATATAACGTTTGTTACTCCAACCACAATTGTGTTGGTTGGTGTTACTGCAACTACTACAAGTGGTGTATCATCTTCTGCAACATATACTCTATCGTATAAGTATCGCTTTTTAAGGCAAAATAGTGCTTCAGCTATTTTAAACATTCTATCAAGCACATCTTTTTCTACACGCTTATCGCCAAGCACATACTGGCTTTCCGCCTTGTTCTCTAACGGCGTCATCTTGCGTAGGATTACTTTTCTACCAAACCACTCGATTTCTATTTTCTCGTCTCCATCTATTATGCTTCCATAGTTTGCTATCCCTATTACTTTCATGCAATCTGCTACCAAAAACTGGGGTTGGGAAGAGGGTTCCCCAACAGGTTTAGACTCGGACTCGGGCATTTTCTTCCACCTCTCTTCTTTTTTTCTAGGGGGTTTTACCCCCCACGTAAAACAATATAGTAAGACTAGAATAAAAGTTTTTCGGCGTTTTTTCCGGTTTATTCGCACATGCATTATATTTATATTAGGTTGCACTAGAATATCATATTATGGTGGTATACATGTGTGCACTTTTATATGAGAATAAGACAGAGAATAGTGTTACTAGTGAGTTTATTAATGCAATGAAGAAAATATGCAGTAATCTTGGCGGTAATGTTAAGGCTCGTAATCTATTTCCCGATACTGAAACTGCTTATATAGAATGCGTGTTCCCTATTCCTATAGATGTCTTTATAGATGAAAAAGGAAATATACGTATGATAAGTCATAATAGGGTTGAGAAGGTAATACCATCTGGTAGCGTTGATGAAGTGAATATATATGGTCATGTAAATGTGAAATACGGTGATGGTCGTATAAAGAAAGCCCGTATGTGGAGTGCTAAGATAAGGAATATGATTATCATAGGTAAAGAGGGTAGAAACGTAAAAGCTTCTTTCTTCTAACGTATACATTCCTTTTCTCGGTGTATTCAATGTGAAGGCAGTAGCCTATGTTAGAGTTAGCCAAGAGGATGAAGATGTTGAAAACCAAGTAAATGCAATACTCGAATGGGCTAAGACTCATGGATACAATGTAGTGGGTGTCTTCAAGGAGAATGCAGTTAGTGGTTCCATACCGCCTAGAGAAAGGGAAAAGTATAGGAGCATGATAGAGTTCGCCAAGGATAATAACATAAGGACTATACTGTTCTATGACCTGTCTAGGCTTAGCAGGAGCCTAGAGGACGGGTTGAATGAGCTTAAATCACTATCGGAAGAGGGCTTTGAATTCAAGTTTGTTGCACAGGAGTTCCTAGACTATATAGCAGACCCCATGTTGCGTAAGAAGGTTATATCTGACTTCCTATGGTTTGCTGAACTCTACCGTGAAGACATAAGGCGTAGGACTATAGAGGCTTTGAGGCGTAAACGCAAGGAGGGTGTAAGGCTTGGTAGACCTCCATACAATATACCTGTAACAGATGTAAAGAACATGCTATCCAAGGGATACAAGATAGCTGACATACACCGCATACTAGTATTGCAGGGTAAGATTTGTAGGAAGAACAATAATGGTGAACGCAAATGCATGTCATATGAATCGTTCAGACGTAGGGTTAGAGATGTTCTAAAACAATAATTATATGGTTAGTATCTCATACTGTAGTCCCCTTCCAGTCCTACCACCACCAACCGCTACCGGTATAGATGGTATCTGTGCAATAGGGCGTCTAGCTACTCCACCTGTTGCACTTGAACCCTTGGATGGAGGAGTAAACTCTACCTCGTATACATCTTCTCCCTCCTCTTTAAGCTTGCCTATTGTTTCTTCATCAATCCTTACACCTGTATCCAAGTCTATGTTTGGTATTACCACTATATCCTCTCCATTAACAACGACTACAGGTAATGGTATTAGCTTGCCCTTATATTTCAATACTATAATCTTGCTAGGCTCGAATAACTTATCTATTGAACCTATTATTGCAGTATATCCTGCTAGGTTGCCATATTCACCTATGGGGTTTACCCCTATGCTTGTAAGCTTCTCCTTGAGACTGGTATCTACTTGAGTGATATATGGTTTCAACTCCTTTATCAAGTCTATCTTGTCTGCATCAAGTATATACTTCCACACTCCACTACTACCAGACGCTACAAGCAGTATGGGTATAGTGTTCCTTATAGACTTAAACACATCACCCATAAACCTAAGACCCCTACCAGTCTCCACAGCTATCCTACTCAGAACATCATAGTCTGGGTCTATCTCCCTTATTAAGTCTCCTTCTTCTATGAGTCTCCCAAGGCTATCTGAAAGCCTTTTATCTGATTCTAGAAGCTCTACTAGTCTAGGGTCATACCTTGTGTAAACATATATGTCAGCCATCCCCTTCCCTGTCTTCCTTATAACATACTTGTATTCAAGCCATCTTCCTTCTGGGAATTCAAGCCTATAGGACACGCTCATAGTCCCATCTGGTGATAAGTGTATATCACGTGATACATGTATCTCCCTGCCTCCAATATCTACTATAAAGTCCTTCCTAGGAGTCCTCAATATCTCCATTACACGGTTCATGTCGCTAAGCCTAGCAACTACTGGTGTATACCTAGCATTCTTCACGTCTATTATAACATACCCCCACCCCTCTGGTAGCTCTTCAATACTCTTCAAGTCATCGTCTATTATGTGTGCAAGCCTTCTAAGGCTAGATTCTATGCTCTTATTACCTAAACCAGCCTTCCCTAGAAGAGTGTCCGCTAGCTCACGCAGTCTACCAGTAATATCCCTTGGAAGACCCTTTAGTAGGCTTATCCTCGATAACGCCTCGTATAATGATAGTGCACTCTTGCTAACAGATTTTGCATCACCCTTAGACAATGCGTCTTCAAGGCTTTCAAGTGAATCCCTAAGCTTCTCTGCTAGCCCCTTATCATATTCCATTACATAGTCTGCAAGCCTGTTTATAGACTCTTCAAGCATCCTGTTCAGTTCACGGTATGAGTATGTCCTAGTCTCTGCTACACCCCTACTAAGCCTGCTTACAACCTCGTTTATACTATTCACATCATTCTCTATGAACCTGTAAGCCTCTGTATCCTTCAATACGTCCTCAACATATGACACGGCTTCACGTATAAGCCTAGACACGGCGTTCAAGTCTATTATGCCTGCAAGCCTGCTTGAATACTTTGCTAGTATATCTGTGAACCTCTCAATATCTGCAAGCGACACGCTACCACTCCTAGCCTTTGAGAGTAGGTCTAGTGAGGCGTCCCTAACTTCACCCGGTATGCTCTCTGCACTAGTAAACTCTTCCGCAATCCTCCTAGCATAGTCTTCAAGACCATGTATATGGCTCTCTGGTATTCTTTTATATATAAGCTCTTCAATCTTCCCCGTAATCATAGAGGCAAGACTCCTTATCTTCTCGTTTCCAGACATGCCGATAAGCGTATTCCTTATCCTGTCTATAATCTTCATTGTCTTACCGCTTATATCCCTAGACAGCTCCTCTACAGCCTCAACCACGCCATCAAGACCGTTCTTCAACACCTTACCCGCTAGACTATCGTATCCAGCCTCCCTCAGTATACTAGCTATATTGTCTATCTTAGCCTTCAACGGCTTATACGATTCAAGCTCTTGCTTCACCTGTTCCAGTATGCTTGTTGCACGGCTTATATCAGCCTTCAACATGCTTGACTCTACTGTTTTCAGTCTCTCCTTAAGCCTAGCCCACTCGTCTTCTCCAATGTATTCCCTCAAGTCGTCTAGTAGCTTAACCGTTTCATCGTATCCGTTTATTATCCTCTTAGTCTTTTCTGCAAGCTCCTCTACCAGTCCAACAGCCTTCCTAGTCTTTAGGTAGTCCATTATTGTTTTGTTGAACGATAGTGAACCAATACTACCCTTCACCCCTGCGGCTCTAAGCCTTGAAGCTATATAGTCCTCTCCTACATCCCTTGTAAACTCCTCAAACAACCTGTTGAACCTATCTATAGACTCTAAAGCCTTCTCTATACCCATATTCTCTATTGCACGCCTAACGTCTTCTATCGCCCTAGTATAGCTACTGCTCTTGGCTATTATGTTGGCTATCTTCCCACGTATCGCCCGTGCATTCTCCCTTATATACCTAGCCCTACTCTTCTCTACAATCTCTCTTGTAATCTTCTCTGCAAGCCTATCCTTGAACCCTCTTACAAGCTCCCTCCACAATGAAGGGTTGCCTGCGGTAAGCTCCAAGGTCTCTGCAAGCCTGCTAGCTATCCTAGTATCCCTCATTATGTCTATCGTAAGCTTGAACGGGTCTCCATACATCACGCTTTCAATGTAAGCCTTATACTTTGCAGGTATAGGGACACGGTCTAGAACCTTTCCGCCAACATAGAATGCAAGCAATGTTCCTATGGTATACAACGCATTCTCCTTTGTCCCAAACATACTGTAGAATATGTTTCTAGCACCCTCCTCAAGCTTGTCCGTCTCCCCCTCTACAGTATACTCTATAGCCTTGCCTATACCCTTAATAGTGTTCTCAACCATATCCTTGAACTCGCTTGGTCTACCTATCAATGTTATAGTGTCTAGTGCACCAGCACCAACCATAGCTATTGCACCCCATATCTTCTTCCATGTCTCATCACTATGCAACAGGTTTACTGCGGCGTCCCTAGAATCCTTCACAATATCCTCAAGCCTCTCAGATATACCGCCATGTTCCACATGCTTCAGAGTAACACCGGTCTTCTCCTCTGCATACTTGAATATCCTATCATCGAAGCGTCCATCTGCAGATACAAGCCTCTCCTTAAGCTCGTTCAATGATTTTATTATAGACCGCTTAACCATTTCAAAGTAGTCTGATACGGTCTTATACTCTGAAGCCATCTTGTCTGCAAGCTTTATATCGTTGAGGAGTGATACAAGGTCTGAACGTAGCTCATTCACATATGTAGGGTTAAGCAGGTTGTTGTCCTCGTTGAACCTTGAAAGGTCGTTCATAAGCTTCTCAAAGTCTGATAAAACAATGCTAATGTATCCAGCCAACTGCGATGTATCCCATACAGCCTTCATCTTATCCCTTATCATGCCTGCAAGCCTGTTCTTCAGACTGTTAAACGTCCCCCTAGCAAGGCTTAGGCTACTTAGTTCCCTGTATATCTTACTCATAGCGTTATACACGTCTATAAGCCTGTTCCTTATCCCATCATAATCCCTGCTAGTCAGATTAGGCTTCTCCATGTCCTTTACTATACTGTTAACCTTCTCGACAAGCGGTAGGAACCCCTTGAACGTCTTGAGTATAGTGTATAGAGAGTTTGCATCTAACACGGCGTCCAGTATCCTGCTATCATCTATGCCTGCACGCCTAAGCTCCTTCCTAGCCTCGTTCAACATGTTAGTATAGCGTCTAAGCTCCTCTAGTAGGCTATCGCTAGGATACTCTCCAGAGTTAAGCTTTTCAATTACACGCTTCTCCACACCAGTCATTTCATCATATATGTTGTATACGTCCCTCACAGCCTTAAGCTTCTTGTATAGCTTCATGTATTCATCGCTAAGCAACCCCTTCTCTCCAGCCCTATATAATACTGTTAAAGCGTCATCTATTCTACCATTATCTATAAGTGTCTGAACATAGAATGGTATGACTACTCTTAGAATCTTCTTTTTATCTGTTACCTCATCGTATATATCGCATACCCTCATATGCTATACACCCTCCTCTTCAATGGTTTAACGCCTCCACCTCCACCCAATACTCCAGCCTTCCTAAGTATGCATTCTATATCGCTTGTAGATGTGTTGTGTGTAGCCTTGTATAGTGCTACAACATCATTGTAGCCCCTGTTTATACTGACTGCTTTAGACAGGTATGTATCGCATAGAGTGTTGTTACCGTTGTTACACGACTCGATACCCATAGCCAAGTATGATAACGCAGTAGCCATGTCCAAGTATCCACGTATGCCGTCTGGATTATCTACGAGTATCCCATACACGGGCTTTAATGAGTCAAGTATTCTCCTAGCATAGTTTACAGCGTTGAGTAGCCTCATAGCGTCTCCTGTTATACTTGTCTTCTCTCCCCTCAAAGCCTTTCCAAGCTCCTTCTGTATGCTACTTGCCATGCTAGATATACTTTTAAGCTCATTCTTCAATGTATTGGCAAGCGGTATATCTGATAGTATAGTGTATAATGTTGTCCCGTCAACCTTCACGTTCTTCAGTATGTCCCCATACTTGTCTAGAACCAAGGCTATCTCATGCTCGTCCCCAGACTCTAGTGCATGCTCAACGTCCCCAGCTATCTCTTCAGGTATAAAAGACAACAACTCCCTGTCATCTATACTTATACTAGATAGGTATTCTGCAATATCGCTTAATCCATACCTCTCTGCGAAAGCCCTAGCCTCCTCTACATTGTCCCCAAGCCTGTCCCTCATAATGTATAGGAATATCTTTGCAAGCTTATCCCTGTCTCCACTACTACCATCTATAACACTCTCTGCACACTCGAACGGCTTACTGGAATTCCTACATGCAACCAACCTAGCAAGTTCACCAGCCTCCCTAACCTTCCCAGCCTCCCTCCTAGCATACTCTCCATACCCAAGCTTGTCTGCTACACTAATAATCCTGTCAACATCACTACTAGTCAACAACGCATCATGTATAAGTGCCTCAACAGGGTCTAACCCACTACTAGACCTAAGATACCTTATAATATAATCCCTAGTCTCCTTATCAGCACCAGTAAGAACAGACAACGCACCAACATAATCCCCCGACTCTATCTTATTAGAGAAAGCCTCAACTATACCGACATTAATCAACCCACAACACCACATATAATATATACACGCAAATGAATAATATTTATTACACCACAAAAGACCAGCCCATAACACCATAATAATTAAAAAAGGAAAGAAAAGAAAAACAAGGAGTAAAATTTATAAGGGAGTTTTACTATATTGTTTTACGTGGGGGGTAAAACCCCCTAGAAAAAAAGAAGAGAGGTGGAAGAAAATGTTGAACATGAAACGTATAGAAAAGACAATCTATGTATACACGGATAGATTTGAGCTAAATATGTATAAACTATATGAGAAACTAAATTATATGGAGGATGATTTTGTAATAAAAAGAGAATTTAACTGCGATTTAGAAAAACCAGATAAAAAAGAAATAGAAAAATGTAAACAAAAAATAGAAGAAGTAATAGACGACAGCGAATATGCAAAAGTATTTAACATAATAAATAACGTATTAAGAGAAATAAATGAAATATATGAAAGCGTAGCAGACGAAAAAACCGAATATGTTGATATATCAACCGCATTTATAATAAAAATGTTACAAGAAAAACTGAAAAACGAAGGATATAAAACAAGCGATTATTATGCTGACGGGTTTGAAATGCCTAGCGGCTGGCATATAGGCAATACAAAATATGTGCAAACATTTATAAAACACCAAAACGGAGTTAGGGAACTATTAGTTATATATATACCATACTAAATAACCCTTTTTCTTTTTTCAAAAAATTATTCTATCTTTATTTTTGTTTTTTATTATCTTTATTCCAATTTCTTCTTAAACATTAAATTAAATGAATTTGTCTAGTGGTATTGTTTTTGGTGGTCTTTTAGTGTATCTATAGCATTGACCGGTGTAGTAGAATACTGGTCTTGCGTATGCATTGCACCATCCAAGTATATCCCCCCTCCTGTTTGGGTGTTTCTCCAGCCATTTGTTTATCATGTTATACATGTATTCCCTCTCAAGGTCTTCCATAGTATGTATTCTCTCGATTGGTATGAAGTGCATGCATTTCCTACAGTCTGCGTTTCCTCTTTCCCGCTTCATGTTTAGGCACCTGTGAACCCGTCTAGTGGTGTATACATTATTCTTTTATCCCAGTATGGCAGGGGCAGTATCCTCTGTGTCTCACCGTTGTTGTCATGTATTATGCCCTTCATGTCTATTGTTTTAAGGTTAGCCCTGTATATGGCATGCTCTTCCTTTTCCTCTATTTCAACCCATTCTATTCCAATTCTCCCAAGGTATTCAAGTAGCTCCTCGTTCAGCCCCCAGCCATTGTAGGCTCTGAAGAAGTGTCTGGTCTTCCGCCTCCACGTCCTAAACGTTTTCCTGCTAGGGTATATGACTCCCAGCCGCTTGGTGCCTAGGTATACTGCGTCCCCCTTCCTCTTTATCACAGCCTACACCTCTACCCTGTCCGCTAAGCCGTTATCGACTACTATGCTAGTGTCAAGCATCCGCCTAGGGTTATAGTCTACCCCGTATATCTTCTTAAAGTAGTCCCTAAGGGTATCGTATTTCACGTTATTGTATTTCTCCTCTGCATTACCAACGTCCACGTAGAGGTTCCACACCCGCATCCTACCCGTATCTACAACGCTATCCTCTATTTCCTTCATCCTTAGATAGTATTCTATAGCGTTCCTTATGACCTCGCTCCTATACATGTTTCTCTTTGAAGCGTATTCCTCAAGTTTCTCCAGCGTCCTACCGTCTATCTTGAATGTAACCACCTTCAACACCATTGTGGGCACCCCCCAAACCATGTAGTGGGTATAACCGCTCGACCGTAAACGCCCGCACAAACAGAACAATAACTAATCCTATTATATATGCTACATAGACAGGTATTGTTCTAACACTACAATTGCACCCATAGTGATTGTAAAGCACACATACTAGGGACACTAGGACGCAACCTATTATGAACGGTATTACAATAAGTATGTAAACATAATACAGTATGGTTCCCCATCTCACATCTCTTCACCCTCCTCTTCATAATCGTCCTCAACAATTATGAAGCACAGTTCAATACATGTCTCTCCATCAGGTAGCTCGCACGAGGAGAGGCACTCGTCAACCGAGTCATACTCCTCAGCCAAAGCCTTGAAGTCGGCTTCAACAACCATTGCACACCACCTATGGGTATTCGCAGTATGAGGAGTGGATACTGTCTATGGACACCCTCTGCCTTGTCTTCCCGTAGCACTTGTCCCCCATGCAGTCGTAAAGCCTCTTCTTTTCAACTATAAGTATTAGACCGTCCCTCGTTACTATTCGCCCGTAAACCTCGTTGTCCTTCTCCTCGTATTCCACTATTACAGCCTCTTTTACCCAGTAGTCGGTGTCTAGCTCAATGCTCTTGTTTATTTCCTTCGCCTCGTTTATCACTTGTATCGCTTCCGGTATCATTGCACACCACCTAGAACCTTGCTTCTAACGTATCCGCTTATACTCGTATGGTTCTCCTTTGCCTTTAAGCGTAGGTATTCCTTCTCCACAAGGGAGACCTTGAAGCACACGGTCTTGTCCCGCACGGCTTACACCTCGTATAACGTTTTTCGCTTATTATGTTATACACAAACAAGTATAAAAAGTTATACGCTTGGTTTCCACTATCTATGATTTTTATACGCTAGACAGGGTTCCTGCTAACAAGCTCTATGCTTACAACCTTCTTCCACTCAGAAGGCTTCTGTGGTCTAAATGGGGGGTCATATGGCTTTACCAATCCCTGCAGGAACCAAGTATGAAGCTTCCTTAACCTAGTCCTTTCATCTTTAGCCCTCTTGAAGACGTCTAGCATTACATGTTCTATTATGCTACGCCTAACAATAACGGGTAACTCAGTCCCCCAATTCATCTCCCACACACGCCTCAACTCCTTTATAAACTTGTTATACTCCTCTCTAACACTCATACTCGGGTTAATTTTATTAACTTGCACAAAACCGTTTTGCATAGAATTGTGTTTGCCAAGGGTCTGGAGATAGAACCTAACAGCATCTTCAACCAAACGGCTCAAGCCCCCTCTCCCCTTACCGTAGTATGAGGGGGCTATAGCAATCAATTGATTATATAAATCATTGCTTAAAAGAATATTGAGTTGCCTTTTACCGTCCGGAATTTGTTCAACCGATGGCATTTTCCCTTTCCCCATCCCACCAGTTTTCTAGAATTCTAGAATAGAATTCTATTTTTCTAGAATTCTTTGCAGAACTATAAAAATCTTTCCCCATGCAAAGTTTTCTAGAATATTTTGCAGGAGGTTTTTCCACTATCTGTTTTAGTGGAATTGGAATAAAAAGAAGAAAAGAAGCGGACTTACGAAATACGGCATGCAAAACACAAATCCATGCACAAAACTGTTTTGCAGGGGAGTTGAAAAAAGAAAAATGCATGAAGAATTGAACTCCTTATATCTTTAGACACCTCATTTCACGCAACACATTATAAACCATCTGCATGAATCTATGAAGCTCTGTTATAGTCATATAATCAGTTAGTGGTCTAATTGCCCCGTATTCGTTTATCACAAGCGACAGCCTACACAATGTTTGTCTACCCGGCTTATAGCAGTCTAAAGTAGTGTTAAGACCCGTTGAACGGTTGAATGTTTCTATTTCACGTCTTAGCTCAGTTACTGTAACACGCATATATAATTCACCACAATTATTATATATTCTCAAGTATGCATTTTAATGTTTTCTCGTCAGGGACATTGTTAAGGTCTATTATATATACTGTGCTAGGTATTAGTGCAGTATAGTCAACTATTCCATCATTCCTATACTCCTCACGTATATCCATTGTCTCGAATACCGATACTCCACAAACCTTTTTCTCCTTAGGCTTATAGCTCCTTATCTTCTTTATCTCCTCCTCAGCCTCCTTCTCTATCTCCTCACTTGTTTCATCGTATGCATTCTCTATTACACAGTCCTTATCAATTCTCCCATTCTCCATGCATCTCTCTATTATTCCTTCTACCTTATCGTCTGGTAGATAGTTTTCAAGTATTTCCTTAATCTCGTCTACTGTGTTAGCCTTTTCCAGCTCATACTCATACTCTGGATAGAATAGGCTACTGTATGGGTTGGGTATCTCCTCATTCTCATCTGGATACTCTATAAATAGCCTATTGTCAAACCCATCATAATATATGCATGGTATTTCAACTTCACATATGTCTATGTCTCTATCTAAATCACTCCTATCCTCATACTCCTCAACATGATACACGTCCTTTAATACCTTCATAACCCTTTCCTTATCCCATTTATGTGTTTGGGTCTGAACAGTCAATGTAGTTACACCACTTTTGTATTATATACATTGTAGTATATAATAATTATTGACATTGAATAGTAAAGCAGAAATAGTATAATATACAATATATATGGTATGGTGTATGGCATGAGGGGTAAATGCTCGTTCCTAGCCTCTCCAGAGACAGGAGACCTATATTATATATATGGCGGGTGGAGATACGACGGTATATCAGGCAAGGTATACGAAATTGGGGACAAGTATTACTATGTAAAGGGTGTATCGTATAATGCACCAGACGACTGTGAAGAAATAGGTCAAGACGTATTCTACTATTGTTGCTCAAAGAATGGCACGCTATACTGTAGGAATCAAAACATGGTGTATGCGGGAACAGGGAGAATATACTATTACAAGTTACGTCCAATAGCGTGTCAGAGACAGGCTAAAGAAGAATACGACAAGGTTATGAACGCATTCAATGAGAACCTAAGGAGAATACTTAGAGAGACGGAATCGGAAACCGTTGAAAACACGTTATAACGTAACCCCCCTTCTTCCCTTGAATCCCACATCCCTTTTTCTAATACGTAAAAAACGGGCGTTAAAGTAGGATTGTGTTTGCCTTGCTTGTATTGGTATGGTTGCCATCATTTTATCCTACAAAAATATTTTTGTAGGATTAGTCGTTCTTCACGAATGAAACACGGCAATACCTATATGAGCCACGCATTATTTTCTTTCTCATATACTCCCTATATTCATTATAGCTATTGAACTCCCTGTATTCGACCTCATATTTTCTCTTCCTACGCCTCCCAGACATATACTTATATCTACATGTTATCCTAGCAGTTAAACCCATCTCAACCTACCCATTATTCTATTAGCCTTATACAATAGTTTTATGAGTTTAACACTAAACGGGTAAAGCCTCCTCTCATGTATATACCTTGTTGTAAGTATGAAAATCCAGTCTCTAACCCTAGGGTTGAAATAGCTCATAGTATCGGGCAATATGTATGCATACATGCTTCTACTCGCATATCCTTCATTGTTAAGCTTCTCCCTCACACTCAAAGCCATCCTATGAAGCATATTGTAGTCATAATGATTAACCTTGTGCGTTGGGTCATCAGAATAGTGTCCCGGGACAATGTTTATGCTTGCAACCCCATTAACAATACATCTATACAGGAGATATACAGCCCTGTCTTGGCTTATATGCTCTAGAAAGTGTTGGCTAACACAGTAGTCCCCATACTCTGGTTCCTCCAACTCTAGGTTAGCCCTCCTAACAAGCTCGTCCTCATGAAGCAGGTCATATCCTACTATGTTCATGTATCCCCTTCTCCTAAGGAAGCGTAGTAGTGAACCATCACCAGAACCAAGCTCTACTATCCTATCCCACCGCCTAGCACCCGCAACCCTTAAAGCCCTATAAATATCCAGCCACTCACTCTTATCAATCTCCTCCCTTCTCCTCTCTATATATCTTGAGTCATAAACCATACGTTCACACCTCCCTCTATTCTTCACCTGCGATTTTTATTGTTATACTCATTGACGCAAGTGTGTAAAGTATCCCAAGAACTAGTATATCCCTCAAGTCTAGCGTGAACACATCATCATACTGTATGAATCCAAACATATACCCTGCATACCTTATAATCCACAACAACGCAACGCCGGAAATAATGACACGGATAAGCATGAGGATAAACATGGCAAACAAGCTACGCACATACTCGCACATTAAGGAACCCACCATATACTACTCCCCCTACAATAATTTATTCCACTTCTAAGGCTTGTTATGAGAGCATCAATAGATGAGTATGTATTACTACACATGGAAGAACTGAACGAGCACCTATCCACGAACTTTATAATAATAGGAGGGAAAAATCCTTTAGTGAAAATACATGGTAAAGTCAAGCCAATATACTTCTGTGTAATATTGTCAATAGTAATATCTAGAATAATATATAGCAAGAGGAAAGACGCACCTCTAGACCTTTTCAGTATCCTCCTCATGAGGGAATCATATACACTATCATAGTCCAACATTCGGGTAAGAGTAGATAACCGCACCCTATACATGGCAAACAACCACATCACCCCTTATCCTCTTTTCTCCTACACTCACGCCTCAAATCCAGTAGGTAACGCCTAATATCCCCCAACTGCGACGACAAACCACCTAGTAGGCCATACACCTTGTCGCCAACTAGTTTACTCGCAACGCTAAGCCTTCCTAACAACTCGTTTACTTGTTGTATAAGCCTCTCTAACTGCTTTCTATCCTCCCGTATCTCCCTAACCAACTTACTATCAATGTCATCCAATGCATTATTAAGCCTAGTCAGTTTTTCCTCAATATCGCTTATAATCTCCTTCAAACGGTAGCTCACGCCATAGAGATAGTCTATCTCCTCATTCATGCTCTTCCGCAGGTCTCTAACCATATACGCAACCTCTACCGCAACGCGTTTATCAATCTCACGGGTAGCTATCTTCTCCGCGACTACAGACGCAACACGTTCAGCTATATAGTCAGCCTCCTCCCTCGTCATGCACTTTCTCCAATGCATGTTTACCCACCCCACTCCTCTTCCTCCCAGTTTCCACATGTTTCAAGCATTACCTCATTGTTGTATTGATTGGTATCAGTCTCTTCTAGAATGGTATGGAAGAGGAACGACATGATTAACGATAGAAATGATATGAAGAGAAGCATGACACCAGCATGGAGTGGTGAGGATACTAGGGATGATACGATGAAGTAGATACCAATAGGGAACGTGATAATGCCAACTACTAGAGTTAACTGGATACCTATTAATGCAATTCTTTTCATAATGTCAAACCTCAACACCACCACCCCATTCCCTGTTTTTTAACTGTATTAACTGTTCTATGTCTTCCCTCCCATCTGGAAGCCATGACACTACAAGTAACTGTTTACCACCAACGCGGCACTCGAACCGTAGTATGTCATCTCTACTGCATTCATAGTCTACTGAATACTTTTCCTTCAACTCATCTCCATTTGAATATTTCTCCCATAACTCGTCAACCTTTCTAACAGCGTCCTCTATATTGTCAAACTTCCACAAGCCAAGCACCATGTAGAACAACCCTAGAAAATTTAGTGAAGCCACAACTCTACCCATGATTATCACCCTATACTATTTTCCTCTTCCTCGTTCGCAGTATAGTTATTGATTATTTGTTTTATTCTTTCATTGAACTTGTTTACACTAAATCTTAGTGATGATTCTATTACTGTGTCTCTAAGCTTGTCGTCTCCTAGTGCCTTCCTTATATTCTCTACAGCCTCGTCTATAGTCTTGTATCCGTATCCATACTTGCCATGCTCTACTATGTCAGTCCAAGCCCCACCGCTCT
>Ga0256833_1000520_pt1 | contig 30019 bp, 30 predicted proteins | sample 356284metaG_FD_190535 | JGI IMG/M metagenome (GOLD analysis project Ga0256833, IMG submission 190535) | Hydrothermal vent microbial communities from Mid Atlantic Ridge, Atlantic Ocean - 356-284 | ecosystem: Environmental > Aquatic > Marine > Hydrothermal vents | place: Atlantic Ocean: Mid... | reverse complement strand
AGAACATTCATCTCACTCCTCAGGAGCCCAATTTCATCCTTGAGATCCTCTATCTTATATTTACCTGCGGTTCCCGTTTCCACCAGAACCTTTTCTCTTTCTAACTTCTTTCGAAGCATGTCCAGCCTCAACTGCATGTTCTTCTCTTTATCAAGCAGGGCTTCCTTCTTCTTCTGAAGAACTTTAATCTGAAGGGAAAGGTAGGATGTATCTAAAAGCGCAAGGATACTTCCCGAATCCACATGTTCCCCCTCCTCAACCCCCATATACAGAATCTTTCCAGATATGGGAGCCCTCATTGTCAAATCATCGCATCTAATATAAGCCCTCGATGTGACAACCTCGCCGGAGGTTCTGACATAAAAGTATGAAATTATGGCTATTAGAGAAAACAAAACAATTATCCGTAAAAATTTACCCATCGCTCTCCTCCTGCTTCTTAAATATGCTTATCAATATGTCATCTGGATCAGTAATCCCCAGGTGAATCCCTTCGACTTCCTCATCCAGACCGAATTTCCTCAGGTATGCTGCCATCTCCTGCGGTCGATTGGGAAGATTCGCGATAATCTTTCGCTCCTTCAGGAGTATTTCCAGTTGGATGTTTCCATATCTGAAGATTCTGTCCGGAGAATCCACCATAACCAGCCTTCCTCTGAAAAGTATTCCCACGATATCACATTTGGAAATCTCATCCACGAGATGAGTGCTTACAATTATAGTTTTTCCCTCCCGCTTTAAGCGACGGAAACTTTCCCAGAATTTCTTTCTCAAATACGGATCCAGAGCAGCAGTAGGTTCATCCAGTATAAGCACTTATGGATCATGGAGAATCGATATGGCAAAAGAAACCCTCCTCTTCAATCCGCCGGAAAGGGCATACACTGGAGAGTCAGACCTGTCTCCAATCTCTACAAAATCGAGAACCTCCCTTATTCTACCCACATCTCCGACCCCCATCAATCTGGCAAAGAATTTGACATTCTCTTCCACAGTGAGATCCTCATATAGGGCAAATTCCTGGGGCATGTATCCAATTCTGCGGCTGATAGCCTTTCTGTGACGAATGGGATCCATTCCCATTACATTCACCCTCCCGGACGAAGGCTTCAATGTCCCCACCATAGCCCTTATCAATGTGGTCTTTCCAGAACCATTGGGACCTACAAGACCGAATATAATTCCCTTTTCAACCTTAAGGTTGATGTCTATGAGAGCAGGAAAACTTATATAAATGGTCAATCGCCACCATTTCCACAGTTATAAAGACCTTTAAACTTTACGCATGAGAATAGGGATTCTGGCGATTCAGGGGGATGTGGAGGAGCACGAAGAAATTCTCCACAGATTGATGGTGGAAACAAAGAGGGTCAAGCTTCCAGAGGATTTAAAAGATGTGGATGGCCTCATAATTCCAGGAGGGGAATCCACCACATTCCGGAAGATTATGCTCAGAAGCGGCATGTTCGACGCCCTTCTCCAGTTCGATAAGCCAATTATGGGGACCTGTGCAGGAATTATCGTGATGGCAAAGGCGCTTGCCAACGAAGAAGAACCCTATCATACACTGGGGAAACTGGCCATAGAGGTGGAGAGAAACGCCTACGGCAGACAGAGGGAAAGCTTCGAGGCCCAAGTGGAATACTCCTTCGACGGTGCGGCAAAAGTGGCCTTCATAAGAGCACCAAAGATAACGGGAATCCTTTCGGACGATGTGGAAATCATCGCCAGACTTGGGGACGAAATCGTGGGGGTCAGGGATGGAAAGAATGTGGGACTGACATTTCATCCAGAAATCACAGGAGACACCACTGCCCACGAATACTTTCTTAACATCGTGAAAGGGGAATAGATGCTTCTTTTCATACTATCGCAGAACCCGGTCATAGATACGCTCCCGGTGGACACCATTGCAGGCCATTCCCCCATGAGGGCCGCCGTCCTCTCATTAGCCCTTCCGGGGGGCGGGCAGTTTTACAACAGGCAGTACCTGAAGGGAACACTGATAGGGGGTGGAGAGATCTTCCTCTGGTCCACCCTCTTTTACAGCATAAGAAGATACAGGCAGACCCAGCAGGAAGGGTACTTCTGGACAGCCACCAGTGCCATGGTGGGACTGGTATGGCTGAAGCTATTTTCGACTACAGATGCTTACATCGATGCCCAGTTCATAGTGGCGGAGAATCGGATGAAAACGATAAAACTTGAGATATACACCACGCACTGATATAATCAGAACATATCCATTCCCAGAAGGCGGAAGATTTCGGAATCCTCCACTTTTCTCCTCTCTATGGCCTTCTCTATATCCCTGAACTCCTCCACATCCTGAAACCCTATCTCGTTCAGTATATCCCTGAAGTAAAGGAGAACCTCATACATTGCTTTTCTATCCAGCAACTCGATTATTCTCCTCATCTTATCATCCACATCCTCCCCCTCCTTAACCAGCTTCCGGGTATCCTCCACGAAATCCCGAAGAACCCCTATAAGATAATCCTCACCCCCGTACTCCTCATCGAGTATGGCCAGCGTCTTCTGAATTCTCCTGAGACGCCTGAGGGCCTCCTGCCTCGTCATGGGAAAAGTTTATAGTTCTTTCACTCCTCTGTGAAGGTGTCGATAATGGTCTCTATGACGAACAGGACAACGGAAACTATATTGGCAGCAAGTGCCCCATAGGCCAGACTTATGGCCTCGTCCACATTCCCCAGGAAGAAAACGAAGATGGCAGGTATAAGATGTAAATCCGCCACGAGGCTCGTCGCCAGTAGCTCTGTGGAAAGGACCCTGCTCTCCCCCACCTTGAGTATGGTGGCGGTTAAATTGGCGAATACAGTGATAACGATTTCTATCGGATGCGGGTAAATCAAAAAACTGATGTTCGTGGTCAGGGCCATCAGTATGAAGAAATGGTTGAAAATCCTCTTAAAACTCATTTCTCCACCTCCTTTTCCCTGAATTCCCTTATATCCCTTTCCTTTCCAAAGATGATGAGGACATCCCCTGAGTGAATACGGGTATTACCCCTCACATTGACCTCCAGCTCCCCATCAGCCCTCCTTATCCCGATGATGTTGACTCCGTACTTCCGTCCTATATCCAGTTCCATCAGGGTCCTATTGGCATAGGGAGAATTTTCATCCACATACAGTTCCACTATATCCACATCCGATTCCTCCGCAAATACGATTTTATCGAATAGATGGGTAATGCGGGAGGATTCAGGATGCAGTATATGGGCCACCATTCTCGAAGCGAGGACCTGTTCCCTGTCCACAACCCTGCTCGCCCCCATCTGGTAGAGCTTCTCCACCAGCTCCTCATTGGACACCAGAGCATAAATATGGAACTGGTCGTCCGGACGAATAAGGCGGGCACTGGAGACTATGGCTATGGCTTCGGCATCATCCCGGGAATTCACCACGAGACCGCTGGCCCGCTTTATACCGGCAGCGTATAGGTACTCGTCCCTGTATGGAACGCCGAATATGTAGTAGTCGATGCCGTGCTCCCTCAATTCCTCCTCCAGAGAAGGGTCACCCAGTACTACAACGGTCTTTATGTCCTTCCTCTCGAGGTACTTTACGAGCCAGCGGGTCACCTCATCATAACCCGTCACAATATAATGGTCCTTCAGGTCCTTTATGGAATTGAGCATCATGATCCTCCTGTAGATTGCCACAACATCCTTTTTAAAGAAAACCCTCACGATTACAGTCGCAGATGTGGTGAATATGCCTATTCCCCACAGGGCGAGGAAGGTGGTGAAGATTCTGCCTGTGGGGGTATCGCTCCCCGCCACCACCTCCCCGTATCCAATGGTCCCAATTGTTATGACAGTCATATAGAGGGAATTGATAAAGTCTCCTCCTGAGAGATACATGTAGCCCAGCGTCCCCACGAAAAGGGCGAAGTTCAAAAGCAGAAGAGGAATCTGTAGCTCGGCCAGGGCTTCCACGAGCCTCCTTTCGTATCTCCGAAGCAAAATATCGCTCTTTCGCCTACGGAATCTCTTCAGCCTGAACCTGCGAGGCATCCGGAGGGAATTTTAAACCAGAATCCCTTTATAATTTGTCATGGCCAGGGTCAATAGATTTCCCAAAATGGCAGCACTTCAAAAGTTCAGAGCACTGAAGCTGGGATACGATGAAAAGACCGCAGAGGCAATAGGTATAGCCGAAGCCCTGAAGTACGCCATATTCAAGAATCTATCTAAATACCGCAGAGGCATAGAAAGGGAGAAAGAGAAGCCGGAGAAAAAGGAACTCTACGAAAAACTCGACTGGGAGACCTTCAAAACATTCCAGCTGGCGGCAAAGGATGGTCTTCCATTCGTGGGAGGAAAAGTGGAAACACCCGAAGATTACAGGAAGGCAGTGTTCGGTAAATTTGGGGAGGATGTGGGAAAGCGCATAGAGGAATGGGCACACAGAATCATAGAGGCCACTCCCCGGGAGTACCTGGGGGACGAGCGAAAATTCTTCAATTATGTATGGAAACCCCACAGGGATGACCCTATAGAATATTAGATAATCCCACTGCCCAGTATATCGTGAAGGTGTATTATGCCAATGGGTCTTTCCCCTTCATCCACAACCGGCAGGACCATGATTTTGTACTTCTCCATCATATTCAGGGCCTCCCCCACGAGGGAATCGGGAGATATAACTTTGGGATTGCGGGTCATCGCATCCCGGACCCTGCCGTTGTTCAGGTCGTAGCCTTTTTCGATATAGCGCCTTAAATCACCATCGGTTATGATACCGACGATTCTTCCATTCTCATCCACAACAGTGGTCGCGCCGAACCCTTTACTGGTCATCTCCAGGATGGCCTCCCTCATGGATGCATTCACACTCACCTTCGGAACCCTGTCCCCGGTATGCATTATCTCCTTTACCAGCTTCAACTTCCTGCCCAGCAGGCCTCCGGGATGCAGGCGGGCGAATTTTTCCTTCGTGAAACCCCTGAGTTCCAGAAGAGCAATAGCAAGGGCATCCCCCAGGACCAGCGTCGCCGTGGTGGATGCGGTGGGAGCCAGATTCAGAGGACACGCCTCCCTATCCACCTTCACTAAAAGCAGTATATCGCTCTTGCGGGCAAGGGTAGAACGCTCATTTCCAGTAATGGCAATCAGGGGAACACCCACGAATTTCACATAGGGAATAAGGGAGAGGATTTCGGAGGTCTCACCGCTGTTGGAAATGGCCATTACCACATCATCCTGAGAAATGATCCCCAGGTCTCCGTGCAGGGCATCCGCAGGATGCAGATATACAGCAGGTGTTCCGGTGCTCGACAGAGTGGAGGCTATCTTGTGGGCCACCTGCCCTGACTTGCCTATGCCGGTCACTATCACCTTTCCCCTCGAATCGTATATGGTTCTTACCGCCCTCACGAACTGCTGATCTATGGACTTCTCCAGATTGTCCAGGGCTTCCTTCTCTATACTGATTGTCCTTAAAGCACTTTCGATGATTCTATCATCCATCGAGCCCCAAAATGTTAAAGGAATAACACCGGCGGAAGGGGAGCGACATGCATCGCTGAGCAGTCGATTTCCGGTCCGGATATAATTCCGGATAAAATTTGAGCTTCAGGCAACCACATATTTTAACAGGTATGCAATGTTTTTTGAATTAAATAACTATGCATCAGGTATTTATCCATGTTCAAATTTGACAAAGTCATGTGAATCCATTAAAATTAATGAATGGTTTTGTTTGTACTTACATGGGTCGGGGCATACTACAACCCTTTGCCGGGGGAGGCATCCGCCGCAGAAAAAGAAACCCCGAGAAAACTAGTAATCCCCGATGAAGGGAGAATACATCCAGTAAACAGGGCTCCGGTCGGGAGCAGGTTTCAATCGAACAGGCCGACAGTAAATACCTGGTCCTTCCTGGGGCCGGAATTGATAGATTCCCTGGACTGGTCCGATGGTAAGGCTTCCGGAAGAGTGAGCTATATACTGGTCAACCCCCTCAACCCCTCCGTTGTTTACATTGCGGCAGCAGGAGGGGGAGTATGGAAGACCACGGATGGCGGAGACACCTGGTTTCCCGTAGGGGACAACCTAACAGCCCTTACATCGGGCGCACTGGCCATGAACCCATACGACACTGCCATAATATTCTACGGAACAGGCGAAATGCATTATTGCGGGGACTGTTTCATAGGGGACGGCCTGTTCAAAAGTACGGATGCCGGAAATACATGGACGAAACTGGCGGGGGTTGAGGATGTAGGCGTCTATATAAGTCGAATCGTGGTCCACCCCAACGATACCAGCAGGATTATACTGGCCACGAACAACGGAATCAGGATTTCCACGGATGGGGGGCAGACCTGGTCCGCAGCCAGCTTCGATGTTCCACTGGGAAGCGGAGCATACGATAATATGACCGACCTCGTCTACAGACCGGATGCTCCGGATACCATGTTCACCCTGTCCACAGTAGCAGATGCGGACAGCGGAGGGGTTTATGTTTCCTATGATGGGGGCTTTAACTGGAGCCGGATAAACGCATTCCCCTACAATGGGTTCAACGGATTCGTGAGAGGTCAGATTGCCATCGCCCCTTCGAACCCCGATGTTATGTACATATCCTTCTCGGACATATACGGAAACCTTTATGCGTTCTACAAATCCACCGATGGAGGCATCACATGGAGCGATATAACCAGCAATGTCCCGGAATATCTATGCGGTCAGGGCTGGTATGATCAGGCCCTCGAAGTACATCCCCTGAATGAGGATGCGGTGTACGCGGGAGGGGTTCATAACTACGGCAGTTCCTGTTCATACGGGTTAATCAGAAGTACAGATGGGGGAAGCAGCTGGGACGAAATAGCCGGGTCCGTCATACATCCGGACATCCATGATATCGCATTCTCTCCCTCAGGAGATACCCTGTGGGTGGCAAGCGACGGGGGAATATGGGTCAGCTATGATGGAGGAGACACATGGGTAAACAAGAATCAGGGTCTGGGTATAACGCAATTCTACACAGTATCGGTTAACCCCGTTGATAATTCTCTTGTTCTGGGTGGCGCACAGGACAACGGGACTCCCATAATGTACAACGGCACATACTGGGTTGAAGTGGATGGTGGGGATGGCGGCGCCAATACATGGCTCACACAGGGTGGAACCTCCGTCCCGGATACATTCTTCACCTCCTATGTTACGATGCTCTATGTGAGCAGACGCAGACTCACTTCCGGATATCCCGAACCCTCAAACAGCCTCGAGGACAGCGATGTGGGAAGCAACACGGGAGGCTGGTGTAGAACCTTCGGATGGAGAACAGACTGCGAAACCGCGGCATGGTGCACCGCTCCCCTCCTGTACGATACCCTCAATGGCATCCTGTATGCGGGGACCGTGAGACTTTACAGATCAACGGATGCGGGAGCCACATGGACCGCCATAAGCGATTCTCTCGTCGCCAACTCCGGAGCCGACGGCTACTATCTGCTTTCCGTGGGAATAACCGCCAGTTCTGACACAATATACACGGGATCAAACGATGGATATGTGGGATTCACCCCCGATGGCGGACTGAGCTGGTACGATGTCTCTCCCGACTGGTCGGCATATTCGTATCCACCCTCGATTTCAGATATACAGGTGGCCCCGACAAATGGAAAGGAGGCATTTCTATGCGTGGGAGATGAGTGGGGATACCCGAGCATATGGCCCAGGGTGCTCTATACAAACGATGCAGGCAACACATGGATTGACATTTCGGGGAATCTACCGGAGGGATATAACTGCCGGAGCATAGAGGTATTTTTTGCCTCCAGTCCCGCAACGCAGGACACCATAATCTACATTGGAACCGACAGAGGTGTATATTATTCCAGATTCGACCCCTCAAATCCCTCCGCCACATCCTGGAGCGTTTACGGTCTGGGTCTTCCGTCGGCAGTTGTATATGATCTTCAGCTCTACATGGATGCAACAGATACCCTGCTGTTTGCCGCCACCCACGGAAGGGGAATATGGGTCAGCTCAGCCCTCACCCCCCTCTCCAGCCCGGAGACAGGTCCTGTCGTCGTGGAGAAGCCGATTGACATAAGGGTGGATGGCCGCAACATCATCTTTTCGAAAGAAGCCCCATACTCCATCTACGACATCTCCGGCAGACTCATCAGAAAAGGAAGGGGTGAGAGGATTTCGCTCAGCAATCCCGGAATATTCATCGTCCATATCCCCGGGGTAACCCGAAAAGTTCTCGTGAGATAATGGCCGTACGGGGGAGCATCCCCCGTTTTAAAATTTCCTGCCGATGGAATTTGCCTTTCTGGATATAGAAGCCACCGGCTCCAATCCCTACAGGGCCCGAATAGTGGAAATCGCCATAATCATTACAGGGGAAGGCCTCAGCGAAAGGGACCGATTCTCCACCCTGATCAGGCCCGAAGTCCCCATAGACAGGAAGTCCCACTCTATACATGGCATATCGGAAAAGGAACTGGTGGATGCTCCTTCCTTTCAGGAAGTGGCAGGGAAGGTCAGGGAATTGCTGCTGGGAAAAGTGGTCATAGGGTATAGAATAGGGGATTTCGACCTCAGACTTCTGAATATGGAACTGGCCAGAACCGGTAATCTGACCATATTTCCAAGATATCTTGACCTCAAGGACCTGGAGCAGATACCCCGCAGGAAATCCCTGTACCACATGGCCAGAAGCATGTCCATTCCGGCGGGAAGGCTCCACAGGGCCATGCCGGATGTTCGAACAACCCTGAAGATAATAAGGGAGGTGGTGAGAAAATACGGCCTTCAGGCAATAATCCCGGCAATTAGAAATCCCGTAAGCCACCCCAAACTCTCCATACTGGCCGAGAACACTAATATGGGCTTCCTGAGCCATTTTCTATACAGGTCCCGATTCCGCATTTCGGAGCATGTGGGATTTCCGCTGACGATGGACACCAACAGGGTCCTCTTCAGAAATACCTATATAAACAGGAATTTCAGGCTCCATGCATCTAAAATCATAAACATAGAGAGAGTCAAATGAGGGGCCTGGCCCCTCAAATCAGGTTGGAAATTTTCTCCTCTATATACCTTACAAAATCCTCATAACCCAGCTCCTTACCCGTTGCCATCTTCACAAGCTCCATGGGCATATAGATGGAGCCATGCCTGTGGATTTTCTCCCTCAACCATCCCAGAATATCACCGAATCTCCTGTTCAGAATAAGCTCGTGAATGCTCCCCATCTCCTCATTCATGCGGAAGTAAATCTGTGCAGAAATGAGATTGCCCAGCGCGTATGTGGGAAAGTACCCCATGCTACCGCTGTACCAGTGGATATCCTGAAGTATCCCCTCCGAGTCATCCGGAGGATAAAAACCGAACAACTGCCTGAAGGTCTCGTTCCAGGCATCCCTGACATCCTCAACCTCCATCTGGCCATTGATCAGGGCCCTCTCCAGCCTGAATCTCAGGATGATGTGCAGATTGTAGGTAAGCTCATCCGCCTCCACCCTGATCGTGGATGGCTTCATGGCATTTACGGCCCTGTAGAACTGCTCCACTCCCACATCCCTGAGGGAATCGAAGTACTTTCTGGCATCCTCCATATAGACTTTCCAGAATGCAAGGCTCCTGCCCACCACATTCTCCCAGAATCTCGACTGGGATTCGTGCAGGGACAGGGACGCAGGATTACCCACGGGAAGGCCGAAGTATTCTTCAGGAAGATTCATGTTGTAGAGGGCATGCCCCATTTCGTGAAGCGCTCCGAAGAGGCCGGAAGGCAGATAATCCTCGTGGTATCTGGTGGTTATCCTGACATCGTGGGGCAGTATCCGGGTGGCGAAGGGATGAACGGTCTTATCCAGACGCCCCCTGTTGAAATCGTAGCCTATTTCCCTCAGAAGATAATGGTTGAATTGAATTTGCTTATCCTCCGGAAAATGCCTGTGGAGAATTTCCTCTCCGAATTCCACATCCCTGACCCTATCCAGGAGCCGTTTAATCTCCCTCTCCAGGGGTTCGAAAATTTTCTCCACGAATCGGGCCGTCAGTCCGGGTTCGTAATCATCGAGCAGGGCATCGTACGGCTCCTCCCCGTATCCAAGAGCATCGGCCCTCTTCCTCAGCAGTTCTACCATCTCCCCGAGAAGGGGTTTCACGATCTCGAAGTTCTTTTCCCTGCGGGCCTTCTTCCACACTTCTACAGTGCGGGTGGCAAGGCGGGACATATCCATTACGAGCCGGGAGGGAATCTTCTTATTCTTTTCGTAGTTCCTGCGCCACCAGTAGAGGTTCATCCGCTCCACATGGTCCAGTTCCTCATCTTCTGCCCTCCTGATAAGCTCGCCCACCTCGTCGGATGTCCATACACTGTGGATATAACCCCTTATTGTGCTTATGAGCTCTCCTCTGTATCTGTACCCCTCCGGCGGCATATAGGTCCTCTGGTCCCAGAAAACGAGGGAGAGGGCGGCGGAAAAATAGGCTGTTTTTCTGCTAATTTCAGCCAGTTTTTCATACGCTTCTTTTCCACTCATGCTGAAAATTTTAGGGCAGTAAAGAAATCACCCTGTTATAATCCCTGCCCTTCGAATTTACTACCTTCCCCCAACAGACCCCCTTTCAATCCAACACAGGAGGAGATTGAAGAAATGTTCAGATACACCACAGAGGCAGAAGACCCCGAAAGAAGCACCTACAAGATAGTCAATGATTTCATAAGGAAAGCATACATTCTGAAGCAGGAAGGTAAGTTCAGCGAAATATCAAGGGAATTTGAAAGACTGCCTTTGAAATACAGGAGGAATATACTAACCCTGCAAAATATTTTCCTCAAGTACCAGAGCAATGCTAAAAGGTTTGAAATTCTTTACAGGGGTATGCCAGAGGACAATAGAATAATCAAGGCAAAAGTAGGGCAGATTTTATACCTTGAATGGGGTTTTGTATCCACGAGCTACTCGGAATCTGTAGCTAAGATGTTCTCTAATGGTATAATCCTCGTAATAACCAGGCGTATCCATCCGGGAGTCCAGCTTATAGAATACTCCTCACTTCCTTACGAGGAAGAAGTCCTTTTGCCTTATGGGTTCTGGAACAAGTTGAAGGTATTAAAAAAGGAAAAGAAAGGTGGAATCTGGTACATCTATGTGGAGGAAATATAGGTGTATAATTTGAATATGGCGGAAGAATTGTGGAAAAGATATCCTAATGAATACAGGCCCACAAGAGAGGAAAGGATTAAAATCTATAAGGAAGCATATAAATGGCTTACAGGAGAAGATTGGCCCTATCCTGTGGAGACCGACGATGACATAAGGAAACTGGTCAGGACTATACTGAAAATAGAATGGGACATGAAGCGAAGGGGCGAATGGCCGCCAAAGCACCATGCAAATAAACATAAGCGTAGGGGAAAAAGTAAAAAGTCCAGGGGAAAGTCCTCGAAAATCTGAAGAAAAATGCCAATCAAATCGGTTCTTCTTTCCCGTCCAGCCGGACATTCAGGGGTTCCCTGAAGTGTAGATCTATCTGCGTATAGGGGACCTCTATACCCGCCTCCTTCAATTTCTTCCATGCGGAATAGTACACCTGACTGCGGATGAATCGAACCCGCACGAGTTTTCGAAGATCCACCCACAGAACCAGATAGAAAATAAGGGCACTGCTTCCCATCTCGAAGAACCATACCTCCGGCTCTTTTCCGGGCATATCCAGAACGACCCCCTCCACCTCCCGGGCCACATCGAGCAGAATCCTCCTGACCAGCTCCGGATCAGAATTATAAGAAACTGGAACAGGGACCCTTACCCTCACATAGGGGTCAGAAAGGGTATAGTTGATGATCTTTCCCGAAATGAACTCCGAATTGGGAACGGAAATCTCTATTCCATCGAGGGTCCTTATGATGGTGCTCAGAAAATCCACACTCACCACCTTTCCGTATATAGTATTGCTTGCGTTCCCGATCGAATAACCGGCATTTCCTTCCAGTTCCACTATATCCCCCACTTTAACTTTCCTGCTGAGAAGGAGGATAAATCCACTGGCATAGTTGTTGAATATCGTCTGAAGGCCGAATCCCACACCAATACCCAGAGCACTCAGCAGGGGAACCATCACCTTCCAGGAGATACCGAGGCCCGACATGAAAGCAAGGGCCACCAGGAGAATTCCCACATTGGCAATGAGGGATTTCATGAACCCCGCAGTTACTTCGTTCCCCTGGCGGAGATAGTAATGATATACCAGGTATTTGAAAAACTCCACAGCATAATAGACCAGAAGCAGGACATACAGCCCCGAAATCAGGGACATCAGGGAAATGGAAACGAGTTCCGTCTGCACGATATAGAACTTCGAAAGCCCGTCCACAATGGACTGAAGGTTCAGGAAATGGGTGCTGACTTTGTATAACACAAACAGGAAAACAAGGTTTACCAGGAAGTTGAAATTCTTCACAATCGGTTTGATGCTGGAGAATCTACGGAGTATCCTCCTGTGGAAGAAGATGAAAACCGCAATATACAGAACCAGAATAAACAGATAGACCACAATGGGTATCCACTGCATGGAGGGGCAAATTATAAACCGGCATCCCTGCCGGCTCAAATCGGCGATAAAAATCAAATTAGAAACCTGCCATCCTCGTAAATCACCTCTCCATCGGCTTTTACGCGCCCCTGACCCATATCGAACACCAGGTCTATGTGAATGGCCGAATCGTTTTTTCCACCGGCTTCCGGAAACGCCTTCCCTATTGCCATATGCATCGTGCCGCCGATCTTCTCATCGAAAAGGGGATTCTTGATGAATCTGTCGATATCGTAGTTCAATCCAAAAGCCACCTCCCCCAGCCTCCTGGCTCCCCCGTCTATACCCAGTATCTTCTCCAGCAGGTCCCTGCCCTCCTGTGCGTCGAACTCCACGATTTTCCCTTCCCTGAACCTGAATTCGACTCCGGACACCACATTGTTGAAGTACACCAGTGGATATGTGAACTTCACCCATCCCTCCACAGAATCCTCCACAGGACTCGTGAAAATTTCTCCACCGGGCATGTTCATTTCTCCTCCATCCACTATCCATTTCCTGCCCTTCACCGACATCCGGAGCTCCGCCACAGGAGATTCTATCTCTATGGTGCGGACCCTGTCCAGCACCCTCTTATATCTGCGTATGGTTCTGCGAAGTTTCTTCCACGCCTTTACGGGGTCCCTCTCGTACAGCTTCATCGCCCTGAAAACGAATTCCCTGTATTCGCTGGAGGATACTCCGGCCTCCTGTGCATCCGCATGATTGGGATAATGGGTGAAGACCCACTTCAGGTCACCGGTGGACAGTCTCTCCATAAACCGGTCGGATATAGGTTTAATCGCCTGACTGAATGCGGCCAGCTTTGCCGGATTTACGGATGAAAAAGCACGGGTGTTGTAGGAAGAGCCAATGTCTATCTTCTTGTTCGGAGCGTTTATGTATGCCCACGAAATATCGTTGGGCTGGTACAGTTTCAGTATATCTTCCGGTTCCAGATATCGGTAAATGTATTCCCCCACCTCGTCCAGTCCAAGGGTATATATTGGTCTGGCTTTCCTCAGAGTAATTTCCCTGACCAGCTCCCTTACAAGAGGTGCCGATGTGATACTTGCATCGATATGCACCAGATCCCCTTCTTTCACCTCAACGCAATAATCCACCAATAATCGGGCAAATTTATCCAGCATAGATTAATGTTAAAGGGGATGCACCTGGTTTCAAGTATTAAAAGGGGAGGGGCATCACCCCTCCACTCTGAAATCCCCTTCGTCGTCCTTCTTTTCTCCGGTCTGCTGTCCCCCGGTATCCTGCTGTTGGGCGGTCTGAGTCCCATACTGCTGATAAATGCGGGTGGTTATGGCATTCCATGTATTCTGAAGCTCTTCGTACGCCTTCTGGATTTCTTCCTTACTGTCGGACTTGAGGGACTCCCTGGCTTTCTGGAGCTTCTCCTCCACACTCTTCCTCTCCTCATCCGTTATCTTATCGCCCAGCTCCTTCATGGCCTTCTCTACAGAGTAAATGTATGCATCCACCTGATTCCTCAGTTCGATCAGTTCAGCCTTTCTCCTGTCCTCTTCTGCCTTCTCCTCCGCCTCTTTGATCATCCTCTCGATTTCCTCTTCGGTCAGCCCGGTCCGGGCATGGACCCTTATGTCTGCCTTCTTACCGGTGGTCTTTTCAACAGCCGTAACCGTCAGTATCCCATCCGCATTGATGTCGAAAGTCACTTCTATCTGAGGTACTCCACGGGGAGCCGGTGGTATTCCGCTGAGTTCGAACTGACCCAGAAGTCTGTTTTCAGAAGCAATCCTGCGCTCCCCCTGATAGACCTTTATCCACACGCTGGTCTGGTTATCCTCCGCAGTGGTGTATATCTTCGTCTTCCGGGTAGGAATCGTGGTGTTCTTCGGTATTACCACATCGAAGAGCCCGCCGACCACCTCCACACCAAGGGACAGGGGAGTCACATCCAAGAGAACTATATCCCTGCTCTTGTATTCACCGGCTATGATTGCCGCCTGAATTGCGGCGCCGATCGCCACCACCTCATCCGGATTGATACCCCTGTGGGGCTCTTTTCCGAAGAACTCATAGACCATCTTCTGAACCAGGGGCATTTTGGTCTGACCGCCCACCAGTATGACCTCGTCTATATCCCCGGGTGTAAGTTTCGCCTCCTCCAGAGCGATTTTGGCTATGTCTATTGTCCTTCTGATCAAATCCTCCACCATTGCCTCGAGGCGGGCGCGGGTAAGAGTCCTTTCCAGGTGTTTGGGACCGGATGAATCCATGGCGATGAAGGGCAGACTTATTACCGTCTCCTGCTGGAAGGACAGCTCTTTCTTTGCCTTCTCCGCCGCCTCCTTGAGCCTCTGGAGAGCCTGCCTGTCTCCGGAAAGGTCTATACCCGTCTCCCTGCGGAACTCCTCTATCAGCCACTCTATGATCCTCTGGTCTATGTCGTCGCCGCCGAGGTGCGTGTCTCCGTGCGTGGCTATTACTTCGAAGACCCCATTATCCAGGTCCAGTATGGAAACATCGAAGGTACCACCACCGAGGTCATAGACCGCCACCCTTATGTGTCTGTCGGTCTTATCCAGCCCGTAGGCAAGGGCGGCCGCCGTGGGCTCCGCCAGTATCCTTACCACATCCAGCCCCGCTATGCGACCCGCATCCTTCGTGGCCTGCCTCTGAGCATCGTTGAAGTAGGCAGGAACGGTTATAACTGCTTTCTGAACCCCCTCTCCCAGGAATGTCTCGGCACTCTTCTTGAGGTACTTGAGAATTTCAGCGGATATCTCTTCGGGAGTGTAATTCCTGCCTTCTGCCGGGACATACACCTCCACCCTGTCGTTCTTTCCACGCACCACCTTGTAGGGAACGCGCTTTATATCATCTATGGCCTCATCGTACCTGCGACCCATGAAGCGCTTTATGGAGAAAATGGTGTTTTCCGGATTCATCACAGCCTGCCTCTTGGCAGGGGAACCCACTATGACCTCGCCGCCCCCCTTGAATGCAACCACGGAAGGCGTTATCCTCTCCCCTTCGAGATTGTGCATTACGATGCTCTCTTCGTTCTGGACTATGGATACGACGGAGTTGGTTGTCCCGAGGTCTATTCCGATTATTTTCTCCTTCATCTTGCCCTCCCTCCTCTTTTCAGTTAACAATAAATTTTAAACTTTTTCGCAGACGATTTCCCGCCGGCTGTCGCCCATCCAGACCATGCCGGAAGCACAATCGGACAGATAACCGCCCCCCAATTTACCCACCAATACGATTGGAAATCCCCCTGCGGGAAGGCAAAAGCCCTCCGGCATGACAGGTTCGGGTCCCATGCAACTTTCAACCAAACCGGAGGACGCAGGAGCATATTATAATTTTTCCATGCTGGGCGAAATCTTCAAAGCTCTGCTGAAGATAGCCCTGGCGGGGCTTGGTCTGGGGCTGTTCAGTGCATTCCTTGCCCTGATGTACGGAAAAGATGTAAAGGAGTGGTTCATAGTGGGAATACTGCCCGCCGCAATGATCATACTCTTTATCCTGGGAGTACTGCTGTTCTTTGCCATCCTGTGGGGCATACTGGAACTCATATTCGGCTCATGGTTCAGATGAATCAGCCCTGCTTCTTCTTCGATACCACCACCCTTGCGGGTTTCAGGAGTTTTCCCCTGTAGGTATATCCCTTTTCGAATTCCTCCACTACCACATTATCCCTCTCCCCTTCTTTCACCATCATGGCCTCGTGGTAATCGGGGTCGAATTCCTTTCCATGGGCAGAGAACTGCTCCACCCCGTAGTTCCTGAGAAACTGGAGAATCTGCTGATAGATCATCTCCACTCCCCTGAGGAACTGCTCATCCACATCGGAGTTCTGAAGCATCTTCATGGCCCTGTCAATATCATCCACCACCCGCACCAGGTCGGAGAAGATTCTGACCCTTTCCCTGTCCTTTTCCTCTTCTATGCGGCGGGGAATATTCTTGCGATAGTTGTCGAAATCGGCAAGGGCCCGCAGGTAGTCCTCCCTGCACTCCTTCAACTTCTTCACGAGTTCATTGTACCTCTTCACCAGTTCATCCTGAGAAAGGATTCCCTTTACTTCGATTTCCATCGGATAGAAAGTTTAAACAAAAAGCCGGGCATCGTGCAAATTCCAGTCCCCCACTTATCGATGAAAATCCGGACATTGCCGGCAGGAGGGCCAGTGAGTAGTAAATCGCTCCCGCTGTCAGGATGCTGATCATGTACAGCTTTTGGTACGGATTTCAGCCGGTCCGGGAGTAATCTCTGGAGTGGAAGTTTCGCATGCCTGTGCTGATGAGAGGCAACTGCTATCGAATAGGGACAAAATACATCACAGGGGACAGGCTATAGGGGGCAGGGAGAGCACCTACTCCTTCTGTTTTTTCTCCCGGCCATCTCCACCGTCTCAATACCGCTCCCCGGTCCCCGAAATAAATCCCGAAAGCCGATGCATGTTTTTTACCTGTATCCGGAGCGGCGGCGCAGGAAAATATCCAGAAGGAGCAACCCAGCCATGAGAAGCAGAAACAGGGGATTCCTGGCCAGGTGGATTTCCTTCTCCAGCGTGCGAACCCCTACTGCTTTCTTCAGCTCATCAGCACTTCTGAGCACACGGCCGCCGGTTCGGAGGGAAAGGGTAGCAAGGGCAATGCTGTCCACACCGCTCTCCACTTCCCTTTCCGGCGGACCCGGCTCCAGAACAATCCTCCTCCTGAGAACAGGGGTTCCGATGGAGGAGAAAACCTCCACCTTCACGGTCTCGGGAGCAGTAATCCTTCCCGTCCATACGCGGGATATGGAAACGGTGTCGTTGAACTTTACAGTTATGTCCTGTCTGGAGGAGATGACCTCCACTGTGGCCATATCCCCCTGTACCCTGTAGCGGACATCCACATAGGGCTTTCTGGATAGAACCCTGTCCACTACGGGCATCATGATCCTCCTGTAGGCCTCGAAATCTCTTCTCCCCAGACGCCACAAATCCCTCTCCACCACATAAACCTTCTCCCCCTTTTCCACCGCCACCGGTCTGCCATTCAGTTGTACGAGCACCGTATCGTATCCGGCGGCTCTGCCGTACACCACATCCCCGGCACTGTCCTTATAGAAGGATATGGTGAAGGCCAGAATCCCCTTTGCATCTTCCACAACCACTGTATCCAGGAGAATCCTGCTGGCGAATCCATAATCCAGAAGCAATCGTCTCAGAAGCCCCACCTCCGGCGTAATCCTGCCCACCCTTAGAAGGACATATCTCTTTCTGGACTCCACCCTCACGGGAAGGACCCTGCGGGAATCTCCCAGGCGCAGATGAAGATAATAGAGCCCTCCGGAATCCGAGGCCCTCACCAGAAAGTTCAGATCATTCTCCCCCCTTGCAAGATTCACCGACCCGACAACGGTGTCCGCCAGCATCAGACTGAAGGGGAGGGTCGTATCGGTGGGGGAAAAAACCCTCAATCCCACGCGAACATTCTCCCCCGGACTGACCCGGGAGGGGTACATCACATCCCTTATCACAGGAACCGCCGACTCATGGGGCGGAATGACAACATAGACGGGGGAAGGAATTGCCTGATAATCCACATCCTGCGGCGCATTGTGCCATCCATCGCTGAGAAACAGGATAGCATCGTGCCCATGAATCCGGGAAAGGTTATTGAAATTCGTTCCATCTTCGGGCTTTCCAGCTTCATCGATGGATGCAACTTCCCTTATGGTATCGCCCAGCGCATAGATGTCCGAAAAGGGATACTTCGCCGCCTGTTCCCGATAGAAATCCAGCAGATGATACGCACTCCGGCTCACATCCACAACCAGAGCCACGCGCGGCGGCACCCTCTGTTTGCTGTGGAAAACCGGATCCACCAGGAACAGAATGAGCAGAAGAAGAACCGCGGCCCTGAGGAACGCAGACCATAGGGGACGGACTATGAGAAAAATCCCGAGTGAAAGGAGAATCAGGACCAGGAAAACCCACATGGTTGTGGATAAATTTACAGGTTATCCCTCTCCATAATGCCCATGAGGAAGAATTTGAGCTGCTGGGGATACATGTCGTAGGGATTCACACGGACCAGTTTATATCTTCCCTTCCGGAGGATAAAGCGCACATCCCTGTAAAAGGTATTGAGGTTGCGGGAAAGGTAGATAATTCTCCCGGCCCCCACTTTCAGGAGGGCATTGATTTCGGAAAATTTGAGTCCCTTCTCTGGAGGGGATAGGATAATTACATCGGGACTCTCATGACGCAAACTCCTGAGGGCATCGGCCACCCTCGCCCTAAGAACCTGTCCATTGAAGACATCGTGCCTGTAGAAGTTCTCCTGCGCATCCGCCACAGCGCTTCTCGAGGACTCCACGAGGGTAATCCTTCCCACCAGAGGGGATACGGCTGTGGAAATCACACCCACGGAGCCAAATGCATCCACCACATGGCCCGCCCCATCCACAAAGGGAAGCAAATCCCGAAGGACCTTCTCGAACACATGGGTATTTCTTGGAAAATGGGAGATGATGGATATCCGAAACAGTTTTTCACCAAGGCGTTCGTGGTAGAATTTGTCTCCCAGTATGGGAAGCAGCTCCTTTACTTTGAAACTGCCCGGCGCCCTCTCGACTATGAGGGAAATTCCCTTTATGTCCTTCGAATTGAAAAAGTCCCTCAGGTATCGCTTCAGATATACCCTCTTCAATGAAACGATTCCCGTTATGTACTCGTGCGTCCTGATGGAACCCTTTATAATCAAATAGGTGAGCTCCCCCGACCTACCATCGTAGAAGCGGGCATTGAGCTTCAATATGGAGGAAATCCCCAGGTACAGCCCGTTCAGGGGCTCGTAGAGGATGGAACACTCCCTTATATCCATCACATTGCCATTTCCATCGTCGAACCCCGCCACACGGGGACCACCCCCGGGATACTTGAACAGACGGAACACTCCCCTGTTGGCCCAGGAGTACTCCAGAGGGGAAGGGACCATGTCCCCGACGACTTCCTCCCCGAAGATCCTCCGGAGGATCCTCTTCTTCAATCTCAGCTGGCTCGAATAGGACCTGTGCTGGAGCTGACAGTGGGGGCATTTTCCGTAATAGGGGCATCTGACATGGGAATTGATAACCGGCTTTATCTTCACCCTGGAGAGTATATCCGCCATGGTCAATCCCTCGAAAGGGTGTTGAAATAGCTGGAGAAAGCTTTGGATATGGCCTCCCTTATGCAGGACCTGTAAGCAGAATCGGGATTTTCCAGAGCAGACAGGACATACACACCCGTATAGCTCCTGACCGGAACCAGTTCGAGGCTGTCGGACTTCCTCACGAACCTAACCTTCAGAACCACGGTATATCGATAACTGTCGATATTCCCATCGGGGGTGTACTGCTCGGGTTGGCGGGTGTAGTTCTCTACAGTCAGATATGTCAGAACGCTGGCCCCATCGAGATCCCTGAGACGCAGTCTGCTGTCGCTTATCACATAGTTGTTGAACACATCCTGCGCCATCGTGGTCATCTGCAGATAGTCGGTCCTGTTATCAACCCCTGCGAGGGCCACATCCCTGTACTCCTGAGGAAAGAATCCCGTAAGGGAATATGTGCAGGCACCCAGAAACAGGAGTGCAAGGCTAAAAACCCACCCTCTTCCCATTCCTGAACTTCCTTTCCTCCATAGAAGCGTAATATTCAAGGAGCTTCTGATCAATCACGGCTTTCGACTTCCTGCCCTCCACAAGAGCATGGGCCGCATCCCTTGCGGCATTGAGAACCACATTCTTTATATGGCCGCCCGTAAGCTCATAAGAGGCCAGCCTATCGAGGTCTATATCACCAGAAAGGGGCAGTTTGCCCGTCTTCAGGAATCTCTCCCATATCCGGCGGCGCAGGTCCCTCGTGGGCATTCTGAATTCGATCTTAAAGGAGAGCCTCCTCTCCAGGGCCCGGTCCAGCATCACCTCGTTGTTGGTGGTCAGGATTGCGATACCCTCGTATCTCTCTATAGCCTGCAACAGCGTATTGACCTCCCTCATTTCCCAGCTCCGAAAGGCACTTTCCCTGGTATAAAGGAGGCTGTCCGCCTCGTCTATGAGCAGGAGGGTCCTGTGTCTGTCTATTTCTCTGAACAGCTCGTATATGTTCTTTTCCGTCTCTCCCACATAAGCACTTATGAGCCTGTCCACCCTCACATACGCCACATTCATCCCCAGCTCACCTGCTATCGCTTCGGCAGTGATGGTCTTGCCGGTCCCGGGAGGCCCATAAAAGAGCATCAGGAGTCCCCTTCCGTACCCCACCAGCCTGTCCATCTCCCACTCCTGAAAGATGATCTTCTCCGCCCGGATCTGCACTATGGCCTTTTCAATGAGCTCCCTGGTCTGGCTGTCCAGGACCACATCATCCAGACGGACCCGGGGTCTGTATATGACATAAAGGCCGCGGTCGTAATACCCCTCCGCTGTCTTTCCCTTGATGAAGAACTCCTTGCCCAGGATATTCTCCACGAACTCGGGCGATGGAGTTATTCTTACATCCATTATGGACTCGGCATCGCTCGTATCCACCTTCAGCAGACCATACTTGACCAGACGGGAAGAGGGACCGATCAGCTGATGCCCCTTCCTTATGAATTCGGACCTGCTGCTGAATACCGCATCGAGAACGGACTTCCCTCGAAGCCCTCCGGGGCTCCCGGATTCGTGCTGATACATGGTATAGGCAATGGACATGGCCAGAACCTTGATCTCCTCATCGCTCAGATTGTACTTGCGGCGAATAGAAAACAGATAGGTGGAATTGGGCTCCAGCCTGTGCATCTCCTCCAGCCTGTCTTTAATCTTCTTCTGAAAGAACTTCTTTTCTTCCTCCGACTCCCTGTCGCTCAGAAATTCGCTCATGGGCTGGTAATTCATGTAGTCGATCAGGGATTGTCCCAGATTCAAAAAGAGGTCGATGTACTTATCCTCCACCTTTTTATCGGCCATAATCGAATTGAAATTTTACAGTTTTGTCCCAACACAGACGGGTGGGGCAACCGCCCCACACTATCACGAGAGAACGGAAACCACCGCCAGCCCCACCAGCAGGAATGAAAGGAGCAGGAGCAGCAGATAAATGACCACGAGTATTATGATGGTCGTTCTGGATTTGTCAGGGGGAACATCGGCAACCCCTATCAGGGAAAGGTAGAGCAGGTACAACTGCCAGACAGCAGCGATAATCCCGCCGATGATGGGGATTATACCGGCTATATTTCCAGTGTAGGCAAGTCCCGAAGCAGAGACCAGCTTCGAGAAATCCACGCTGACCTTCAGAATGGCCAGAATCACATACAGTATTGCAGCCCATATGAACAGACCGATTACGGCTCCAATTGCCCCCACGATGAGACCTCCGAAAGCCCCCACCCCTCCACTGACAGAAGCACCGGCACCCCAGAAGGCCTTACCACCCATCAGCCCCGTAAAGAATCCCACAATGGCCCCCAGGATTGCCACATAGATGACCGCATCGGTCAGAGTAAAATTCCTGCCTTCACCGAAAACATACTCCCTGGGTCGGCTTATCATGGACACAAAAGCATTCCAGTACTTATCCATCGCTCACCTCCTATGTTCGCAGAGAAAATTATAAATCTATGCTGTCGGAGGATTTCCCACAGAACGCATGAGGAAAATCAATTTCCCAGGAATCCCCTCACCATGTTCTCATCCGTTATCAGAAGTACCCCCACAGGCCTCCTCGAGAGGACTCTTCCCAGATCATCCATCGTGAGTTCCAGAACGATGTACGGAATTCCCAGCCTCCTGGCCATCCTGATGAACTTCTCCCTCTCCCTGCTGGAAAAGTCGGAGGCGAAAATAAGGAGTTTGCCCTTCCTTATCCTTCTCTTCACCCGCGTATTTCCCACCTCCAGTTTGCCCGCCTTCAGGATTATTCTCAGAAATTCAGGATTCGCCATATGTCGAAAACGGTTATGGCAAAGGCCAGCGCAAGGAGTATCAAAACCCCCGTAAGCTGTATGGCAAAGTACAGCCTCGGGTTGATCCTCCTGCGGAATACGGACTCTATGATGAAAATCAGAATATGGCTCCCATCGAGGCCGGGGAAGGGAATCAGATTGAGAACCGCGAGGTTAATGGAAATGAGACCCGTCATAAAGAGAAGAGTCTGCATCCCGACGCTGGCCGACTCCCCTATGAGCTTCCCTATCATCACCGGACCCCCCACCCCCTGAAGGGATGTCTTCCCGGTTATCAACCGATACAGACCCGCAAAAATCAGGGCAGACGAATAGAGGGTCCTCTCCCATGCGAGGCCCAGAGCCTCCACCAGAGGAGGATAATAGTAATCCGTCTTCACAACAACCCCCACCTTTCCAATCCTCTCCCCCTCAGGGCCCATCTCGGCGGCTGTCTCCAGATCAAAATTCATGGTGTGTCCGTCCCTGAGGACGGTTATGGTTATGTGCTGCTCCGGTCTGCTCCTGACATACTCCACGAACTCCTGCCAGCTATCTATGGGTCTTCCATCCACAGCCACAATCCTGTCCCCGGCCTTCAGACCAGCCTCATAGGCCGGTGTTCCCGGAATCACCTTCCCTATAACCGGGTCTATAACGGGCTCCACTTTGGCGGCCTCTCCCCTATCCAGAACGACACTCACGGTATCCGGGCCACGGAGGACCTCGAGGTGGGTGTCGCTGTGCTCATTGTCCCTGTATATGAAGTACCATCCCCGGAAGGGCTCCCCCTCCGCCCTCAGGACCACATCCCCCTTCTCCACAGCCTCCACTTCGCTCCTGTAAACCATCGGATTGGTGATATTCTGGATCCCGTAGAACTTAATTCCGGAAAAATAAACGAGAAATCCGAGGAGGAAATTGAACAGGGGTCCTGCCAGAACTATGAGAATCTTCTGATAAACAGGCCTGGAGAGGAATTCGTAGGGCTCACCCTTGAGAGACTCGGGGTCATCACCCGCCATCTTAACATATCCACCAAATGGGATTGCACTTATGGCGTACTCGGTTTCACCGGCCCTGAAGGAGAAGATCCTGGGTCCGAACCCTATGGAAAATGTCTCCACCCTGACACCGAAGAGACGGGCAAAGAGGAAATGTCCCAGTTCGTGGAACAGGATGAGGAAACCCAGAACCAGTATTGCAATCAGGATGTTCATATCGGCGCTAATTTTACACCCGATGAGCCCTTTAAAATTTCTTGAAATGCTGAAAAATGGGCTGATATTCGACGGAAGCCTGAACAGGGCTGTCATGCAGGCAGGAGCAGCTCTCTATCTATTCGAGAGGGGCTTCAAGCCGCATATAGTAATAGGAACATCATTCGGCGCTATAAATGCGGTTTTCATCGCCGCAGAGCCAACACCAAAGGGAATAAAGAGGTTGCTCGAATTCTGGGGGAGGGTTAACGAGAAGCTCCTGTTCAAAAGGAATTTCCTGAGCAAAATCCTGAGAAAAAAGCAGTTCGAACTGGACGACATGATGACACTGCTGGAGAAATACCTCCCACCCACAACCCACGCCCTGGAAATCCCCCTCATCATCACCACCTACGACCTTCAGAAGGAAGAACCGGTTGCATGGACGGACTATTCCCGTCTTCCGGAGCTGGTACTGGCAGCAATGGCCATACCGGGGATCTTCAAACCCGTGATGCTGGACAACAGGCCCCATGTGAGCGGAATCGTGAATCAATCGGGGCTGTACGAATCGGCTCTGGAGAGAAATGTCACCAGCATATACGCCATAGAGTCGGACAACGAAAAGCTTCTCGAGAGAATCGATGCAAAATTCAGATTGTACATGAAGCAGAACCTGATTATAAGCAAGGAGAGGAACTTCCCCGAAAAAACCTTCCAGAGGTTCAGAATAGAGGCTCCGGCTCCCTTCGAGGATTTTTCCAGCCACACCCACCTGTGGGAATGGGGATACAGACAGTTGAGAAAGCAGTACATAGAACAACGATTACTGAAACTGGGCAGAATCAAGGAATCCCTCGAACTCCTGTCCAGACCTGACCTGACGATGGATGAAGAAATCCTGAAGGCCCACGCCCATTATCTGGAAGGGGATCTGTGGAAAGCCTATGAAGAATTCGACACCCTGTCCCAGGAGGAGAGGGCAAAGGAGAATGCGGTATTCGTAATAGGCTTTTCCAATCTCCTGATAGACATGGGGAGCCCGGATGATGCCGAAAAACTCCTTATAGAAGGAAAGAGCAGATTTCCCAACAACCCTTACATCTACGACACCATGTCCAGAATAACATTCCAGAGGGGCGATGTAAAGGGGACTCTCGAATACCTCAGGACGGCCATAAAACTGGCAAAAGAGGAGCACGATCCCATAGCACGGAATCTGGCCCTCAATCACATGGGAATTGCATACTACATGATGGGAGACATCAAGCAGGCCCTCTCCATGCTCGAAGAATCAGCGGGAAACATGCGGGTGCTGGAAAATGCATACTACACCGTAATATCCTACAACAACCTCGTAAAGCTTTACAACGATACCGGTCAGCTCATGCAGGCCGAAAACAGCATCAAAACCATGGAAGAGTATGCCCTCCTCTCCGGAAGCAGCAGAGCGCTGGCCATTTACTACTCCACCTATGCCTCTACTCTGGCCCATGTGAACCTCAAGGAGGCCATAGAAATAGAGAAGAAAGGTCTCACGATCGCCGTGAACAAGAACGACCTAAATATGATACCCCTGTTTCTGGTCTCCATTGCAACCAAATACATGATTCTCGGAGAAGCGGAAAAAGCGGTCAAGTATCTGAAAGAAGCAATGGAAATTTCCCTGGACAATAACCTTGCATACCCGTATCAGATCTCCGCAGTTCAGCTGGCAGGAGCCTACATTCTGCTGGGAAGGAAAGAGGAAGCCGAAAAGGTCATACTGGAAGCCCGCTCCACGGGAAGACTCGCCCCCATTGTACAGCTCCAGATAGAAGCACTGAGCCTATACCTGTATGAACAGAAGGACCTGAAGGATTATATAAGAAAACTCGGGGAGATTCGGGAGGTAAACAGCGTTCTCGGACCACTGCCGCATCCGGTCAGGGAGTACCTGTACAGGTATATGGAGGAAGAAGCAGACATAGAACTGCTCGTCAAACTGAATCTGAAAGAAGTGCTGATGAACAAACTGGAAAAGGACCCCTCCGCCAGAAAGAGATTCATAGAAAGCATCACCCCGGAGCAATCGCTCCTGTTCATAGAAATCATAAAGGAGTTTGCAGACAGATTCCGGCAGGAGGGCTATGAACTCAAACTCAGAAAAATAACCCGATTCTGGCAGAGCAATGTGAAGCAATTCATAAAAACCTTCGGCCAGTTCACCTACTTCTTCAACCAGGAACCCGTGCCCCACGGAGTGCTCGGAGACGATATGAACCGCATGATACTCCTCTTCCTGATCACCAACGAGGGGAAGAACCTGGCCATAGGAAATATTTCATCCGTCTTCGGCATCCACTCCGAGAATGTGAGGGAAAGGCTCCTCTTCATACAGGATATAATAGAGCCGTGGGTGATCACAGAGACTCCCAAGTATCTCATCATCCACGAGGATGAATTCGTTTTCAATACGGATGAGAACTTCGAGACGGACTACAGGATCTTCCTGGAAAACATCACCCTCTTCGAGGAGAGCGGCAATTACGCATACATAGAGAAGGCCATAGAAATATATCACGAGGACTTTCTTACGGACACATCCCATGCGTACTTCGACAGGATAAGGAAATCCCTCCGGGAAAAATACATGGATGCCGTATTTCAGCTTGCCACCCACTACGCAGCGGAAGGTGAAACCGACAAAGCGATTGCACTTCTGGAGAACTTCCTTCTGCGCTATCCGGACAGCGAAGAGCATGTAAAGCTACTGATAAAGCTCCTCTACAGAGAAGAGAGAAGATCCACCGCATACGAGTGGTATCTGAGGTATGTGAGCGCCACAGACAGGGAACCGTTCGATTTTTACGAGGTTATAAAGCAGGAGCAGAAGGCAAAAACCTGATTCAATTTCTGTAAAATTTCCCGGATGACGAGAGAGGTAATCGTAATTGGAGGGGGTCTCGCGGGTTCCGAAGCCGCATATCAGCTGGCAAAGAGGGGAATTAAAGTAAAACTCTATGAAATGCGACCCGTAAAGCAAACCCCTGTCCACAAAACCGGCAGGCTGGGGGAACTGGTATGCTCCAACTCCCTCAAATCCGTGGACCTTTACAATGCATCAGGGCTTCTTAAGTTCGAAATGGAAACCCTGGACTCCCTCATAATAAGGGCGGCGAAGGAGTCGAAGATCAACGAGGGAAAAGCCCTGGTGGTGGACAGAAACATCTTTTCACAGATTATAACCGAAACGCTGGAAAAACATCCCCATATCGAGATAATCCGCGAGGAGGTAAGGGAAATCCCGAGGGATAAAATCGTAATAGTGGCCACAGGTCCCCTGACCAGCGATGCCCTATCGAAGGACATACAGAGATTAACAGGGGAGGATTATCTGGCATTCTACGACGCCGTATCCCCAATAGTGGATGGGGAGACTCTCGATTACGATAAACTCTTCTGGGCTGACAGACATGGGCGCGATCCCCATGCCTATCTCAACGCTCCATTTACAGAGGAAGAATACTACCGCTTCGTGGAGGAATTGCTAAATGCAGAAAAGTACGAGATAAAAGAGTTCGAGCAAAATCCGAAGTTCTTCGAGGGGTGTCTGCCGATAGAGGAGATGGCCCGGAGGGGACCCGATACCCTCCGATTCGGTCCCATGAACCCGAGGGGACTGGTGGACCCGAGAACCGGGAAAGAGCCCTTTGCTGTTGTACAGCTCAGACCCGAAAATAAAGACAGAACTGCATTCTCCCTCGTTGGTTTCCAGACTCAACTGAAATGGGGTGAGCAGAAGAGGGTCTTCCGGCTCATCCCCGGTCTGGAAAGGGCCGAATTTCTCCGTTATGGCGTAATTCACAGGAATACATTCATAAAATCCCCCAAGGTCCTGAGGGCCACACTTCAAATGCGGGAACATCCCCTCATCCTATTTGCAGGACAGATAACCGGAGTGGAAGGGTATGTGGCCTCCTCTGCCTCCGGACTCATTGCCGGAATCAATGCGGCACGACTGGCAGAAGGAAAGGAACCCATTGTTCCACCCGGAGAAACGATGATGGGAGCACTGCTGAATTACATCGAGAATGCGGACCCGGAGCACTTCCAGCCCATGCCTCCCCAGTTCGGACTATTCGAGGACATACCTCCCCACCTGAAGGGAAGGAAGCGCAGGGAGTATATGATAGAAAGGGCTGTAAAGGCGATCAGAGAATTTGCGCGGAAGCTGGAACTTTAAAATTACTATATACTCAGGACTATGAGTTATATAGATGAGCAATCCCTGAAAGTTTTCCTGGAGGAGATCTTCAAGTACCCACTACTTACAGCGGAAGAGGAAAGGGAGTTGATAAAGAAAGCCAAGAAAGGGGACATCGAAGCCAGAAACAAACTCATCAATTCTAATCTGCGCTACATCTATAAGATGGCAAAGAAATACAGCGGCATGGGCATACCCATATCGGATTTGATAAACGAGGGAGTTCTTGGACTCATAAAGGCTATAGAAAAGTACGACCTGAAGAGGAGGGTCAGGCTTCTAACCTATGCCACTTCCTGGATAAGACAGTCCATGATGAAAGCCCTGACCGAGCAGTCCAGAGCCATAAAACTGAATTCATCTATAAAAGGAAAACTCGACAGAGTTCGCAGGGCAATGGAGGAGTATTATCAGAAATTTCAGAGGGAGCCATCGGAGGAGGAATTGGCCCAGATAACTGGAATGTCGATAGAGGAAGTAAAGGAGGTGGTCAATATTTACAAGGGTCAGTTCTCCATAGACGAACTCATAGGCGACGAGAACGGCAGGACCATCGAGGAGACATTCCCGGACCCCTTCGAGGAGGAAATAGAGGAGAAGATTAAAAAGGAGGAGCGGATCAACAGGTTCCTGGAAATCCTGGAAAGGGAATTGAACGAGAGGGAGAAAAAGATTATAGTGGAATACTACGGACTGGATTTGAACGAGCCGAAAACCCTCGAACAGCTGGGCAAGGAGCTCGGTATATCGAGGGAAAGGGTCCGGCAGATAAAGGAAAGGGCTCTGAGAAAGTTGAAATTCAAATACGGGCATCTCCTGAAGGCGATACTATGATAGTCATAAGGAACCTCTACAAATCCTTCGATGGATTCGAAGTTCTGAAGGGTATTAACCTGACGATTGAGACCGGAGAAGCCGTGTCCATAATGGGAAGGAGCGGCACAGGAAAGAGCGTCCTGGTAAAGCATATAGTCAGGCTCCTTCGCCCCACTAAGGGAGAAGTCTATGTGGATGGCATTCGTGTGGATAATGCGGATGAAAAGACCCTGATGAAAGTTCGAAGGAAATTCGGATATGTATTTCAGATGGGAGCCCTGTTCGATTTTTACACCATAGAGCAGAACCTGTATCTGCCCCTTTACGAAAGGGGTGTAAAACTCACGAAAAGAGAATTGAGGAAAAGGGCGGCATCGGTACTGGAGAAGGTGGGGCTGGATGAAAGGGTTCTCGAGCTGTATCCGGACGAGCTGTCCGGTGGAATGAGAAAGAGGGCCTCCATCGCCAGAGCCATAATAACCGAACCGGAGTACATTATATACGATGAACCGACAACCGGTCTGGATCCCATAACAGCAGACCTCATAAACGACCTGATTGCCGATTTGAACGAGGACCTGCACACCACCACCATTGTAATAACCCATGACCTGCGATGCGCTTTCAAAACTACCCGCAGAATCGTGCTTCTCTATGAGGGGAAGATAGTGTTCGAGGGAACTCCGGAAGAGGCCCTGAAATCCGATGTCCCCGAAGTCAGGAAATTCATAGGAACATTCGGAATAAGGGAGTTAAGGCTGGACAGCATGAATGCAAACAATAATTAGATGTTATACATACACTTACCTCCGGCTCCATACCAAAGGCTCCCCAGTGTATGGGTCCAGTTTCATGAAGGCTATGTCGTCAAGACCGTCGCAATAACCAGCAATAGCAAGATTCCCTTCACTGTCCTGAATGATGTTCGCATATGCCAGTGAACAAATGTAATCCCCCAGGTACTCCCTGTACCATACTATGGATAAATCAGACCTCAGGCGCATTACGAAGTTGAAAAATTCTCCTCCCCTTAATGCAGAACCTATTATCACTATGTCACCCCCCTGAACTTTGGTCATGTCCTCTACTATCGTCATGGAAATGTCTATCGTGTCGTATTCTATTAATTTCCCCATGCTGTCCACTCTGAATAGTGCAGAAAATCCATCCAAAAAACCCCTCACTATGATGGCGCTTATCAGGTATGTCCCATCCCCGAATCTCTCCATCCCCGTCAC
>Ga0256833_1000519_pt1 | contig 30049 bp, 26 predicted proteins | sample 356284metaG_FD_190535 | JGI IMG/M metagenome (GOLD analysis project Ga0256833, IMG submission 190535) | Hydrothermal vent microbial communities from Mid Atlantic Ridge, Atlantic Ocean - 356-284 | ecosystem: Environmental > Aquatic > Marine > Hydrothermal vents | place: Atlantic Ocean: Mid... | reverse complement strand
AAGGGCGTAAACCAACCCCACCACAAAGGCTTTGACGCCTCGCAGCAGGTACACGCTGAAATCATTCCATTCCGGGAGGGTGGCCGGCTCGCCAGAAGCCACTCTGCGCCCGATTTCCAACATCCACCCTATCAGCACGAAGGTACCCACGACGGGGATCAGTGAGATAAGCCCCCCGATGAGGAGTTTGGTGATCCACCCCTCATCCTCGAACACGAAAGAAAATGCCTTACCGATATCCATTCAGTCCTCTCCTTCCAAAAGAAAGTCTGCGCGAAAAGTACATTCCTTTACATTATACTCCAGAATGAAAAAACCTCGCGACGACGCGCCGAGGGAATCACCCTTTTGGTATAATCCCTCCTATGACACGCTGCCGATGTGCCCAGGACCTCTCCATCGAACAATTGCGGCGCCTCCTCATCGAAAAACGCCGCGCCGAACGCCATCGGCGGCTGGAGCAATTCCGTCGCAGCGGGCGGGCGCTGGTGCTTTCCGAACCCGAAGAAGTCCGGCTGGAACAAATGCGCTCCACCGTCCCCACAGCAGAAGAAGTTGCCCCTGCGCCCCCTCTCTCCCGCCGACGGCGATTGCTGGACCGCATCCTGCTGGCCGTGGAGGCATTGGCCGTTGTAGGGTTGCTCCTGGTCGTGCTCAATGGCGTGAATCTGATAGAGCGGCTGAACCGTGAAGTGGCTGGAGCGCTGCGGCAGGCCACCGTCACGCCCACGCCGCTGGTCATGGCGGTAGTGCTGCCCGCCGGGCACACACCGCCGACCGCCCCAGGCGGTGCGCGTCCCAACGACGCCGAAATCCCCGAACATCTGCGCCCGCTGGTGCAATCGTTGGCCGCCATGCCCCTCCCCACCCCCGCCCCCGGTCAGCCTACCCGCATCCGCATCCCGGCGATCGGGGTCGATTTCCCCGTGGTCGAGGGCGATGGTTGGGAACAGCTCAAAAAGGGCGTCGGCCACCACATCGGCAGCGCCAACCCTGGCCAGCCGGGGAACATGGTGCTCTCCGGGCATGACGACATCTATGGCGAGGTCTTTCGCTATCTCGACCGCCTCAAACCCGGCGACGAAATCATCGTTTATGCTGGCAATCGAGCATACACCTATATCGTAACCGAAATTCACGTCGTAGAGCCCACCGACGTCCAGTGGCTGGCACCCACCCGACAACCCACCGTGACCCTTGTCTCCTGTTACCCCTACATGGTTGATACGCAACGCATCGTGGTGCGCGGCGTGCTAAAAACCCCCTGATGCTGAGAAACAAAAACAGCCCGCTTATCACGCGGGCTGTTTCAATGCATCACGGGGGACCTACTTGAGCCCCAAGACATCCTTAAGTGCCATCAGATGTTGGATCATGGCGCGGAGTTGGCGGTCGGCGTAGTTGGGCGAGTCCAGTTTACCTTGCATCTCAGAAAACTGAGATTGCATCGCCTTGACCACCTCCGCGTGCTCTGAAGGCACCACCTGGGCCAGCGCCTGGAGCGCCTTGCCCAACGCTTCAGCATGCAGCGTGGCGCCGGTGTGGTCACCTTCTTTCAAAGCCAGCCGCACAGCATAAGCCTCCGCCAGCGCCTGATCGACGGCAGCCTCCAACTGGGCCTGTTGCACCGTGTCCTGCATCGCTGCAATCTGATCCTGCAACGACTTAGCCTGGCTCTGCGCCTGCTGCAACTTGCCCTGCAGCGCCTGCACCTCATCCGCCGCCTGTTGGGCAGCCTGCTGTGCCTGTTGAGCCTGCTGCCGCGCGGGGCGGTAGAGCACCCACGCTGCCACCACAAACCCCAATCCAAACACCACCAGGAAACTCAACGTCCACCGCCACAGTTTGCGCACAAAACGGCGTGCTTTGCTGGGCGGCTTGGGTGCGCTCGGGGGCACTTCTGCCTGCGAAGCATCGGAGGCAGAAGATGGCGCGCTTTCGTCGGCTACCGAAGACGTCCCCACGTCCGAAGCAGAGGCCGCCCCCAAAGTGGGGCTTTCACCTTGCGGCGCATTCTCCGCGGGAAAGGCGTCTCCCGGCTGGGCAGAGGGATTTTCCACCGTTCGTTCGTCTTTTTCGGGCATCACGCACCTCCTTCCTCTGTCAATTCTACCACCTTTGCACAACAGGCGCCCTCAACGAACGCTACGATGGCGCCCCTGTTCCCCAGCAGGTCAACCTCATTTGGCGGGGCAGGCGAAAAGCATTACCACAGACCCAGCATTTCAGCCGCGCCCTCTTCCATCATGTCGCGTTCCCAGATTTCATCGCCCAATTCGATGGTGGTGGGCTTTTGCAGGGTTTCTTCCACCTTGCGGCGGGCGGCTTCGAGAATGGCAGGGCCGTAGGGGCAGAAAGGCGTGGTCAAAATCATCACCAGGTTGGCGCTCTCGTCGTTGATTTGCAGGTCGCGGATCAATCCCAAAGTGATCACGTCCATGCCCAGTTCGGGATCGACCACCGTGCGCAGAGCCTTTTCGGCCTCAGCAGCCAGTTCAGGATGGGTTTTGCGCGCCTGCCATTCGGGGCGGTTGCGCGACGGCGTTGTACTGGGAGTGAAGGGGGTAGTGGGTCCATCTGCGGCCATGGCTTACGCTCCGGTTGGGGATTTGGGAATCACGAAACGGCATTGCTTATCGCCGTTGAAGATGCAGCGTTCGTGCTGGATTTTTTCAGGCGGCACATCCAGCAGCGTGGCGATGAAGGTGCGGTCGAGGATACACACCTCGGGGTGGTCCTGGCCGATGTGGTAGTAGGGACAAACTGACTCCTGTACCACGTAATACTGGTCAGTTTCCTCCCATTTGACCACAAAACCCTCCCGATTGAGAAGGGAAGTCACAAAATTCAGACGCTCTTTGGGCGTCATATTGGCAGCATCCACACCTTTGGTAAACTCTTTGGCCATGTTGCGCGCCATCTCGGCGAACAGTTTGGAAACCATCGGCGCAGGCAACGAGGCCTTGAGCTGGCGCAACAGTTGCGAGGTCAGGCGGACGTATTGGGAAGGGAACTTTTCCAGGCCGGACTCGGTGAGGTAGTAAAGGCGGCGCGGACGCCCCACGCCGTGGCGCTCCTCTTCCGAGGCGACCAGTCCCGCGGCCTCCAGTTTGTTGATGTGGTGCCGCACGGAAATCGGCGTAATGCCCACGGCGTCGGCCAGTTCGTTGATGGTACAGCGCTGCTTGCTGAGCAGAGTTTCCAGAATGCGCTTGCGGGTTTCTTGCATGAGATTATCGCCACGAGTAGGGGGCAGCGCGCTGCCCAAAGATCGAGATGAAGCAAGTATAGCACGACCTGAAAGCCATGTCAATATTTTGGATTTTTATAGCGAATATTGACATCTGCAAGCGGCGATGCTATAATCTTGTTCAGACAGAAAACGCTCGGTAGTTGTGCGGCGCGGTGGAGCAGGGCTTCACCGCCCGTTTTACTACCGATTCTCGCGAGGAGTTTCATATGTCTGAACTGGTGATTCGCAACCTGCACGTCCGGGTCGGGGACAAGGAAATCCTGAAGGGGCTTGACCTGACGCTCCCTCAGGGCGAAGTCCACGCCATCATGGGCCCCAACGGCACGGGGAAATCCACCCTGGCCTACACCCTGATGGGGCACCCCAACTACGAGGTGACCGAAGGGGAAGTGATCTTCAAGGGACAAAACATTCTGGAACTGCCGCCTGAGGAGCGGGCGCATTTGGGCATTTTTCTCGCTTTTCAGTATCCGGTGGCTATTCCCGGTGTTTCGTTGGCGAACTTCCTGCGGGCGGCGATCAACGCCAAGCGCAAGGCGCTCAATCCTGACGATGAGGGCATTCCGATTGCGGAATTCCGCAAATTGTTGATGGACAAAATGCGCCTACTCAACATGGACCCCTCGTTTGCCGGGCGCTACCTCAACGATGGCTTCAGCGGCGGCGAGAAGAAGCGCGCCGAGATCTTGCAAATGGCGATGCTGGAGCCGGAAATCGCCATTCTGGACGAGACGGATTCCGGCCTGGACATCGACGCGCTGCGCATCGTTTCCGAGGGCGTGAACGCGCTGCGGGGCCCCGACCTTGGCGTGCTGGTCATCACCCACTACCAACGCATCTTACGCTACATTCAGCCCGACAAGGTGCACATTATGATGGACGGGCGCATCGTGGAATCCGGTGGCCCGGAACTCGCCGAGCACCTGGAAGAGCACGGCTACGACTGGCTGCGCGAGCGGGTGGGCGCATAGCATGGCGAATGAGCGAATGAGGAAAAATCATGGCCAAGCAAAGTGATGCAGAACTGCTGGAGAACTTTGGCGAAGACCGCTACGACTTCCACACCCCTGAGCATTATGTCTTCAAAGCCCGCAAAGGGCTGGATGAGGACGTCGTGCGGCAGATTTCGGCCATCAAGGGCGAGCCGAAATGGATGCTGGAATACCGCCTCAAGGCGTACCGGCACTTCGTCAAACGCCCAATGCCCAATTGGGGGCCGGATCTGTCGGAGCTGAATTTCGACGACATCTACTATTACATCAAACCGACCGACAAGGCCGGGCGGACGTGGGATGAGATTCCCGAGGAAATCAAGGAAACCTTCGACCGCCTTGGCATCCCCGAGGCCGAGCAGAAGTTCCTCGCCGGGGTGGGCGCGCAATACGAATCGGAGATGGTGTACCACCGCATTCAGGAGCAGTTGGAGCGCCAGGGCGTGATCTTCAAGAGCATCGAAGACGGCCTGCGCGAGCACCCAGATCTGTTCCGCCAGTATTTTGGCAAGGTGGTGCCCATCAACGACAATAAATTTGCCGCGCTCAACAGTGCGGTGTGGTCAGGCGGCTCCTTCGTGTATGTGCCGCCGGGGGTGGAGGTGGCGCTGCCGTTGCAGGCTTACTTCCGCCTCAACAGCGCCAACATCGGCCAGTTCGAGCGCACCCTCATCATTGCCGATGAGGGCGCGAAAGTCCACTATGTGGAAGGCTGCACCGCGCCGATGTATTCCACCGAGTCGTTGCACACCGGCGTGATCGAAATCATCGTCCGCCCCGGCGCCTACGTCCGCTACACCACCATCCAGAACTGGTCGACCAACGTCTACAATTTGGTGACCCAGCGGGCGATGGTGTACGAAGGCGCAACGATGGAGTGGGTAGACGCGAACATGGGCTGCCTCGCCAGTGACACCGCATTGTTCGCCGAGGGTGGCCTCAAGCCCATTGCAGATATCAAGGCGGGCGATCGCGTGTTTGCCCTAACGCCGGAGATGAGGTTGGAAGCCCACACAGTGTTAGGAAAACGCTATAGTGGACGCAGACCTGTTTTTCTGGTACGCACGCTCAATCATCGGGAAATCCTGGCTACAGCAAACCACCCCTTCCTCGTGTTGCGCAAAACGGGCAAGCATTACCATCTGGGTTGGCAACGGCTGGATCACATCCAGGTGGGCGACTATGTGGCCATTTCCGGTCGGATGCCAGACTACGGCGAGCCATATGCGCTGCCCCCTGCACCCGAGATTCCACGAGCACACCCCATCACCACGCCAGCAGAAACGACGGTTGACCTCATGTGGTTTTTGGGATTTTACCTGGGCGACGGTTATTCCGAATCGACGCGCGTGAATCTGGCCGTGGTACCCGAAGACCCGGCCTATGAGCGTGTGGTTGAACTGGTACAGAAATTATTTGGCAAAACACCTGTGCTACATCAGGGCCGGGTGCTGCGGGTGGCTTCCGCCCCTCTGGCGCGGTGGATTCGGGAAATCGGCTTCACAGGTAGCGCGCGCGAAAAACGGGTGCCTACGTGGGTTTATGGCCTGCCACGCGCCCAGCGTGAAGCTTTCATTGAGGGCTATATCGCCGCAGACGGGCATGTGCGCGACGGCCACCGTAATCTTTCGGTGACCAGCGCCCACCGCGCTTTGTTGGAAGACATCAAACGACTGGCGTTGACTTGTGGCTGGAACCCGCTGAAAATCAGCGAATGGCGGCGGGCCGAAAAGAAGCCGTTGGGGGCTGAGACCAAAGAATATATCCATTATATGCTTTACTTTTCCGACGAGCCGTTAGAGCAGCCGGTCGCATTTGCTAAAGTCACGGCAATCGAGCCCCAAGGTGAAACCGATACCTGGGATATCGAAGTTGAAGGGAGCCACAATTTCGTGGCCGAGGGGTTCGTGGTGCATAACAGCAAAGTCACGATGAAATACCCCTCGTGCTACCTGGTCGGCGAAGGGGCGCACGGCGAAATCCTTTCGGTGGCTTTTGCCCGCGATGGGCAGATTTTGGACGCCGGCGGCAAGATGATTCATCTCGCGCCCAACACCAGCAGCAAGATCATCTCCAAGTCCATCAGCAAGGGTACGGGACGGTCTTCCTACCGCGGCTTGCTGAAGGTACGCCGCGGGGCTTCCAATGTGCGCTCGCATGTCACCTGCGACGCCCTGCTGCTCGACGAGGCTTCCCAAACCGACACCTATCCCTACATGGAAATCGAAGAGGACGATGTGACCATCGGCCACGAAGCCTCGGTGTCCAAGGTGGACGAAGACCAGTTGTTCTACCTTCGCAGCCGCGGCCTGAGCGAGGAGGAAGCCACCACGATGGTGGTTTCCGGCTTCATGGAATTCTTCGTCAAAGAACTGCCGATGGAATACGCCATCGAGATGAACCGTCTGATTCGCCTTCAGATGGAAGGCTCGGTAGGGTAAGGAGACCGACGACATGGCACAACCGAAACGACGCCCGCGGCGGGAGGTCAAACTGCCTTTCACCGTCGCGATGCTTCCGCAAGACGATTTGGCCGACTTTCGCCAGCAGGCCTGGGCGGCTTACGAGCGCCTGCCCATGCCGCACCGCAAGATGGAAGCCTGGCGGCGCACCGACATTCGCGGCCTGCGCGGCGAGGCGCTGCGCCTGCCGGAAGAGGGCGCTTACCGCAACCTGCCGCCCGTGCCCGAGGCATTAAGCCACCCTCTGGTGGATGCCGCTCACGGCGGCGAGATGACGCTGCTGCCGGGCAGCCATGAGCGCACATTCGACGAGGCGCTGGCCGCGCAAGGTGTGATCTTCACCGACTTGCGCACCGCGGCTGCGGAGCACCCCGACCTGCTGCGGCAGGTGCTGGGCAAGATCGTCCCGCCGGAGGACGGCAAGTTTGCCGCCCTGGCCGAAGCGCTTTCCCAAAACGGCATCTTCGTGTATGTGCCGCCGGGCGTGCAGGTGGAAGCCCCGCTGCACAGCCTGGCCTGGGGGCCGGGGGTGGGCCTGGCGCACATCGACCACCTGGTGATTTGGGTAGACAAGGGCGCCGCGCTGACGTATGTCCACGAATCGGCCTCGCCCGACGAAGGGGGGCAGACTTTGCACGTCGGCGCGGTGGAAATCCTGCTGGGCGATGCTGCCCGGCTGCACTTCGTGGAGTTGCAGTCGTGGGGGCGGCATGTGTGGAACTTCACCCACGAGCGCGCCCACCTGGGGCGCGATGCCACCCTGGAGTGGATTTTCGGCTCCCTGGGCAGTCACCTGACCAAGAGTTTCACCCAGGTGCGCCTGGCGGGCGAAGGAGCCTCGGCGCGGGTTTCCGGCTTTTACTTTGCCGATGGCAAACAGCACCTCGACCACGACACCCGCCAGGACCACCTCGCGCCGCACACCACCAGCGACCTGCTCTACAAAGGCGCGCTGACCGATTATGGCCGCTCGGTGTGGCGCGGTATGATTTTCGTCGCCCCCGAGGCACAGAAAACCGACGGCTACCAGGCCAACCGCAACCTGCTGCTCAGCGATACCGCACGCGCCGATTCCATCCCCGGCCTGGAAATCAAGGCCAACGATGTGCGCTGCACCCACGGCGCGACCATCGGCAAGGTGGATTTCGAGCAGAAGTTCTACCTGCAAAGCCGCGGCATTCCCGCCGATGAAGCCGAGCGGCTGATCGTGGAAGGCTTTTTCGACCCCATCATGCAGCGTATCCCCTTCGAGGGCGTGCGGGCGCGCTTCCGCGAGGCCATTCATGCCAAAATGGGGTAGAATGTAATATCGGTGTCTGGTTGCCTGGTGACTTGGTTACTTCGTTACCTGGTCTCCTTCCCCAACCGAGTAACCACGTAACCAGGCAACCAGGTAACCCAATCACCCATCACCACCTCAGGAGTGCCTATGGCCGGTAAAGTCGTGTTTTCTACCGAACCTGATGAATTGATGGTTTTCGACGTCGGTGACCGCGTCGAGGTGTATTGCGACCACGACAACGAGGAAGGCGAGCGCATTAAAGGCTGGCTGGCCGGCGTGGTCGTGCAGGCCAACGACAAGATGGTCGCCGTGCAGTTTCAGCAGAACGTCTACCTGACCAACGGGTGGATGGTGCCCGACCGGGTGCTGTGGTGTCCGCAAAACGCGAAGCAAATTCGGCCGGCGCGGCGGCGTCGGCGGCGCTGAAAGGGAGCACCGCCTGAAAGGGCGGTGTTTTTCGTCACAGGTGGTGTTAGAGGAGAGATTTATGACCGTATCTGACTTCTCACGCATTTTAGACGCCCGCCGCTTGCGCGCCGATTTCCCCGCCTTGCAGCGGGCAACGCGCCCCGGCGTGCCGCTGGTCTATCTGGATTCCACCGCCACCAGCCAGAAGCCGCAGCAGGTCGTCGACGCGCTGGCAGCGTTCTACCGCAGCCGCAACGCCAATGTCCACCGCGGCATCTACACCCTGGCCGAAGAGGCCACCGCAGCCTATGAGGAAGCCCGCCAGAAGGTCGCGGCCTTCATCGGCGCTGCCGAGGCCGCGGAAATCGTGTTCGTGCGCAACGCCACCGAGGCCGTCAATCTGGTGGCCTACGCCTGGGGGCGCGCCAACCTGCACGCCGGCGACCTGATTGTGCTCACCGAGATGGAGCACCACGCCAACCTGGTGCCCTGGCAGATGCTGGCCGCCGAGCGGGGCGTGCGGCTGGAATTCATCCCCGTGACGCCGGAAGGCGCGCTGGACATGGCTGCCCTGCCCGGCCTGCTCGCGCAGGAGCCGAAACTGGTGGCGGTGAGCGGCATGTCCAACGTCACGGGCGTGCAGCCCGACGTGGCCGAAATTGCCCGCCAAGCGCACGCCGCGGGCGCGGTGGTGTTGGTGGATGGCGCGCAACTGGTGCCCCATGCTCCCGTGGATGTGCAGGCGCTGGGGGCGGATTTCCTTGCCTTTTCGGGGCACAAGATGCTGGGGCCCACCGGCGTGGGCGTGCTCTACGGTCGTCGGGCGCTGTTGGAGGCCATGCCGCCCTTCCTCGGCGGCGGCGACATGATCCGCTGGGTGAAACTGCGCTCGTTCGACGTCAACGACGTGCCCTACAAATTCGAGGCCGGCACGCCGCCCATCGCCGAGGCGGTGGCCTTGGGCGCGGCGGTGGATTACCTGCAACACGTCGGCATGGAAGCCATCCACGCCTACGAGCAGGCAATGGCGGCCTATGTGCTGCCACGTCTGCAAGAAGTACCCGGCCTGCATCTGCTGGGCACGGCGACCGAGCGCCGCGGGGCGGTGTTCTCTTTCTGGATGGACGACATCCACGCCCACGACGTCGCCCAGATTCTCGACCACTACGGCATCGCGGTGCGCGCCGGCCACCACTGCGCCCAGCCGCTGCACACCAAATTCGGCGTCCCGGCCACGGCGCGCGCCAGTTTCTACTTCTACAACCTGCCCGAAGAGGCCGACCACCTCATCGCCGCCCTTTACAAAGCCAAAGAGGTTTTTGCATAGCCTCCTAATCCCCACTACCCACTACCCAACACCTGATACCCAATATCCACGCCTTTCCCCGGAGATCCACAATGGAAGACCTCTACCGCGAATACATCCTCGACCACTACAAAAGCCCTAAATTCCGCGGGCATCTCGACGACTACACCCTGGTGTACGAAGACGACAACCCCACCTGCGGCGACCACCTGCACATGGAACTCAAAATCGCCCCTGATGGCACGGTGGCCGACGCCCGCTTCGACGGCATGGGCTGTGCGCTTTCGCAGGCGTCCGCCGATATTTTGCTGGAGCACATCGTCGGCAAGCCGGTCGAAGAGGTCAAAGCGTTTTCCAAGGACGACCTGCTCAACCTGCTGGGCATTTCGCTGGGGCCGGTGCGCTTGAAATGCGCACTGCTTTCCCTCAAAGTGCTCAAAGGCGCGCTGTACGGCCTGAACGCCGAAGGAGCGCAAAAGTGAGGTCATGGCAGCGCCACGCATTGGCCGCGTTGCTGGGAATTTACGCGGTTTTGGGCACCCTGCTGGTAGGCGGCTGGGTGCCAGCGTGGTTCTATCCCGTAGCGATGCCGGTAATGACCGCGCTGGGGATGGCTTTTGCGCTGCTACACGCTGCCGGTCAGTTGGGCTGGCGGCGTGCGCTCTTTTTCTGGGGCGTGGTGTTTGTGGTGGGGCTGCTGATGGAAAGCGTGGGCGTGCTGACCGGCTGGCCTTACGGCCCCTACCACTACACGAGCAAACTGGGGCCGCGCTTTTTGGGCTTGGTGCCGTACGTCATCCCCCTGGCGTGGTTCATGATGATGTACCCCTCGTGGGTGATTGCGCGGCGAACGTTAGCGGCAGGGGGCGTGCGCCGGGCGCCGTGGGCCGTGGCGGCGCTGACCGGCTGGGTGATGACCTCGTGGGATTTTTTGATGGACCCGATGATGGTGCATTTCCACCACTGGATTTGGGAGGTCCACGGCGCGTACTTTAGCGTGCCGTTGCAGAACTTCCTCGGCTGGTGGCTGACCGTCTTTCTGGCGATTCTTGTTTTTGAGGCATCCGCCCGCCCGCCAACGCTGCGCGAAAACACCACCGCCCCTTTGCGCTGGGCGGTGGTGTGGTATGGGCTGGTTTTCCTCAGCAATTTTTCCGCTTCGTTGGACGCCCACCTGACCGGTTCGGCGCTGGCAGGCGCTCTTGCCATGCTGCCGTGGGTGCTGGTCGGCTGGGTGGCAACGGGGGAAAGCGCGCCGAGGCGCAGGTCGGCTTAAGCCGTTTCAGCGCGCCAGCATCCGCGCCATCGTGTAGTATTCCATATTGGCGCGCCGTTGGCGGCTGACCACCTCTTCCAGCGGCACCAGCGTCATCTCGCGCCCGCGCAAGCCCACCATGACGTCGAAATGCCCACCTACGGCGGCCTCCACCGCGCGCACGCCCATGCGCGAAGCCAGCAGCCGGTCGAAGGCGGTGGGCCGCCCGCCGCGCTGAATGTGCCCCAAAATGGTGATCCGGGTTCTGAAACCCACATCGGCCTCGTCCAGGTAGCGGGCGAGGTCGTGGATTTTGATTTTCGCCCCCTCGGCCACGATGATGATGGCGTGGGTCTTGCCGCGGCGGTAGGCGTCTTCCACCGATTGGGCAATCTCTTCCATTGAGGTCTCCACCTCGGGAATCAGCACAGTTTCCGCCCCGCCGATGATGCCGGCCATCACCGCCAGATAGCCGCATTCCCGCCCCATGGTTTCGATGAGGAAGGCGCGCTGGTGCGATGAAGCCGTGTCGCGCAGTTTGTCCACCGCGTCCATGATGGTGTTCAGGGCGGTGTCCACCCCGATGGCCATGTTGGTGCCCCAAATGTCGTTGTCGATGGAAGCAGGAATGCCCACGACCTTCACACCCTGCTGGGCAAGGGCGTGCGCCCCACGCAGCGAGCCATCGCCGCCGATGACCACGAGCGCGTCGATGCCGTGCTTGTTCAACTGGTGGATGGCGTCGCGCTGACCCTGCTCGGTGCGGAAGGCTTTGCTGCGGGCGCTGAGCAGCATGGTGCCGCCGCGCTGCATGATGCCGCCGACATCTCGGGCTTCCAGCCGGGTAAAAGCGCCGTGGATCAGCCCTTCGTAGCCGCTTTCCACGCCGTACACTTCCAGGTCGTGCGCCAATGCCGTGCGTACCACGGCACGGATGGCCGGGTTCATGCCGGGCGCGTCCCCGCCGGAGGTCAGCACGGCGATGCGTTCGATGTCCAACACGTGATTGCTCATAGCCTCAGTCCACAAAACAGGATACACTCAAGCCCCAATTTTACCAGTATTTGCGACCAGGGCTTCGCAATGCCCGCCACCGTCCCGGAAACCACGCCATCCCTTCTTGGGCCGCGTCGGGTGCAAGCAAATGCCGTAGAAGCACTTTTCGGGATCTCACCCCTTCCCCGCCGCCTACGGCGGCCTCCCCCTCCCCTCCCTTACTGAAGGGAGGGGAGGGGGAAGGCGGAGGCTGTCCTCACGAAGGACAAGCCTCCGCCAGGGGGTGGGGAGAGATCTGGCCATACGATAGCCTTATCTACAACATTTGAGTGCACCCGGCCGCGTCAGACTTCGCCTTTTTTCATCCTACTGTGCTATACTCCCCTCATCTCGCGCCCCACGGCGCGCTCCCTCGGAGGTGCCATGCCACGCAAGCCCATCTTCATCCTGTTCTCCATCCTGCTGTCAGGGATGCTTTTTGCCGCATGTCAGTTCCAGCCCTCTCCCACCCCCCTGCCCGCCTCGCCGCAACCCACCACCCTCTCAACCGACAAGTTGACCGTGCTCTTCCGCGACGACTTCTCCCACCCGGACAGCGGCTGGGACACCATGCACGAAAAAGACGCCACCATCACCTACACCGACCAAGGCGCCTACCGCATCTGGCTCAACTACCCCCACACCGTCATTTGGGGCAACCCCGGCCTGTCGTTCACCGACAGCCGCATCGAGGTCGACGCCATCAAAGCCGCCGGGCCCGACAACAACCAGTTCGGCATCATCTGCCGCTACCAAGACGCCGACAACTTCTACTTCTTCATCATCAGCAGCGACGGCTACTACGGCATCGGCAAGACCAAAGACGGCCAGCAAACCCTGCTCACCGACGACGGCAACATGACCTTCTCATCCTCCATCGCAAAAGGGCACGCTCCCAACCACCTGCGCGCCGACTGCGTGGGGCACAGCCTCGCGCTGTGGGTCAACGGCCACGTCCTTGCCACCGTGCAGGATGCCAATTTCACCCGCGGCGACGTCGGCCTGCTGGTGGGCACGTTCAACGAACCCGGCGCCGATATCCTTTTCGACAACTTTGCCGTCTATCAGCCCTGAGGCCATGAAGGTCTATCTGGACACCATCGGCTGCCGCCTCAACCAGGCCGAGATCGAGCGCATGGCGCGGGAATTTCGCGCCGCAGGGCATAGCCTGGTGGCCTCGCCCACAGAAGCCGACCTCGCGGTGATCAACACCTGCGCGGTCACCGCCAAGGCCGCAGCCGATTCGCGCCAGCGCATCCGCCAACTGGCGCGTGCCGGGGCGCGGGTGGTTGCCACCGGCTGCTGGGCCACCTTGGAACCGGCCCACGCCGCCGGCCTTCCCGCGGTCACCCGCGTGGTGCCCAATCCCCAAAAAGACGCCCTGGTGGCCGATTTGCTCGGCCTGCCGCCGCAAGCCTTCGATTTGGAACCCATTGCCCGCGAGCCCATCCCCGGCAGCCGTGCCCGCACACGCGCCTTCATCAAAGCACAAGATGGCTGCGACAACCGCTGCACCTTCTGCCTCACCACCATTGCCCGCGGGCCAGGGCGCAGCCGCCCGGTAGAAGAGGTGCTCGCCGACATCCGCGCCGCCCGGCGCGGCGGCGCGCAGGAAGTGGTACTCACCGGCGTCCATCTCGGCTCGTGGGGGCACGATCTCTCCCCGCCCCGCCGCCTCGCCGACCTGGTGCGCGCCGTGCTCGCCCACACCGACGTTCCCCGTCTGCGGCTCTCCTCGTTGGAACCCTGGGACTTGGACGCCGACTTCTTCGCCCTCTGGGAGAACCCCCGCCTCGCGCCCTCCCTACACCTGCCGCTGCAATCGGGCAGCGCCACCGTGCTGCGCCGCATGGCGCGCAAGACCACCCCCGAAGCCTTCGCCCGCCTGGTGGCCGCCGCGCGGCGCGCCATCCCCGACGTCGCCATCACCACCGACCTGATCGCCGGTTTCCCTGGCGAAACCGAAGCCGAGTTTGCCGAAACGCTGGCCTTCGTAGAGGCGATGGGCTTTGCAGGCGGGCATGTCTTCACCTACTCCGAGCGCCCCGGCACCGCCGCGGCGGCCATGCCCAACCCCGTGCCCCACGCGATGCGGAAGGAACGCAACGCTGCTCTGCGCGCCGCGCTGGCCGCCTCGGCAGCCCGCTACCGCCGCCGCTTTCTCGGGCGCACCGTGACCGTGCTGTGGGAAAGCAGCCAGCCGCAACCCGATGGCACCTTCGCCCTGCGCGGCCTGAGCGAGCACGGCCTGCGGGTCACCGCCAGCGCCCAAGAAGACGCCTGGAACCGCCTGACACGGGTTAAAATAGAAACGATAACGGAGGACCTGCTCCAAGCGACCTTCACCCCTGACACCTGACCCCCGACACCTTCCCGGAGGCATCCCATGAGCAACGATTGCATTTTCTGCAAAATCATCGCCGGAGAAATCCCCAGCAAACAGGTCTACAAAGACGACTTGGTCACCGCCTTTCACGACATTCACCCGGTAGCACCGGTGCATGTGCTCATCGTGCCCAACGAGCACATTCCCTCGGTGGCCGCGGTCGAAGAAACACACGAGGCCATCCTGGGGCACATGTTCACCGTGGCGCGGCGCATCGCCGAGCAACTGGGCGTGGCCGAAAGCGGCTTCCGCCTGGTGGTCAACACCGGCGCCGACGGCGGACAGGATGTCTTCCACCTGCACATGCATCTGCTGGGTGGCCGCCGCTTAGGGCGGCTGGGCTGAGGCAGCGCCATGATCACCCCCGAATACGACCAAACGTACCTGGAAAGCGCCCTCGACGCCCTGCCCCGCTACCTCACCTCGCCGACGTTGTATTGGCCGCTGGATCTCAAGGCGCCTCATGACGCGCCGCCCTACCCGCCGTTGACCGTGGGCAACGTCCTGCTGGCGCTACGCCGCCTGCAGGCACACCACGCCGACGCGCCCTACCGCCAAAAATTGGGCACCATCAAAGCCCAATGGGGCGCCAACTGGCGCGCCAAAGCCCAGCAAGAAGCCCAAGCGCGCCTACGCCAGTGGAAAGCCTACCTGGAAGACAGCGCCGACCGCGCCCCTTACTATCGCGCCCAGGTGCGCACGCGTGTGCTGCTACAACTCCTGGACGAAGAATTGGACGGCCTGCCCGCGGATGTTGCCGCCGCGCTCCGCACCCTGGACGAACGCCTGCGGATGGCTTTCCGTCCCGGCAAGTTCGTCTGGGACGAGCGCCTGCAAGCCGCCTTTCCCCGCGAGCCGTACTGGTTCCTCTACGGCACCCTGATGGACGCCAACTAAGCGCGCCTCCTGCCGCGCGCCGCTGTGCCTTGCAGCCACAAATAGGCGGAAACCGTCACCAGCACCACCGCAGCGCCAACCCATTGCAAAGGCGTCTCCAGGTACTCTCCCAGCACCCACGCCCCCAAAGCCAGCGCCGAGACCAGCCGCAAGGGCATCAGGCTGGTGATGAGCGTCGCACCGGCATGGCCAATGGCGGTAATCTGCGCCACCTGCCCGACGACAAACACCACCAGCACCACCCACGCCGCCGCCATCCAGCCACCCGGCGCCATGCGCAGCCACGCGCCCCAATCCTCCCCCCACGCCACCGTCAAAACCGCATACGTCGCCACCATCGCCAGGCTCTGCTGGAACATGATCAGGCCGGGGCCCGCCGAGCGCAGGCTGCTGCGGCGCACCATTTGGAAATACATCGCCAGGGAAAGCATGGAAGCAAACGCCACCCCCAGGCCGACCGCATCGCGCCCGCTCAGCCCCGCCGCCACCTGCGACCAATCCCGCACCAACACCAGCACCGCCCCTACCGTGGAAAGCGTCAACGCCGGGTAGGTGTACGGCGGCACGGCCTCGCCGAACAGCCAATGCCCCAACAACGCCACCATGAACGGCGTCAGCAGATAGACCAGTTGCACCCACGTGGCGCGCGTCATGTCGATGGCATAGATATTGGTGACCGAACGCAGCACCACGAAACCCGCCAATCCCCAAAGGGCTTTCTCGCGCCCCAAGAAGCGCGCCACCGCCCGCCACGAAGGCCAACCCTCCCGTCGAACAAGCCAGGCGCCCACCCCCAACGACGCCGCCGTGGACACCAACAACAACGAGAACTTGGGGACTTCCATCAGCACCCGCTTGGCCATGACCGGGTAACTACCCCACAAAAGTTGCCCCAGCACCCCCAACGCTAAGTAAAGGCGGACGCCCAGCTGCCGTTTTGCCGTGAGCATAGACACCATCCCGCGGCCATCGCCGCGTGTGAAAAGGATGGCCGCCCGCCGAGGCTCGTCGGGCGACGCCAGGAGTATACCGCAAACTTCTCGCCATCTCCTCCCCTTTCCCACCGTGTTTCGCGGGTATAATCGCGTCATCCCCTTGGGGTGAGGCCGCCATGGACCCTGTGGAAGAAATCAAGAACCGCCTGGACATTGTGGATATCGTCTCCGAAACGGTGAACCTGCGCAAAACGGGCAAGAACTATACCGGCTTCTGCCCATTTCACGACAACAAGCGCACGCCGGCGTTCGTCGTTTTCCCGGAGACCGGCACGTGGCGCTGCTTCAGTTGCAACGAGGGCGGCGACATCTTCACCTTCGTGATGAAGCGCGAAGGTTGGGACTTCCGCCAGGCGCTGGAGCACCTCGCCGAGCGCGCCGGCGTCACGCTGGAACCGCGCCGCCCCGAAGATGCCGAGCGCAAGGAAGCCTACCAGCGCCTGTACGACCTGATGGAAGAAGCCATTGCCTTCTACCGCCACCACCTCCATACGCCGGCAGGCAAACCCGCCCTCGATTACCTCCACAAGCGCGGCCTGACCGACGAAACCATCGAAACCTTTGGCCTGGGCTATGCGCCCAACGCCTGGGAGGCCACCCGCGCCTACTTCACCGGCAAAGGCTACACCGACGACGACCTGCTGCAAATCGGCCTGCTCACCCAACGCGACGACGGGCGCGTGTACGACCGTTTCCGCCATCGGGTGATGTTCCCCATCCGCGACGCCCGCGGCCGCGCGGTGGGCTTTGGCGCTCGCACCCTCGACCCGGACGGCGTGCCCAAGTATCTCAACTCGCCTCAAACCGAGATTTTCGACAAAAGCCGTCTGCTCTACGGCCTCGACCGCGCCGGCAAAGCCATCCGCCAGCGCGATCAGGTGGTCATCGTGGAAGGCTACATGGACGTCATCGGCCTGCACCAGGCGGGCTTCCCCAACGCGGTTTCGCCGATGGGCGTGGCGCTGAACGAAGGCCAACTGCGCACCCTGAAGCGTTACACCCGCCACATGGTGCTGGCGCTCGACCCCGACCCGGCGGGCATCCGCGCCACGCTGCGCAGCATGAGCGTGGCGCGCGAGGCGCTCAGCGAGGCCGACGGCTTCCACTTCGACCCCCGCGGCCTGCTACGGCAGGAAAGCCGCCTGAAGGCCGACTTGCGCGTCGCCTTGCTCCCCGAAGGCCAGGACCCGGACGAAATTGCCCTCGCCGACCCCGAGGCCTGGGAACGCATCCTCGCTGCGGCTCAGCCCATCGTGCTCTTCATCATGCACACCCTGGCCGCCGATCGCGACCTGGACGACCCCAAGGCCAAAGCCGACCTCGCCGAGCAGGTGTTGCCGCTGATTTACGAAGTCGCCAACCCCATCGAGCGCAAAACCTATCTGCAAAAACTCGCCGCCCTGTTGCGGGTGGACGAAGACACCCTCTTGGCTTGGAAGCCCCCCACCCGCCGCCGGCCCCGCCGCCCGGCGCGCCCATCCCAACAGCCTTCCCCCTCCCCCACCGGACGGCCTACCAACGCCAGCGCCACCCGGCCAGCCGCCTCTCCCCTCCTCACCCGCCTCGCTCAAGAAGTGCTCGGCCTGCTGCTGCGCGATCCCCTGCTGCGCTTTCGTGCCGACCGCTACCTGCGCGCCCGCGGCCTCGCCCCCCTCCAGGCCGCCGACTTCCCCGCCGAAGCCCACCGCCTGCTCTTCCAGGCCATCGTCCAGGCCACCGAACAGGCCGAAAAGCCCCCCGGCGACGCGGCCATCCTGCACATTCCCCCGGCTCTACACGCAGAAGCCGACCGCTGCCTGGCCGCCACCGCGCGCCTGCTGAAAGCCCCTGCCCGCTGGGTCGAAGCCCTGCTCCACGCCCTGGCGCGCCTGCGCCATGAGCAGGTCAAGCGCGAACTCAGTGAACTGCGCTTTCTGCTGGCCAGCGCCGAGGCCGACGAAGCCGACCTCTACCAACGCCGCATCCTCGAAGCCACCCGCCGCCGCGCCATCCTCGACAAAGCCCTCAAGGAGGGTTTCTACGACGCTCCACGCGCCTTTGGAAAGTGACCATGAACGCCAAACCCAATGAAGACATCCCGGAAACCGAGGAGCTCTTCCTCGACGCTTTGCCGCCGGAAGAAGAAGCCGGCCTGGAAGACCTGGAGACAGAGGAAACCACCAACGCCGTGGGCAGCCTCGCCCCGCCTGCAGAGGAGGAAGAGGCCCACAGTGACCCCATCTACCTCTACCTGCGCGAAATCGGCAAAACGGCGCTCCTCTCCTCCGACCAGGAGTTCTGGCTGGCCGTGATGCTGCATGCCCACAAACGCCTGACCTGGCTGCAGAACCATCCCAAAGCCAGCCGCGGCGGCCAGGTCACCCCTCGGCGATTGTATTGCGCCCTCTACACCGAAATGCGCACCGCCTGGCAGCGCGCCCTGGAAGACTTGGCACGCTGGGGCAGCGACACTCCGGATTTTGCGCTCATTGCCGCCGAAGCCCAAATGCTGCGCCACGGCTGGCAAAGCGACACCCCATCGTATCTGCGCGCCTTCTTGCATCACGGAGCATGGGGCAAAGACCCCTTCTGGGACCACCTGGCGGCGCAACTGGTCACCGTGTTTACCGCCCTCTACGCCTTGCCCCCAGAAACCGTTCAGCGCATCGTCGCCTTTTACGAAAGGCATCATCGCCTGCCCTCGATGCGCACTTTCCGCCGCTATCTACCGGACGACGAAGCCTTCCTGCGTAAGGAACTGGACGCCCTGGCCGAGCGCGCCGAAGCCGCCCGCACCGCCCTGGTGCGCGCCAACCTGCGCCTGGTGGTCAGCGTAGCAAAGCGTTATCTCGATCGCGGCGTGCCGCTGCTGGATTTGATTCAAGAAGGTAACATCGGTCTGCTCCGGGCCATCGAGAAATTCGACCCCGCCCGAGGCTACAAATTCAGCACCTACGCCACCTGGTGGATTCGGCAGGCCGTGACCCGCGCGATCGCCGACCAGGCGCGCACCATCCGTATCCCCGTCCACATGATCGAGGCCCTACAAAAACTGCGCAAAATCCAACGCCGCCTGATCCAGGAACTGGGACGCGAGCCCACCATAGAAGAGATTGCCTTAGAAAGCCACTTCCTCACCCCCAGCGAGCGGGAGGCCATCCGCCAGGCGCTTAAGGCAGGCCGTCCTCTGCCCCTCGATCTGCGCCGCCGGTGGGAATTTGCTACCGCCAAAGTGCGCAAAGTGTTCCGCTCCACCGAAGAACCGCTTTCGCTGGAAGACACCATCGGCAACGAAGACGACAACACCATCGGCGATTTCGTGGAAGACACCAAAACCATTCACCCCCTCGACCAGGCCACCCGCAACATGCTGCGCGAGCAGGTACAAAATGCCCTCGCCGCCCTCACCGAGCGGGAACGGCAGGTGCTGGAACTACGCTTTGGCCTGCTGGATGGCAAGGCGCACACGCTGGAAGAAGTGGGGCAGTATTTCAATGTCACCCGTGAGCGCGTCCGGCAGATCGAAGCCAAGGCGCTGCGCAAACTGCGCCATCCCTCTTTCAACCGGAATTTGCAAGATTATTTGGAGTGAGAGGCTCTCCCTGATTGACTGACAAAACGCTGTCCATTAGCCAATCTCTCCCATCGCCTCTTCGCAGCACGACGGGGCTCCCCCCAAGCAAAAAAAGAGGCGGAAATCCGCCTCTTTTGGGTTTCAGTCGGCCAGTTTGGCCGCCCGGAGGGTGTTTTTGAGCAACATGGCAATCGTCATCGGCCCTACACCGCCGGGCACGGGGGTCAGCGCGCCAGCCACCTCCTTTACCTCGTCGAAGGCCACATCGCCCACTAAGCGATAGCCCTTCTTGGCCGTGGGGTCTTCCACTCGATTGACGCCCACGTCGATCACCACCGCGCCGGGCTTCACCCAATCGCCGCGCACCATCTCGGGCCGCCCCACCGCCGCAATGAGCACGTCGGCCTCGCGCACCACGGCGGGCAGGTCGCGTGTGCGGGAATGGCACACGGTCACCGTGGCATTGCGGCGCAGCAAAAGCAGCGCCACCGGCATCCCCACGATGTTGGAACGCCCCAGCACCACCGCCCGCGCGCCCTCCAGCGCCACACCGGCTTCTTCCAACAGCACCATGATGCCCGCCGGGGTGCAGGGCACGAAGAGCGGCTCGCGCCCCTTTTGCGCCAGGCGGCCAATGTTCAGGGGATGGAACCCGTCGACGTCCTTTTCCAGCCGAATGCGCCCCAGCACGCGCTCTTCGTCCAGGCCGGGGGGGAGAGGCAGTTGTACCAAAATACCATGCACGGCGGGGTCGGCGTTGAGTTCTTCCACCACGGCCTCGACCTCCTCCTGAGAGGCCGTAGCCGGTAGCACACGCCCGAACGAGCGGATGCCCACCTGCTCGCAGGCTTTGTGCTTCATGCGGACGTAAATCTGCGAGGCCGGATTGTCACCGACCAATACCGTGGCCAGGCCGGGGCGAGGGAATCCCGCTTCGACTCGGGCTTCGACTTCCTCAGCGATCTGGGCGCGGATGCGCTCTGCGATGGCTTTACCGTCGATGATGGTTGCGGTCATGGCAGGCTCCTGGGAAAGACCTGAGTTTTACCCATATTTTGGCAACGGTGGCTGTCGGCTATCCAAGGCTTTGCGGGCACAAACATTTCGTCTTCACTCGGCGCCAGCGCCCCCTCCTCGCCCTTTGGGAGAGGAGGGGGATGGGGGGAGGTGAGGGCGTTATCGGCACCTTTGGCGTATTTGCCCTCACCCCCAGCCCCTCTCCCAGGGGGAGAGGGGAGCATTGCCGCTCTGCAAGGGAGCAATGGGGAACCATCTTGGGGCTTGTTTACTCATTTCGTACACTTCACATCGTTGCCTTCGACTTATGGGTAAAAGTAAGGGAAAGACAAGGGTCACGTCAATCGTCGAGGGTCAACAAGCGGCGGCGCAGCAAGGTAAGCGCCATATTGGTTGCCCAATTGGGGGCCATCTGGGGCGGGCCGCCAAAGTGAAACTCACGCACTTCCTCACCCGCCGGACGCACTAAGGCCACCAGTGCGCGGTTGGCTCCTTCGGCAGGGAACAGGCTGACGCCCAGTCCCCACCCCTCCCCGCGGCAGCAAGCGCGCGTCTTCGCCAGCAAAGCCTCTCGCTCCAGCGGTTCGGCTTCCATCTCGCCGCCGCGAAAACCGGCCACGCGCCCCACCCGCTTCAGCAACTCGCCGCCCAGCCCGGCCTCAAAGGCGGTAAATGTCAGCCCCCGCGCCGCCAACGCCTGCTCCACCGCCCCCTCCAGCGTTTCGCCGTCCACACCGTAGATGCGCGTCCCCAAGCGGTTGCGGATTTCGGTTTCCAGGCGGGCGATCATCGCGCGCGCCGCCTCCTCGCTTTCGGCTTTGGCAGTAATGCGGATGTCCACCTGGCCGGGATGCGCCAGCAGTCCCACGGTGGGATTGCTGAGGGTCTCCAGGTCGGCAATTTGCTCATCGAGCGCCGATTCCGGCATGCCCGCGGTATGCAGCACGCGCGCCAGAATCACACCCCGGAGGTGAAACTTGCGTTGCAGGTAGGGCAGTACCTCGTGGGTAAACAGGTACTCCATCTCCCGCGGCACACCCGGCAGCGAAACCACCACGCCTTCATCGGTTTCGACCACAAACGCAGGCGCCGTGCCCACCGGGTTGGGGATCACCCGCGCTCCCTGGGGCACGAAGGCCTGACGGCGGTTGTTCTCGGTGGGCATCCGCCCGTAGTGGGCGAAGCGCTTTTGGATTTCCTCCCACAGGTCGGGGCGAAATTCCAGCGGCACGCCCACCGCGTCGGCAATGGCCTTGCGGGTCGGGTCGTCCACGGTGGGACCCAGACCTCCCGTAGTGATCAGGATGTCGGCGCGCGCAAGCGCTTCGCGCACGGCCTGCGCAATGCGGGAGGCGTTGTCGCCCACCGTGGTGATGCGGTAGACGTCCACCCCCGCATCGCGCAGGTTGCGGGCGATGTAACGACTGTTGGTGTCCACAATCTCGCCCAACAGCAGTTCGGTACCAATGGTAAGGATTTCAGCAGAGGGCATGGGAAGGGATTAGGGATTAGGGATTAGGGATTAGGGGTTAGGGGGTTAGACGACGTTGTGTTCTTCGATCAGGCGGCCTTCGGCAAAGCGCGCCAGGTCGAGCATGGAAACATCCACCGTCTTGAACTCGCCTTCGAGCAAATATTCGGCCATCAGTTTCCCGGCAATCGGGCCGTGCATGAAACCGTGGCCGGAGAAACCGGCACACAGGTAAAAGCCCTCGACCGGCGTCGCGCCAAAGATGGGATGCGCGTCGGGCGTCACTTCGTACAGCCCGGCCACGCGGGAGACCACCCCAGCCTGCTCCAGCATGGGCATCCGCTCGATGGCCGCTTCCATGTGCACCAGTTCCCACTCCGGGTCGACCGACTGGTCGAAGCCGGGTTTCTCGTTGGGGTTGGACATACCGGTCAGCAGCCCTTCGCCTTCGGGGTGGAAATACAGGCTCTGGGCAAAGTCGATCACAAAGGGAAAGTCGGGCGGCAGGTCCAGCGGCGTGGTGGTCAGCCACTGGCGGCGGATGGGCTGGATGGGAATATCCACCCCGGCCATCTTGCCGATGAGGCCAGCCCAAGGGCCAGCCGCGTTGATCACGCGCCCGGTCTGAATCACGCCGCGGTTGGTCTCCACCGCCACCACCCGCCCGGAACGCACTTGAATGCCAGTCACCTCGATATCGGTCAGCGTGAGCGCCCCCAACTGGCGGGCGCGCTGGGTGTAGCCCATGACCACACCGTTGGGGTCCACCAGGCCATCCTTGGGGTTGAAACTGGCGGCCAGGGCATCATCCCAGCGCATCATCGGCAATCGACGGCGTACCGCATCGCCATCCCACCACTCCGTGCCCACGCCCAGGCGGTTTTGCAGGGCCACGATTTCCCGAAAATCGGCCACGTCTTGCTCGTTGGTCAACACGAAGAGATAACCGATCTGGCGATAGTCGATGGGATAGCCGATCTCTGCGGGAAAACGCTCCAGCATGGGCAGGCTTTCCATCGACAGCCGAATGTTGACCTCGGTGCCGAACTGGTAGCGCACGCCGCCGGCGCAGCGCCCGGTAGCGCCAAGGCCAAAGAACGATTCCTTCTCCAGCAAGACCACCCCCTTCTGTCCGGCGGCTGCCAGGTGATAGGCGATGCTGGCGCCCATCACCCCCCCACCTACCACAACGACTTCAGCAGTTTTAGGGAGATCGCTCATCATTACCTCACAGAGAAACCTTTTGCCCCAAGCCCTCGGCCTGCGCGCGCCGAAGGACTGCTTGGGCTGCCATGGCATCCTGCACCGCCACACCCACCGACTTGAAGAAAGTGACCTGCTCCGGCGAGGTGCGCCCGGTCTTGCGCCCCAGCAGGATCTCGCCAAGTTCGGCGTGGATGTGTTCGGGCGTGATGCGTCCAGCATGAATGGGCTGAATAAGGTCACCCGCTTCGGCCAGGGCGGCCTGGCGGGAATCCACCACCACCAACGCCCGCGCCACAGTCTCCGGCGGCACCTCGGCCATCTCGGGCGTGTAAGCGCCAATGCCGTTGATGTGCACGCCCGGCTTGAGCGCCGCATCGGGGAAGACCGGCGAGGTGGCAATCGTGGCCGTGCAGATGACGTCGGCCTCGCGCACGGCTTCTTCCGGCGTGGCCGCGACGCGCACATCCTGCGGCAGGGGCCCCCAACCTGCCATCTCGGCAGCAAAAGCCTCGGCCTGCTCCCGCCGGACGTCGTACACCCACACCCGCTCGATGGGACGCACGGTGCACACGGCCTCAGCCTGGGTGCGTCCCTGGGTGCCGGCGCCAAACACGGCCAACACCCGGCTGTCGGGGCGCGCCAGGGCCTTGGTGGCCGCGCCCGAGGCCGCCCCCGTGCGCAGGGCGGTCAGTGTGCCGCCCTCCAGCAACGCCAGGGGGCGCCCGGTATCGGCTTCCAGCACCAGCACCGCGGCGAAAATGGTCGGCAAGCCCCGCGCCGGATTGCGGGGAAATACCGAGACCACTTTCACCGTCAAGGCCTCCTCTCCCTCAGCGTGGACATAAGCGGGCATGAACAGGCTGACGCCCTCATGCGGCTCAACAGGCAACGAAAGGCGCAACGGCACCTCCGCCTCACCAGCCGAGAGGGCGCGGTAAGCCTCTTCCACGGCGGCAATGGCTGCCCTCATAGGCAGCGCCTTGCGAACATCAGCAGCGGTCAAAACCAGCATAGCGTCCTCTCCATGCTATCCGGGTTGGCGGAAACGCGCGAGGGCGACGCCGTCAGAAGACGGTCAGAAACCGCCCGAAACCCAGCGATTGCCGTCCTCGATACGATTGAGCAGGGCAAACGTCCCCGCCAGGCTGCTTTCCGGGTCGGCCAGCCCCAACGTTTGCGCCCGCTCGCACAGGGTCTCGAAAGCGTAGGCATCCCACCAGTTGGAATGCAGCAGGCCAATGTCGCCGCGGCGTAAACTGCGCGTCGACGCCTTGATGGCTTCCACAATTTTACCGAACAACGGCTGCTGGAGAGCCTTTTCCGGGTGATCGATGGCGCCATAATCGGTCAGAATAGCCCCCTCGTCCCACGTCCAATCCACAAATTTGTAGCCCAGGCTGGTCACGACGCGATGGACGCGGGGCGTGTTCTTCCCCGCGCCAAACGGAATGCGAAAATAGGGGAAACGGGCCTTCATCATCCGCAGGTAATCGGTTCCCAGCGCGTTGGCCAACGCCTTTTCCCAGTTGAGCAACTCCTCCGCAATCTGTTTGTCGTCGAGATGGGTAAAGTAAGGGTGTGAGTAGGAATGATTTCCGATGATGCAGCCTGCTTCCACCAGTTCTTCCAGCAGGTTGCGGCCATCCAAGTCGGCCAGGATGTGCAGCATCCGCCCCATGGGGAAAAAGGCGATCGGGCACTTGCGCCGCAGGATGACCTCGGCAATCCGGGAGAAGGTTTGCGAATAGCCATCGTCCACGCTGAGCAGCACGCCAAAGCGCGGGTCGATGCTACGGATAAGGTACACCCGGTCGGTGGTGGCATACAAGGTCGCCCGCGCCGTGGCTGCTGGGCGCGGCAGAACGGATGCCAGCGCCCCGGCCCCCAGCAGTTTGAGAAAATCACGTCGCGCAATGCCCACCGTCAGCCTCCCGGCAGCGCCGAACCATCATTTTTGCAATCGCGCTACCGACGCCACACTATCGTTTTCCTGCAAGCGCATCAGCCGCACGCCGCGTGCGCTGCGCCCCATGACGGAAATATCGGCCACCCGGGTGCGCAGCACGATGCCGCCAGTGGAGATCAAGGTAAGGTGATCGCTCTCCTGCACCACCCGCGCGGCAACGATCGGGCCCACCCGCTCCCCCGCCCCCGTTGCCAGGGTGCGGACGCCGTAGGTAGCACGGTGTTTGCGGGGGTAATCCGCCAGAGGGGTGCGCTTGCCGTAACCTTTTTCGGTCACCACCAGCAGATAGCCCCCCGGCTCCACCACGTCCATCGAAACCACCCGGTCGCCGGGGCGCAGCCGAATGCCGGTCACGCCGGCGGCCTGCCGCCCCATCGAGCGCACCTCGTCTTCACGGAAACGCAGCGCCTGCCCCTGAGCGGTCACCAGCAAAATATCGTCGTTTCCGCCGGTCAGCCGCACCCATTCCAGGGCGTCGCCCTCCCGCAAAGTGAGGGCAATCAGGCCCGAGGGACGCACCGAGGCAAATTCCTCCAACGCTACCCGTTTGACCACACCTTGGCGGGTGGCCATGAAGCAGTATTCCGCTTGGTCGAAATCGGGCACGGCGATCGCGGCGGTCACCCGCTCGCCCGGCTCCAGATGCAGCAGGTTGATGATCGCGATGCCTTTGGCCGTGCGCCGGGCTTCGGGAATTTGATACACCTTGGAGGCATAGACTTTGCCCCGGTCGGTGAAGAAAAGCATGGTGTGCAGCGTACGGGCGGGCACCAGCAGCACCACTTCGTCGTCGTCCCGGGTGGTGTGCCCGGCCACCCCCCGCCCGCCGCGCCCCTGGGCGCGGAAGGTGCTTGCCGGCATCCGTTTGATGTAGCCCCGCTGGGTGATGGTGATGAGCACAGGAACATCGGCGACCAAGTCTTCTTCGCGAATCTCCGCCTTCGCGTCGCGGGCGATCAGCGTGCGACGCTCGTCGCCGTATTTCTCAGCCACCTCTTGCAGATCCTCTTTGATGACCTGCAAGATTTTCTTGGGATGCGCCAGCAGGTCTTCGAGGTAAGCGATGCGCTCTTGCAACTGGCGGTATTCGTCCTCGATTTTCTGCCGCTCCAGCGCGGCCAGGCGGCGCAACGGCATGTCGAGAATGGCCTGCGCCTGCACCTCGGTGAGGCGGAAGCGCACCATCAAGCGCTCGCGCGCTTGGTCGGCATCGCGCGACTGGCGGATGGTGGCGATGACGTCGTCGAGATGCGCCAGCGCCAGCAGCAGCCCTTCGAGAATGTGCGCCCGGCGGCGGGCCTTGGCCAGTTCGTATTCGCTGCGGCGGCGGATGACCTCACGGCGATGTTCGATGTATACCTGCATCGCCCGCTTGAGGGAAAGCAACCGCGGCTCGCCGTTCACCAATGCCAGGAGTTGGACGCTGAAGGTGGATTGCAGGGGGGTGTGCTTGTAGAGTTGATTGAGCACCTTACGCGGCTGCGCGCCACGCTTGAGTTCCACCACGATGCTCATTCCCCGCCGGTCGGATTCGTCGCGCAGGTCGCTGATGGCGTCGATATGGCCTTCGCGCACCAGTTGGGCAATGCGCGCCAGCAGCGCCGATTTGTTGACCTGGTAGGGGATTTGGGTGATGACGATGCGGTGCCGCCCGCCTTTCATCTCCTCGATTTCGGCACGCGCCCGCACGATGATGCGCCCGCGCCCGTTGGTGTAGGCCTGGCGAATGCCCTCGGTGCCCACAATCACACCCGCGGTGGGGAAATCCGGCCCCTTGACGAACTGCATCAGGTCGTCCACACCGATCTCGTCCAGGGCATCATAATGGTCGATGAGGTACACCAGCGCTTGCACCACCTCGGTGAGGTTGTGGGGCGGGATGTTGGTCGCCATGCCCACCGCGATGCCCGATGCGCCATTGACCAGTAGATTGGGGATGCGCGCCGGCAGCACCACCGGCTCTTGCAGGCTGCCGTCGAAGTTGTCGGCGAAATCGACGGTATCTTTGTCGATATCCACCAGCATTTCCTCGGCGATGCGGCTGAGGCGGGCTTCGGTATAGCGCATGGCCGCCGGGCTGTCGCCGTCGATGCTGCCAAAGTTGCCCTGGCCGTCCACCAAGGGGTAGCGCATGGAGAAATCCTGCGCCATGCGCGCCATCGCTTCGTACACCGCCTGATCGCCGTGGGGGTGGTACTTGCCCAACACCTCGCCGACGATGCGGGCGGATTTCTTGTAAGCCGAACCGGCGCGCAGGCCCATGTCGTGCATGGCGTAGAGGATGCGCCTCTGGACGGGCTTCAGGCCATCACGGGCATCGGGCAAGGCGCGCGCCACAATCACGCTCATGGCATAATCCAGGTACGCCGAGCGCATTTCGTCGTTGATGTCAACGGTTTTTACATTCCCAATGGTCATAAGCCTCTTCTCGAAACTACCGCGAACGTTACAAAACAGCCCACCCGTGTCACCGCGGGCGGGCACTTCAATTATACCACTGCCAAGCATGGCATCACGTCCTTAAGAAGGCGGGGTTTTCACGCTTAAAAGGCATCGCACGAAGGAGCCTTACGCAACATTTGTGCTATACTCCTGCTTACGGTGAGAGCCCCAGGAGATATGCTCTCCTACAAGCGTAAAAAGAGGGCAAAAAGTGAGCGTGCTGAAACTGAAAGCCGGCGACGTCGTTGAAGCCCCGACGTGGCCAGAACCTTTGAAGATTGACAAGGTGGAGTCACTGGGAGATACCCATGTGCGCCTCGTAGGCTCGTTGCTTCATACGCGCCGCCACGTCGATCAGGTTTTTCGCCGGGAAGAACTTCACCGCCTGCATCGCCACAAGGTCGCTGGCGGCTTTGACGCCCCGCCCCCCGATGTGTTCCTGGCATTGGAGGCCAAACGCTATCGTTACGCTTCGCTCTACGACCCTCTCCTGGCGATGAACATCTCCAAGGTGGACCCCTTGCCCCACCAAATCGAGGCCGTCTACGGCTACATCCTGCGGCAGCCCCGGGTGCGGTTCCTCATCGCCGACGACCCGGGCGCAGGGAAGACCATTATGGCGGGGCTGGTCATCAAGGAGATGAAACTGCGCGGGCTGGTCAAGCGAATCCTCATTGTAGCGCCCGGTCATCTCAAAGACCAATGGCGCCGCGAACTCAAGGAGCGTTTCGAAGAGCGTTTCGTGCTCATCGATCGCCAGGCCATGCGCAACCACTTTGGAGAGAACATCTGGGAGACCGAATATCAGGTCATCACCTCGCTGGATTTCGCCCGCCAGGAAGATGTCATGCAGGCCCTGGCTGCCGTCCATTGGGACCTGGTCATCGTGGACGAAGCCCATAAGATGGCCGCTTACCGTTACGGCAACAAAGTCACCAAGACCAAACGCTATCGCCTGGGCGAACTGCTCTCACGCAACAGCACCCATCTGCTCTTTCTCACCGCCACGCCCCATCGGGGAGACCCTGAAAACTTCCGCCTGTTCCTCGACCTGTTACAGCCGGGTGCCTTTGCCACCACCGATATGCTGGAGGACTCCATCCGTCGGGGGGACAACCCGCTGTTCATCCGTCGGCTGAAAGAAGACCTGAAGGATTTCGAAGGTCGCCCATTGTTCCTCCCCCGGCATGTCAAAACGCTCACTTTCAATCTGGGCCAGGAATCGCCCGCGGAAAAAGCCCTCTACAATGCCCTCTCCCGGTATGTCAACGAGCAGTACAACAAGGCCCTGGTGAGGAGTGACAAACGACGCAATATCGCTTTTGCCTTGGTCATTTTGCAACGCCGCCTGGCTTCCAGCACCTACGCCTTATATCGCTCCCTGCAACGGCGAAAGAAACGGCTTGAGGAACTGCGGGAACAGGCCGACGCCTTTGCCAGAAAGCGCCGACCCGTTCCGCAAGATTTCTTCTCTCTGGAAGAAGTGGAGGACTTGAGCGAGGAAGAGCGCTGGGAACGGGAGGCCCTTTGGGAAACCTTGAGCGTCGCCGAAAACCGGGCCGAACTGGAGGCGGAAATCCAGACCCTGGACGTCTTGTTGAACCAAGCCAGAGCCATCATCGAACAGGGGGAAGAAGCCAAACTGCGCCATTTCAAGCAGTCGCTGGACGAATTGCAGGCTCGCGAAGCAGGCGAGAAAGTGCTGATCTTCACCGAATCCCGCGACACGCTGGAATATCTGGAACGCCGGCTGCGCGATTGGGGGTATGCGGTATGCACCATCCACGGCGGCATGCCCTTGGAAGAACGCATCGAGGCCGAAAGGGTGTTCAAAAATCAGGCGCAAATCATGGTGGCCACTGAAGCCGCCGGGGAAGGCATCAATCTGCAGTTTTGCCATCTGATGATCAACTACGACATCCCCTGGAACCCCAACCGCCTGGAGCAGCGGATGGGACGCATCCATCGCTACGGGCAAACCCGGGAGGTCACCATTTTCAACCTGGTGGCTGCCGACACCCGCGAGGGTCGCGTGCTCAACCGCCTGTTCGAGAAACTGGAGGAAATCCGCGCCGCCTTGGGGAGCGACAAGGTCTTCGATGTGATTGACGAACTCTTCCCCG
>Ga0256833_1000518_pt1 | contig 30144 bp, 36 predicted proteins | sample 356284metaG_FD_190535 | JGI IMG/M metagenome (GOLD analysis project Ga0256833, IMG submission 190535) | Hydrothermal vent microbial communities from Mid Atlantic Ridge, Atlantic Ocean - 356-284 | ecosystem: Environmental > Aquatic > Marine > Hydrothermal vents | place: Atlantic Ocean: Mid... | reverse complement strand
ATAAGAAACACAAATATTATCTTTCTCATCCTGGTCCTCCTTCTCTTACTCTTTGTTAGCATAGTTGGCAAAAACCACGGGGATGGTCCCCTTTACATATACCTTGTGTCCTGAAAGGTCTTCTCCGTAAAACTCCACCACGGCAGTAACCTCCAGTTCCTTTTCCTCTGAAGCGTACCTGAGCTCCACCAAGGGCCTTTCCATCTTGGCATTGGCCCTTACCAGAACGAAGACCACCTGATGCTCGGCCCCGTCGGGCGGGATCATGATCGATATCCTTCCCCAGAAGGAACGGGGCACATCAACACCTTCCTGATTCCTCCCGTCGGACCTGACATAGCTCACATGGTACTCCTTAAGCTGCACATTCTCATAAAAGGAAGGGGTGTCCTCGTTGGGGTTGTAAGGATAGGATACTATGTAGGCGTTCCCGTAATCGTTTTGAACTGTGGTCTCTCCTGTGTCAGGATTTTCCACCAGAACATCGGACTCCAAAACGGAGTTTTCGTCTCCCGTCCAGTTAACCCCTGTAATACGGGTTATAACCAGCTTCACTGCCGAGGTGGATTCGTCGCTTATTTTATTGCACCCGTAAAAACTAAGGGATATCCCCAGCACCAGGGCCAGGAAGATATAAAGGGATTTTATCCTCATTTTTCCCTCCTATTTTCTGATAATTTTGGGGGTTATAAATATGAGAAGCTCCCTGTTGGTTCTGTTAATGGAACTGCTCTTGAAGAGGAGGTCACCTATAAGGGGTATGGAGTTGAGGAAGGGAGTTTTCTTGTAATTGGTGTTGTCCTCTATCCTGTACATTCCCCCGATAACAGCGGTGTTCCCGTCCTTAACCATCATTACCGTGGTGGAACTCTGGGTTATGATGGTGGGAATCCCCATGACAACCCTGGAAAAGTCCGCCGAGTCGTTCTTTATGTCCACCCTCATTATTATGGTCTGGTCTGCGGTTATGTGGGGGGTAACCTTGAGCTCCAGCACAGCATTAACATACCTTACCATAATAGTGTTGTTTATGTTGGTCTGAACAGGTATCTGTCTGCCCTGCCTTATGACCGCCTCGTGGTTGTCCTGGGTGGAAACCTTGGGGGCGGAGAGTATTTTTCCCCAGCCCTCCTCCTCCATGGCCGTAAGCCCTATGTCCAGGGCGAAGGAATCCGTCACATTGCCCAGGGACAATCCTAAGGCGGAGTTGAAGGAGGCGGCCGGCAGGTTCACAGCATATCCGTTGAGGGGATTAACAAGTCCTCCGCCCTCTACGGCGCTTCCATCAAGGAGAATCCTGTTAGGAAAGACCAAACTGGTCTGATTTCCATGATAGGGGTCAGCGTATCCCATGAACCCCCACTGAATTCCTAAGTTCCTGGTGTAATTGGCCACGGTCTCCACTATTCTGGCTTGAATGGAAACCTGGGGAATCGGAGCATCTAAGGTGTTTATTATCCTGTCTATTTCCTGGATTCTATCCGGAATGTCCTTGATTATCAGAGTATTGGTTCTCTCGTCCACCACTATTTCGCCCCTGGGGGAGAGGTATTTTTTGACTATTGCCTCCACATTCTTGGCAGAGGCGTAGCTCAGGGTCCTCATCACCGTGCTCAGGGGCATGGCGGATTCCTTCATCTTACGCCTTTGCTCCTCCTCCCTGGCAAGAACATCCAGGGGCGCCACCCTCAGGACATTGCCCTCAATCAGGTACCCCAGCTTGTTGGTTCTCAAAATAAGGTCCAGGGCCTGATCCCAGGGGATATCCACCAGTTCACAGGTAACCTTCCCCTCCACGCCAGGGTCAAAGATCACATTGAGGTGGGCCAGCTTGGCTATGAAGGTGACCACATCCCTTACATCGGCGTCCTTAAAGCGGAATGTGTATTTTTCTCCGTAGTACTTTTTCTCACCTCCGGTTATGGTGACGGTCTCAAAGGAAGGTCCCTTCTTGGAGGGCTTTGAAGGTGCAGGGTCCCTGACCTCAGGGGCAGGGGAACTGACCTTTTTAGTTTGAGGGGTGGGTGGGGAAACCGGCGCGGTGGACAATTTCGCAGGATGCGCTGGAGCCGAGGGACCGGGTTTCGGCGGGGTAATTTCGGCCTTCTTCTCCCTCGATGGGGAGGCAGAAGGGATGAGGATATCTATTCTATTGCCGGCCCTTTTTACCCTGTATTGGGGCATCCTGTATAGGTCCAGAACCACCCTGGCCACATCCGGGGTAAATTGACCTGCCCGGACCGCAGTTACTCCTTCCTTCCCCACCACTTTTTTAAGCCTCCTGGTTTTGGCCCCCACCACATCCACCACCAGCCTCATGGGCTTGTTGTGGGCCGGGTCTTTCTTTAGAAGGAAGGCCCTGTAAGAAGCAGGTTTTCCGGAGAGAACCAGGGAAATCTTAAGCCCATCCCCCTTATGAAGAACTATATCCTTGATAACGGCCCTGGAAGCTCTGGAGGCCGAAGGGGACCGACTTATTTTTCCCCCGGTCTCTTCTGTCTCCACCTCTATGAAAATGGAGTTCCCCTTAGTGTAAATGGAAAAGGGCTTAAGCTCCGAGAACTTCACCTCTACTATACCTTTACCTTCATTCTGGGAAACCCTTATCCACCTGACAACCCCCTTCTGAAATTTGTGTTCTCCTGCTATGGCAGAGATGTTTATTCCCTTGAACTTCAAAAGTAAAAGGGAAGGGTCGTTGGAAGACGGATAAAAATCGGGAAAGGGAAGGGAACCCTCCCCTTTTATCTCAATAACCTCCTTTCCTGCGCTGAACTTCTTATCAAGCGAGACCAAGCTTCCTCCGGCAATGGCCAGACCCACTCCTAAGAGGAGAACTATCAAATAAGATAGACTTCTCTTCATTTTTACTCCTCCTCCATATTTAATTTCAAAACCACATATTTATATGGTTTAAGGAACACAGGGCTCTTGGTAGCCTGCTTAATTACAACTTCATTGGGGGTTATCTTAACCACCTCCCCGTCGGCCAGCTTGGTTCCAACCTTGATGATGTAGGGGAAATTGTGGGAATCCAGAACCTGAGCATAATAATGTCCCCTGGAGTCCTTGGCTATTCCCACAAGAACCAGTTCATCGGTATAGACCCCCCGGATGCCTTCGCCCTTCTTGCCCCTTTTCCTTTTTTCCTTCAGGGATAAAAGATCCCTGAAGGGGTCCCTTTTTCCCATGGGATTGTAATCGTATTTTTCCCTTTGAATTCCTGGCTCCTCCCCGGCCCCCACATCCTGGGAAAGGATGGGTAAGGTCAGGAAGAGAACCATTGTCATTATAAGAGCTTTTCTCATCTTCTCCTCCTCGTTCTTCTTCCCTTCTTTTTCTTCTGCTCCTCCAGCTTTTTCTCTACAAATATGTAGGTGGAGGCGGTAAACTTCGCATCTATGGTGCTATTAAGGCTCTGTCTCCTCAGGGCTTTTATTTCTATAGAGCCCACATTGAAGATCCTGGTGAATTTGCCCAGCTTATCGAAGAAGTAGCCCAGGTTGTGGTAAGTTCCTATAACCTCAATATCTATAGGCCACTCTGCCACCAATCCCCTGTCCACCGAGGGTTTGGGCACAAAACTTATAACATTAAGATGAACATCTGATGCGAGCTTCTGAACATCCTTGAGAATTTTGCTTATCTCCTTCTTCTCAGGGAGAACCTTCTTCAACCTCTCCAGCTTTGCCTCCAGGTCTGCGTTTTCCTTCTTCAGAAGAGCCAGTTCCTTCTCCTTCTCCTTGGCTATGTTAACCTCCCTGGTAAGCTGACTTAAACGGGCCTCCAGTCTGGAGATTTCCGCAGCTTTTCCTTTGTACCATCCCAGATAAAACAGCCCGAAAACCAGAATCCCCAGAAAAACGAAGAAGGTCAGCTGACCCTGCCAGGTCATTTCCCTTAAATTCATCTGACACCTCCCTGGGTCTTGGCCTCACTTTCCCCTGCATTAATAAGGGCAGCCAGCTTGAAGACATAAACCTCTATGGCGCTTTTTTGCCTTGCCTTCTCCTTCTTTGAGCTTATCAACTCCACATTTTTAAAGAAATCCGTGGCCTCCAGATTGGCTATGAAGGTGGCTATTAAGTTGTTGTTTAGAGCCTTGCCCTCCATAAGAATCTGGGAGCCGTTGAACTTTAATCTGGTGAGCCAGACCTTGTCGGGGATTTCCTTTACTATGAGGTCCATCAGCTTTACGGGAACTATCTGCTTGGCGATCAGTTGCTCTATAACCTGGGTTTTCTGCGTCAGGATTTCCTTCTTCTTTTTGTTCTCCTCCAGCTCCTTCAAAACCCCCTGCAGCTTTCTTTTCTCCTGCTCCTTTATCCTGATCTGCTCGTTAAGGAAGGAAAGCCTGGAGGTGGCCCTGTAATACATGAACCCTATTATCCCCAGGGTTATCACGGCCACGATGGCTAAAAATTCGTAGTGGACCTTCTTCCCCTCTTCCTCCGGGACCGGAAGGCCTGCAGGGGCAAAGGCTATTTCCTTTTTTCCCGGTTGCAGAAGATTAATCCTGATCATGTTTAACCTCCTATGCTTCTCATGGCCAGCCCGGTGGCCACGGTGAAGAGGGGAGCATTGGTTTCAACTATCTCCCTGGAGAAGGCCTTCTCATTGTAAAGAATATTCCTGAAGGGGTTCAAATATTCCACCGGGAGATTGAACCTCTCCTCAAAAAAGTCACCAATGCCCTGCATTAAAGCCCCTCCACCGCTTATGTAGATTCTTTCAAGCTCCAGGACCCCAAACTGGCCAGAGAAGAACTCCACTGTCCTGGTTAACTCAGCGGCGAGATCATTGTAAACCATTTCATAGATGCTGCTGAGGGTTTCCGGGGTAATACCTTCGGAAATCTCCCCCTTCTTGAGGTCCTCCGCCTTTTCAAAACTCACCCCGAACTCCTTCTGTATGGACTCGGTTATGAAATCGCCTCCGGTTTCCTTGGTCCTGACGAAAAGGGGAGCACCGTTTCTGGCCACCACAAATTCCGTGGAAGTGGCGCCCACATGAACTATGGCAACCACATTGGAGATGAAGGGCTCGTAATTGAATTCAAAGGCATTGTAAACCGCAAAAGGACTTATGTCCACCACCACCGGCGTTAACCCTGCCTGCTCCACAACACTGGTGAATTCTCCGATCTTCTCCCTTTTAGCTATAACCAGGATAACCTCCATCTGCTCTGCGCTTTCGGAAGGAAGCACATGGTAATCCACCTGAACCTCTTCCGGTTTGAAGGGAGTGTTGTGTTTAATCTCAAAATTTATGTTCTCTTCCAGCTCCTGAGGGTTGGCGGCGGAGATCATAACCCTCCTTACCATAACCGCATGGCCAGGAAGGGCTATGGCGGCATTTTTAGCCTTGACTTTGGCCTCGGTAACCAGCTGCATAAGGGCGTCGGAGACGGCGTAGGCGTCCATTATGGTCCCTTCCACTATGGCTTCCCTGGGCAGAGGAACCATACCGATGCTTTTCAATTCAAAGGTTCTCTTTCCCTTGCTTTTCTTGGGGGTTAGATAAACTAACTTAATACTGGAAGCTCCAATGTCAATTCCTAAAAGTTCATTTTTTTTGCCGATCACTTTTCTTCTCCTTCCGTAGCGTTATATCTTATATTATAGGAACCATCTTCCTTTAATTCAACAAGACCTGAAAAAATTTCTGCTTTAAAAAGATAAAATCTTGTATCCCTTTTCCAGCAATCCCTTTCCAGGCCGGCTTTTAAACAGGTATTCTCCAGGAATTCCTCCAAGTTCCAGCCGTACTCTAAGGGAACCTGAGGTAGCAAAAGTCCCCTGTTAAAACCCCTTTCAGCTATAAGCCCGTGTTTCCCGATTTCAACTTCGGAAAGATCACGAACGGGCTCTGGGGGAGTCAGGACGGATATCTCAATTTCCAGCCCGGCAAGCTCCTCCACCGAAAGGGGATAAAATCTGGGGTCATCAAAGGCTGCAGCCACCGCTGCCTTAGCCACCGTCTCTCCCAAGGGGAAAAGGGGTTCAACATATCCTATGCACCCCCGGAGCCTCCCCCCTTTTTTCAGCGTAACAAAGGCACCCCTGGGCTCTGCTAAGGCGCCTTCCAGGTTTTCAGGAGCGTAAGCCCTATTTTCAAACGCAGAAAGTATAGAAAGAAGGGCGACTTTTAAAAGCCTCTCTCTTTCCCTTGCGCTGAGCCTCCTGTTATTCATGCATTTTTTATATTAGGAAAGTTTTTAGAAAAGTCAAGGAAATATCCCGGGGTTGATTTTTCGCCAATTTTCTGTTATACTACCTTTTTAGTAGGAATTTTGCAGGAGTAAAAAATGCCGGTGGATGTTAACGACAAAAACTTTGAGGAAAAGGTTTTGAAAAGCGGAAACACGGTCATAGTTGATTTCTGGGCCGAATGGTGCACTCCCTGCAAAAAAATAGAGCCCATACTGGAAAAACTGGAGAAAAAATACAGAGGAAAGCTAACCGTGGCCAGAATGAATGTGGAGGAAAACCCCAGAACCCCGGCCTCCTACGGGGTAAGGAGCATCCCCTGTCTTATAATTTTCCACCAGGGTCAGCCCAAGGACACGCTGATAGGGCTTCAGCCGGCCTCCAGCATAGAAAAAGCCCTCAGGAGGTTCCTATGAAGGAAGTAGATATAGCCATAATAGGAGGGGGGCCTGCGGGACTCACCGCAGGGCTCTACGGAGCCAGGGCCACCCTCAGGACTGTGGTGCTTGAGAAACAGGCTCCGGGAGGACAGATTCTTCTTACGGACCTTATAGAGAATTATCCAGGGTTCCCCGGAGGGATAAATCCGGAGGAACTTTCCAAAAGGATGAAGGCCCAGGTGGAGGAATTCGGGGGGGAGGTGGTCATTGACGAAATAGATGGGATAGAGAGGGAAGGTAACCTGTGGAAGGTCTCCGGATGGGAGGACGAATACCTCTCCAGGGCTGTGATTATTGCCACAGGTTCGGAGCCCAGGAAGTTGAATGTGCCTGGAGAAAGGGAATTCACCGGCAGGGGAGTCTCCTATTGCGCCACCTGCGACGGCCCCTTCTTTAAGGGCCAACCCATGGCCGTGGTGGGAGGTGGCGACTCGGCGGTCTCCGAGGCCATATACCTTACAAAATACGCTTCTAAGGTTTACTTAATCCACCGAAGGGACAAATTGAGGGCCGAAGGAATATGGCAAAAAAGGGCCTTTGAAAACCCTAAGATTGAATTTATATGGGACACGGTGGTAAAGGAAATAAGGGGGGAAAAGAAGGTCAAGGAGCTTCTCCTGGAAAATGTAAAAACTGGCAGGATGAGCAAGCTGGCTGTGGAGGCCATATTTATATTCATAGGGATGAACCCCAATGTGGAACTTGTAAAAGATATAGTGGAACTGGCTCCATCGGGGCGGATAAAGGTGAATATGAAGATGGAGACATCGGCTCCCGGTATATTCGCCGCGGGAGATGTTATAGACATAGCCTACGAGCAGGTTTCGGTGGCGGTGGGAACCGGGGCCATAGCCGCCATGAGCGCGGTGGAATACATAAACAGGAATTTTGGGTGAAAAAAGCATAAAGGTAAAACCCAGGGGCAAATTCCTTCTCCTCTCCCTTTCCATACTTTTAATAGGCTTCGGCGGAATAAATTCCGGGCATAATCCAGTTATCCTTCTTTTCTCCCTGCTGCTGGCAAGCCTCGCCACCTCAGGCCTTTACTCCAGGCTGAACCTTCAGGGGCTGGCGGTGGATTTGAAGCCGGCAGGCAGAATCTTCTGCTGTGAAGAGAGCCAGTTCCTCGTTAAAATAGAGAACAGAACCCGTATTCCCAAATTAGCCCTCTGGGCGGAGGTGGAAGGTAAAAAATTTTTCCTGGGGGATTTGGCTCCGGGAAAAAGGGTGGAAATCCCCCTGGGCATTGCCTTCGGAAAAAGGGGGGTTTATCCCCTGCCCCCCATAAGGGTCTTTTCCCTTTTCCCCTTAGGCCTGGTGGAAAGATGGAGGCTGCACCGGCCCGGCGGCACCCTCACGGTTTATCCTAAGGTCTTCAGGGTTTTCCCGCATTTTCCAGAAGAGTTCTCCGGTCAGGGAAAGCTTTCCCTCTGGAAGAGGGGGCAGGAGGAACTCTCCTGGCTCAGGGAGAACCCGGAGGTTGAACTGAGAAAAATGGACTGGAAGGCCTTTGCCCGCACCGGGAAACCCGTTGAAAAACTCTTTAGCTCTAACCTGGGAAAAAGGTTGATAATAGTGTTAGACCCCTTGGGAAGCGGACCCGCCTTTGAGGAGAGCGTTTCCCTGATAGCTTCGGTGGGAATATACCTTATGAAGAAGGATATGGAACACATGGTGGTGGCGGGAAAATTCCAGGGGCAGGTGAGCGAAAAGAATCTGGATGAATTCCTCACCGCCCTGGCCCTGGTAAAGCCAGGGGACGAAGCCGGGAGCAGGAAGCTGGCCCTGGAGCTTCGGAGGCGATTTCCGGTACACACCATCTTTGCCGCCGTTTCCTCACCCAATTCCCCCCTGGCCAGGATCCTATCCCCGAAGGAAATGGTGCTGGTATGATGGACTGGGAAGTAGCGGTGGGGGAATTTGCCCTGCTCACCTTTCTCTTTTTCTCCGGACAGGTCTGGGTTTTTGTCCCGGCTCTAATTCTCCTTACCGGCGGTTTTCTTCCCAGAGCGCTCTGGAGGCCCTTGGCCATATTGATGGCCCTGTGGGGCTCAGCCCTTTTCCTTATTTCATACTCCTCCGGCCCCTCCGCAGGGGCAGGGCTTTTCATCTCCTTCCTCATAGCCTCCGAATACCTATGGAGGGGAAAGGGGCCCTGGAGGGATTGGGTGGCCCTATCCTCCCTTCTCCTTTTTTCCAACTCCGCGGTTTTCTCCCGGGGTCCTCTTTTCTTAGTCCTTACCCTGGTCTTTCTGGCGGTCAATCTCCTCCGGCTTTACTCCCGCCTTTATTCCCGGGGTAAGCTCCTGTGGGGGTTTCTGGCAGTTCACCTGGGAACCTCCCTGCTGGTGGCCCCTCTGATTTTTCTCTTCACCCCCAGGAAGGGTTTCTTAGGAGCAGGTCCGGGACTGGTCTCCGGTCCCTCCTCCTCGGTGAACCTGAATTTTTCCGGAGAAGTCCTCCCCTCGTCGGAAGTTTTTATGGAGATAAGGGGAAGAGAGATTCCCACATACTGGAAGGGCAGGGTTTTTTATATTTACAAAGGAGGACGGTGGAGCAATCCCTTCCGGGGAAGGGCCAGGACCGGAAAAACCCTTTTAGATATAAAACCCGAAGATGCCCTAACAGTAAGGCTTTACTCTTCCAGGGGCATGATGCTTCCCATGCCCACGGGCTCCTGGTCCGTTATCCTTGAAAGAAGCGGCTACTGGAGCTTCGGACACTTCATTGAGTTCACAAAGCCCACGGAATTTTACCGGGTCTTTCCAACGCCGGGAAGAATAATGGTTCTGAGACCGGCCCCCAACGGCAAGTTCGTACTTCTGGGGGAGGAAAACCCCCGGGCTAAGGCGAAGACGAGGATATTCCTTCCCCCCGGCTCGGCCAGGAAGGTGAGGAAGCTGGCGAAGCGGCTGAAGGGAAAGAGCCTGAAGGAAACCCTGGAAAAAGTAAAAGCCTACCTCAACGAGAACTATAGCTACACCCTTAAAGTGGAGAAAAAGGGGCGGGACCCCCTGGAGGGCTTTCTCTTCATAACCAGAAGGGGCCACTGCGAGCTTTTCGCCACCGCCGCCGCTGCCCTCCTCTACGCCATGGGATGGGACACCAGGCTGGTCAGCGGCTTCAGGGTGGCCGAAAGGGGGGAGGACTGGGCTATCGTCAGGATGATGGACGCCCACGCCTGGGTTCAGGTCTGGGACGGGGGAAAATGGGTAAACTTTGACCCCTCCCCGGCCCTCCCTGGAAGGGAAAGCTTCCTCCCCATGAAGGGCATTGGGAGCAAAATCCAGCTCCTCTGGGACAAATACATCTCCGGTTTCTCCTATTACCATCAGTTCAGAATCTTCCTCTGGTTGAGGGAAAACCTGAAGTGGATACTCCTGGCAGGAGTCCTTTTGATGGGATTACTCTGGGCTGGCAGGCTTCGCCTCTTGCTGCCCGACGAAAGGGAGGAAAGAATAAAAAAAGAGAGGGAAAACCAGAGGAAAAGGCCCTGGTATTATCAGAGGATGCTGAGGCTAATCCCGGCAAAAAAGCCCCCGTGGCAGACCCCCATGGAATTCGCTGATGTTTTAGGCCAGCAAGCCCGGCTAATAACCTCGTTCTACTACAGGGAAAGATTTGGTAAAATTCCTCCGGACCGGCAGGAATTGAAAAAAATAAAGGAGGCCCTGAGGGAAATTGAGGATAGATTTAAGCGAAGTAAAAGGTCTGGTTGAAATTCCCTACGGTATTTTCAGGTGTCATTGCGGGGGAAAGGAGGTTCCCTTAGAGGAACTCCCCCGGGCCCTGGAGAACTTCCGCCGGGAATACGGAAGGAAACTTTACAGGAGCTTCGGCCAGGACCCCACCAGGTTCCGCCCCTCCTCCGAGGCCCTTTACAGAAGACTGAGCCGGGGCAAGCCCTTTCCCAGGATTCATCCCGCGGTGGATGCGGTAAACCTCCTTTCCCTGATAAACTCTATCCCCTACGGGCTTTACGACTTCTCCAAGGTTCGGGGAAACCTGAGGGTTCGCCTGGGAAAACCCGGGGAAGGATATCGGGGCATAGGCCGGGATAGAATAAACCTGGAGGGGAGGCTTCTGCTGGAGGACGAGGAGGGGCCCTTCGGAAACCCCACCGGCGATTCTCTGAGAACCGCCGTGGAGGATAAAACCTCAATGTTTCTCTATGTAATTTTCGCCCCCCGGGGCTATCCGTCGGAGAAGGCCAACTTGGCCACCCTGGAGCGATTGAAAAAATGGCTGGGGGCTGAGATAATTGAATACGGGCTCAGAAGATGAAAATAGCTCGTTGGTGGAAACCCTATAAGGACAGGAAGGTAAGGTGCTATCTCTGCCGGCATTACTGCGTGGTCTATCCAGGCCAGTCCGGAGTCTGCCAGGTAAGGGTTAACAGGGACGGAGCCCTTTACTCCCTGGTTTACGCCAGACCCATAGCCGTTCATGTGGACCCCATAGAGAAAAAACCCCTCTTCCACTTCCTACCTTCCTCCAGGGCCCTTTCCATCGCCACCGTGGGATGCAACTTCCGCTGCGCCAACTGTCAGAACTGGGACATAAGCCAGTATCGCTACGATGGCACCAACATAGTCCCCGGCGAGTATCTGCCGCCGGAAAAGGTGGTGGAGCTGGCCGAAAAAACAGGCTCTGAAGTAATAGCCTACACTTATACAGAACCCACAATATTCTGGGAGTATGTTCTGGACACGGCTAAAATAGCAAAGGAGAAGGGGATAAAGAACATTTTAGTCACCAACGGTTACATAACCGAGGAAGCCCTGAAGGACGGAGACGGTCTCATAGATGCGGCCAATGTGGACTTCAAGTCCATGAGAAAAGAGTTCTACTCCAAGGTGATAAAGGCCAGGCTGGACAGGTTCCTGGAGGGGCTGAAGGCCCTACACAGGCACCTTCCCTGGCTGGAGGTAACCACCCTGATTATCCCTGGATTCAACGATTCCGAGGAAGAAATAAGGGAAATCGCCCGGTTCATAGTCAAGGAACTTTCCCCTTCTGTTCCCTGGCACATAAGCAGATTCCACCCGGCATACAAAATGAGCTATCTTCCCCCCACCCCCACAAGAACCATAAACCGGGCCGTGGAAATAGGCTACGAGGAAGGATTGAGGTTCGTCTATGCAGGAAACATCCCCGCCTCCCCCTACGAAACCACCTATTGCCCCAAGTGCCAGACGCCCCTCGTAAGAAGGGTTGGTTTTGATGTGGTGGAAAACCAGCTCCGCCAAGGCAAATGTCCGGTCTGCGGGGAGAAAATAGAGGGAGTATGGGAATAGCCCCCGAAGGAGGCCTTCAGGGGCTTTATTTCCAGCGAACCCTCACCATGTGGACGCTGCAGCTTATGCAGGGGTCGTAGGCCCTCATTATCATCTCCAGGGGAAGCTCCAGTTCCTTTTCCCCTTTATCAATTAGATTTTGGGCGGCTGTTCTTATGTATTTTTCCATGTCGTCCAGGTTCTGGGTAGTGGGAATTACGAAATCCGCATCCTTTACCTTCATGTCCTCTATTTCGTAATGGTGTATGAGAAGTCCCCTGGGGGCTTCCACTATACCTGTGCCGGAGCCTGACTCCCTGGAAGGGGCCGCTTCGTAATAATCCGCCTTCTTAATTTTCTCCACCAGGGAAGGGATCTTCTCCAGGCAGAAAAGCAGCTCTATGGCCTGGGCGATGTTGTTGTAATGGGGATTTTTCCACCAGCGCTGATTGTAATACTTCTTAAACCACCTCTTGGCCTCCCCGTCAAGCCTTTCGCCCATGAGCAGAACCCTGGCCAGGGCACCAACGGTGTATGGATTTCCCTTATAGCGGCACCTTTTGGCGAAGGAATGGGGAGCCACATACTCGTTGGTCAAGGTTTTGTATTCGTCGGCGGGAAGTTCCGTCCCATCGGATATTTTTATGGTGTCGGCGGAAAAACCGAAGGCTCCGTCTTCGGGCCATACGGAGGCAAAGGTGGTCTCCTCCTCCATATAATCGGGGATTTGAAGCTTTCCCCAGAGGGCCAGTCCCCTTTCTATTTCCGAGATAAGATTGCGGGCCATCTGGGCTATCCAGTCCAGGTCCTCCTCGGAAGGCAGGGAGCCGAATCCCCCTATCCTCATGTTCTCCCCGTGGACCCTCCTTCCCGCCACTATCTCCATGACCCGGTTTCCGTACTTCTTCAGTTCCAGAGCCCCCTTCACCTCCTTAGGAAAGGCCTTCATCATGGATATGGCGTCGGGGTATCCCAGGTAGTCCGGCAGGGCAAGAAGATAATAGTGAAGGGAGTGGCTCTCTATCATCTCGCCGTAATGGCCCAATTTCCTGAGTAACCTGGTCCTCTCGGAGGGTTCCACCCAGAGGGCCCTTTCGTGGGCCCTTATATCGGAAAGCCTGTGGGAAAGGAAGCATATGGCGCAGATCCTGGAGGTTATGGAAACCGCCTCCTGGGGATATTTTCCCTTAACCAGCTCCTCCATAAGCCTGGGTCCCTCAAATATATCAACCCTGACCTCCTTTACCTTATTGCCCTCCACAAAAACCTCAATTCCGCCGTGGCCCTCCACCCTGGCCACGGGTTCTATGAAAACCTTTCTTTCCATTTATCCCTCCTTGCCTTCCAGGAATTTTTTGAGCTTTTCGGCCCTTTCCTCACCGCCGAAGATGGCGAACCTTTTCACTACCTCCTCCACGCTGAAGCCGTTTTCCTTGAGGAGGAAGGCCTCCGCCTCCCAGTTCTCCTTCTCAATGGGCCCCCAGCACCCTATGCAGGGTATGTTCAGGGAGGGACATATGGCGCCGCAGCCGGAGTTGGTAAGGGGACCCAAGCATATTTCCCCTTTAAGGAGCAGGCATTCGTTTTCCTTCCACTTGCATTCGGCGCATACCGGAAAATCCGGATGACGGGGAACCACGCCCTTGGCCAGAAGCCCTGCCAGTTTAAGGAAGGGCTCCTTTTCTATGGGACATCCGGGAAGCACCGCATCCACCTTCACATAGGCGGATAGGGGTTTAGGGGGAAGGGGCCTGGTGAGGGAGACGGCGTCCTTTTTTCCGTAGACGGCTCTGTAGGTCTCCTCCCACTTTTTCCCGGTGAACATGGATTGGACCCCGCCGAAGACAGCACAATGGCCTATGGCCACCAGGAGCCTGCTCTTTTTCCTTATCTCCTTCAGGTGCTCCAAGTCCTTCTCCGTGGAGACCGAACCCTCCACGAAGGCCACATCTAAGGGAGATTCCTCGTCGGCAGCGCTGGATGCCATTACAAAGGACTTAATCTCAAAGATATCAAACAGCTTGAGGAGTTCGTCCTCGCAGTTAAGGATGTTGAGCTGGTCCCCGGCGCATCCCGTCAGCCCGTATATTCCGATCCTCGGTTTACTCATGGTCTCCTCCTTAAATCAAACCTTTAATGTTTTTGACATCCCAGAGGGTGAAGACCGGCCCATCCACGCACACATACTTGTGCCCCACCACGCACTGGCCGCACTTGCCCATGCCGCATTTCATCTTCCTCTCCAGGGTCATGTAAATGTTGGCGTCCGGAATGCCCAGTTTAATGAACTCCTGGACCACATACTTGTACATAACCGGAGGTCCGCAAACCACAGCGGCAGTGTTTTTGGGGTTTACCTTCACATACTTAAAGAGGCTGGTAACAACCCCCTTGTCAAAGGGCCAGTTGCCCTCCGGGTCCTGGTCCACGGTGAGGTAGCACTGAAAATCCTTCCTTTGCTTGAGCTGGAAGAACTCCTCCCTGAAAAGCATGTCAGCAGGGGTTCTCGCACCGTGCAGGTAGAAAAGCTTTCCGAAAAGGTCCCTGTTGTCTAAGGCATAAAGGAGGAGGGAACGGAGGGGAGCAGCCCCCAGACCTCCTGCCACGAAAAGCAGGTCCTTACCTATCATGCTCTCCACCGGAAAGCCGTTTCCGAAGGGACCCCTTAGCCAGATGAAGTCGTTTTCCTCCAGTTCAAAGAGCCTGGAGGTGAGCCTCCCCACCTTCCTTATGCAGAACTCAAAGAGCCCTGGTCTGGATGGGGTGGATGTTATGGAGAAGGGAGCCTCCCCCACATAGGGAAGGGATATCATCATAAACTGGCCTGGGGAATAGGTGGATGTTACGGGAAAAACCTTATCGGGATTGCAAAGCCTTACCTGGAAAAACCTAACATCCCGGGTGAGGTCGTACTTCCTCACTATCCTTGCCCTTTCGGGCATATATGGGTTGTCCTGTTGATAAAGAATTTCATGCATCGCTTACCTCCATTTTGGTCCAGAGGGCCGCGGTTCTCTCGTTCCTTAAGGCCCTGACCACCGAAACCACATTAATGCCCACGGGACAGGAAACCACGCAACGGCTGCAGCCCACGCAGGCCGGGGCGCCGTATTCGCTCATGAACCCCACCAGTTTGTGGGTGTACCAGAGCTTCAGCCTTTCGGAGCGGGCCTCCCTGAAGTTGTGGCCCCCGGCCACCATGGAATATTCCCGGAAGACGCAGGAGTACCAGAACCTCTGCCGGTGCATCTCGTCTCTTTTCAGGTCGTATTCGTCCTCCAGGTCAAAGCAGGTGCAGGTGGGGCAGACCATGGTGCAGGTTCCGCAGCTGAGGCAGGCCTTCCCCATCTTTTCCCATACCGGGGAATCGTAGCTGAAGGAAACTATCTCCGGCATTCCGTCCAGGTCCACCTTGAGCTTGAAGGCAGCGTCCCTTCTCTTTCTCCAGGCCACATAATCGGAAATATCCTTCTGCTCCACATCCTCCAGGTATTTCCCCACCAGTTTCAGAGATTCCTCCCCCTTAGGGGAACCCACCCACACCAGCAGCCTGTCCCCCAGGTCCGTGAGGAAGAGGTCAAAGCCCTCGTTCACCGTGGAAGTTCCGGTGGCGTAGCAGAAACAGTATTCATCGGGCACACAGGAAAGACCGACTATCAGGGTGGCCTCCTTGGCCCTCTCGTAGTAAGGGTCGCTGTAGAGCCTGGTGTAAAACCTGTGGTAAATGTTAAGGGCGTGGATCCCGCAGGGGTGAAGGCCAAAGACCACCTTCCTCTTTGGCCTGTAGTCGTCCTCCCAGCGGCTTTCCCTGAATTTCAACGAGGTGAACTTCGGAGGAAGGAGGAACTTCTTGGCGGGGATCATAGTTCTAAGGGCTTTAAGGTCAAATTCCTCGGGCTTAGCCCTGGCGTAAACCACCTTTTCACCCTTCCTGACAGGGCCCCAGAGCTCTCCGAACCCCTCAAGACCCCGAAGGAAGGGGAAAAGATTGCTTTTTTTGATCTTGAATAACCTCATGAAGCCTCCGTTTTTTATTAGTTTCTAAATTAATTATATAACATCAGAGATAATTTTTCAAGTCTTCAAGAATTTTTCAAAAATAAAAAAAGGGGGGAGCCTCAGGCTCCCCCCGGGGTTTCCGTGCGAGATTTTTATGTTAAAGACTCACACGGGCTGAGTTTACCTTCTTTCTGAGCGGGCCTCGTCGATCCTCAGGGTCCTTCCCAGAAATTCCTGGCCGTTGAGGGCCTCCATGGCCCTGCGAGCCTCCTCCGGGCTACCCATTTCCACGAACCCGAAACCGCGGCTGCCTATGATCCTGACGCTCTTCACCTCTCCGTACTGGGAGAAAAGCTCCGCCAGTTCCTGCTCGGTAGCCGAGTAACGAAGGTTTCCCACATAAAGTTTTGAGTGTTGCATTGTATTACCTCCAGATGCAATTTTGGATTTCTCCAAATTTTCAAGGGGGCTTCAGGGAAGAGGCTCAGCACGATAGGGAGAAAAAACAACGAAGCGGGGGAAGGGAAGTTTTCCGAGAAGCTCCGATATCTTAAAACGAAAATTCACAACTCAAGTATACCACAGCCTCAAAATTTCACCTATTTTTTTCTATTTCCCTCAAAACCTCCTTTACCGCGGCCTCCAGTTGGCGGTCCACCCCCTTTGCCTCGTCCCCCAGTCTGTAGGGAACCTCAATGTGAGGAGGACATCCGTGACCTTCCATATTGGTCATGGTCCCATCGTTGACATACCATCCCCGGAAGGGGACCCTGATTACAGAACCGTCAATAAGCCGCCTGGCCCCGGTGGAAATAACCGAACCGTTGGTCCTCTCCCCTATAATCTTCCCTCTGCCCAGGGTTCGGATGGCCCAGGAGAAAATTTCCGCATTGGAGTAGGAACGGGAATTGGCAAGGACGGCTATGGGCTTTGTCCAGGCGTAGAATATCCTCCTTCCCTGGGGATATCCCGGACCACCGTCCCGGGGAACGGTGACGGCGTGGTTTCTCACCATGAGGGAAGCCAGCAGGTAATCGGTGGTCCATCCTCCGGGATTGTTCCTTACATCAATTATGAGCCCCTGCTTTCCGTGGGCTGCGGCGTAAAGCTCCTCAATGAAGGTATGGAAGCTAGTAAGCCCCATGGCCTGGATGTGGATGTAGCCCAGCCTTCCCCCGGAAAGCCTTTCCACGGTCCTTCGCCTTTCCTCCACCCAGGCCCTGTATATAAGTTCCCTCTGCTTTCTCTCGGGAATGGTTTTTATCCTCAGGGAAAACCTTTTACCTCCCCTATCCACCTCCAGGAGAACCTCCCTGCGGTCCAGCAGAAGGCGGTAGAAGTTCTCCTTTTTCAACCCAACCCCGTCCACCTTGAGGATCAGGTCCCCCTCCTTCAGAAGGGATTGGGGATAGGAAGCCGGGGAATCCGGAAGGACCTTCTTTACCAGAACCCCATCCCCGAAGGGCACGACCACCACCCCCAATTCCCTCCCCTCCTCCGGGGATTTTTCCCTGGGAGGATAGCAATTGGTGTGGGAGGCCTTCAGGTATCCCTGCATGATGTTGAATAAATAGCAGAACTCCTGGGCTGTAGAGACCTGAGAGAAAAGGGGTCTGTATTTTCTGTAAAGCCCCTCCCAGTCGACCCCATGCATCCTGGGGTCGTAGAAATAATCCCTGAGGGTCCTCCAGGCCTCGGAGAGTTTCTCTAAGTTCTCGGCAGGAAGGTCCACCAGAACCTTGGCGGAGAAACCTATGGTCTTCACCCCCTTCTTTTTAATGTCGTAATAGGCGGGCCTTCCCCGGTTTACGAAAAACAACCTTTCCCTTTTGCTGTCCCACAGGAGCCTTCCGGAAATCCTTTCCCCCTGAGTCAGCCTTTTAATCTTTCCCTTTATTCTATCGTAGGAGAAGAGGTCCCATCCCTCCCTGGTCTGGGAGACGAAGTATATGGTTTTTCCGTCGGAAGAAATCTCTAAGGAAGTCTCCTGGGAGGGATAATCGGTTATCCTGTGGAGCCGGCGCCTTATCCCCTCAAAGTCTATTTTAACCCTGACCTTCCCCTCCTTTTTCTTCCGGGAATAATACTCCTCCCAATCCTGGGGGCTCCTGTAATCGGCCTCCCTGGTAAGATAGAAAAACCACAGGTCAGGGTTTCTCATTATCCTGTGGGATATGAAGACGAAGAAAAGTCCATCCGGGGACCATTTCCCGGAGTAGTCCTCGTAGGGATGGGTGGAGATGTTCACAGGTCTGGCCCCGGGGTCCTGCAGGTCAAGGAAGTAGATCTCCCGGTTAAAGTCGTTATCGTCCCTGGAGAAGGATAGATAACGGCCGTCCGGGGAAAAAGCCAGGTCGTGGGCGTTCCAGTAAGGGGAAAGGAGCCTCTGGTTCCTGCCGTCGGCGTCGCCTATCCATATATCCCCCTTGCCCCTGATGAAGGCGAGCTTCTTTCCATCGGGGGAAAGGACCGGGGACCACTCCTCCCCCTTTCCACCCACCACCTTCTTAATCCTCAAATCAAGGCTCCTCAAAAACTCCCTTCCGTCCGCGGCATACAGGTAATAAATGTCCCTGGAACCCTCCCTGTCCGAGACGAAGTAGAGCCTTTTTCCGTCCGGGGACCAGAGGGGGGAACTCTCCCTCCAGGGGGTTTCCGTAAGATTAACGGCTTTCCCTCCCCGGGTGCTCACCAGGAAAATCTCCCCGTGAAGGACAATGGCCACCGATTTACCGTCGGGAGAGGGGCTTATCTCCTCCACCCCGCCTTTTAGCTCCAGGTATTTCTTCACCCCTGAGGGAAGGTCAGAGGAGGCGGTAAAGTCCAGCCTCTTCACCTTCCCCCCTTCCCTCATCCTGTAAAGCCAACCCCTGTGTTCAAAAACTAAAATGCCCTCCGGCCCCACCGAAGGATGGAGAACCTCCTCCTTGAAATGGGTTATCTGGACGGTTTTTCCGGTTCCCACCTCCTTCTTCCAGAGGTTGAAAACCCCGTCCCTGTCCGAGACGAAGTAAATCCACCGTCCGTCCGAAGACCACATGGGCCACTTGTCGTTTCCGCCGTAGCGGGTAATCCTCTTGAACCTCTTAAGGGAAGGGGAATAAAGGTAAACATCCAGGTTGGCGGACCCATGGTATCCCTTCTTCCACTCTTCGCTGGAGCCGTAATTGAAGGCAATCCACCGCCCGTCCGGGGACCACGCCCCGAAGGTGGAAAGCTCCGCCACCACCTCCTCAGGGGTTCCTCCGTTTACGGACACCTGATAAAGGTTGTAATTGGCGTAGTGATAGGAAAAATCCCTGTTGGAAAAGAAAAGAACCTTTTTCCCGTCCGGGCTCCACCCGCTGACATAATCCCGGCTGTGGCGGAAGGTAAGCCTCCGGGGAATTCCCCCCTCCGCGGGGATGATGAAAACATCGTAGGAGCCGAAGCGATCCGAGGAAAAGGCTATCCACTTCCCGTCCGGGGACCATTTAGGGTATATCTCATCGGCAGGGGAGGCGGTGAGCCTGATGGCCTCCCCGCCGCTTATCCTCACCTTCCATATGTCCCCCTGATAGGAAAAGGCCACCCATTTCCCGTCGGGGCTTACTGAAGGATGCCTGGGTATTCCCAGGGCGAACAAAAGGGGAACCATGAACAAAATTAAGGTTCTTCTCATAATTTACCCTCCCAGTTCAACAAAAATTCCTTAAGCAGAGAGAGCATCCTTCCCCGGTGGCTTACCCGGTTTTTCTCCTGTCGGGAAAGCTGGGCGAAGGTTCTTCCAGCAGGGGGATAGAAAAAAACCGGGTCGTAGCCGAATCCACCTTCTCCCCCCGGCTCTTCGGCAATCAGGCCTTCCACCCTCCCCTCCCCCTCCCACAGAACCCTTTCGGCCCTGGCCAGCACCCCGTAGCTCACGAAATAGGCCCTCCTTTCCTTCCCCCTGGCACCCTTCAGAGCCTCCAAAAGTTTCTCTATGTTGTCCAGGTCCTCCCCCGAGGGGGAAAAGCGATGGGATTTTATTCCGGGGGCCCCTCCCAAGTAAGGGACCACCAGCCCGGAATCCTCACCCAGGACCAGTTCCGCCGGAATCAGCCGGGAAAGGGAGCGGGCCTTAATCAAGGCGTTCTCCCTGAAATCCCTGCCTGTCTCCAGGGGAGGCCTATATGCCGGGTAAATCAGAATCCGGGCTACAGGGCCCAAGAATTCCCCTATTTCTTCAGCCTTGTGGCGGTTGGAGGAAGCTAAGTAAATCCTAAACATTCTCCACCCTTTCCACGGACCTCAGCTCAAAGATTCTGGCAACAAGCTCCCCCTCTAAGGAGGGAAGGATTTCCACCATCATCTCCACCCTGAAGACCTTTCCCTCCTTGGTTATCCCCATGTCAAGAACCTCTCCCCTGGCATCCTCCACCAGCTTCTTCAAAATGGGGATCTCCCTTCTATTGTTGATATAAACATTTAGGTTGCTCAGGGAGGTTTTGCGGACCATCCTGGCCTCCACACTCCGAAGGGCCGCCAGAACCAGGAAGGCCAGGGCTGTCAGGGAAACCGCCAAGTAATAGCGGGAAAAGCCCACGGCCATCCCCACCGCGGTCACCGCCCAGATGGTGGCGGCGGTGGTAACCCCGTGGACAGAAGCCCTGGTCCTTATTATTACACCGGCTCCTATAAACCCTACCCCGGCTATTATCTGGGCAGCTATTCTGGAAGGGTCAAAGCCCTTGACGGGAACCGCCAGGGATAGCAGGGCGAAGCCCGTGGTCCCCATGGCCAGGAGGATGTTGGTCCTGAGGCCGGCGGGCTTTCGGCTAAGTTCCCTCTCCAGACCGATTATCCCCCCCAAGGAGCCGGAAAGCAGGAGCTTGGCCAGAACATTCAGGGCCTCGTTCATTTCTCCACCACCACGACCACCCTTTCGTCGGGACGCTGAACCTCCAGGGCGTCCTTGGCAAAGGGCTCCAGGTCCTCCGGATGGGCCTTCAACCACTCCACCTGCCGGCGAAGCTCCTTCTCCTGCCTTTCCAGCCTTTCTATATTCACCCGCAGCCTCTCTATCTCCCCCTGGGTTTTGATTATTCTGACCAGGTCCATAAGGGTTACCACAGCTATCACCAGGGATATGAGGACCACTGTGAAAATCAATATCAACTGGGACTTTTCCCTTTTCTTAACTCGCCTTTTCCTCATCTGGCAATGTAGGCCCTTGTCATCTCTTCAGCCTGCCCCCTGGCCTGCAGGGCCTTCTGAAAAACCCTGTCCACCTGGAGGAGAACCTTGGTGGCGGCCTCAGGGCCCCAGAGCACCGTGGCCAGCTCGTATTTCAGTTCAAAGACTATGTCCTTCTCCGCCTCCTTCAACTCCTTTTCGCTCCAGCTGAGCCCGTTCTTCTTACAATAGCCCAGGAAATCCCTCAGCATGTCCTGGCTCACCTCAATGTTTAACGGACCTCGTGAGCTGATCCCTGGCAGATTAGCCCGGGCCGAGGGCCTCCTTCCCTTGGCAAAAAGACTGGCCCAGCGGAAAAAAAGCCCCTTCCCCCTCATCCTGGCCGCCAGCTCCTTGAGGAGTTCGGGCCTGACCTTAATGTCCGGAACAATTCCCCCCGGCATCTTATCGTAATCCGGGGAATTTATCCCCCAGAAGTAAAGTATCCAGCTCCCGAAGGGTTTTTGAATACAGCGGCCGGAGGGGGTGTAATACTTGGCGGTGGTAAGGGCCAGGGCCGAGTCAAAGGGAAGCGCCAGCAGGGTTTGGACCAGGCCCTTTCCGAAGGTTTTACCCCCCACTATAATGGCCCTTCGGTTGTCCTGGAGTGCCCCGGCCAGAATTTCCGACGCCGAGGCGGAATAGCGGTTCACCAGGACCGCTAAGGGCAAGTCCTCAAATTGACCGTCCTTCTGCGCCCTGAAGGTCCTTAGGTGCTCCCCTCCCCTTCCCTTTATGGAAACGATGATATCCGGTTTTTTCAAAAAAAGGTCTGAGATCTCCACCGCCGAACTCAGGGCCCCTCCCCCGTTTCCCCGCAGGTCCAGAACTAAAAACTTCATCCCCTGAGATTTAAGCTTCCCTATGGCCTCTCTCATCTCCTGCGGGGACTTCAGACCGAAGGAGGTTAAGGTTATGTACCCCACATCGCCGGAGTATATGAAGGAAGCCCTTACCGTATTCAGGGGAATCTCAGCCCTCCTTATGGTAAACTCTATGGGCTTGCTGTATCCCTCCCTCTCCACCAGAATCCTCACCGTGGAGCCCTTGGGACCCCTCAGTACCTTTACAGCCTCCGAGGGGGTGTAGCCTATGAGGGACTTTCCGTCGGCCTCAATTATGGCGTCCCCCACCAGGAGGCCTGCCTTTTCCGCCGGCGTTCCCCGAAGGACCTGCACCACGGTGATCTTACCGTTTACAGAGGTTATGCTTATGCCCAGACCGTAGAACTTGCCCCCCTGGTCCTCCCGGAGGGTTCTCAGGGTAAGGGGGTCCAGGAACCTGGAATGGGGGTCAAGACCCCTGGTCATCCCCTTCACCGCGGCGAAAAGAAGCTCCTTCCCCTCCACCTTCTCGTAGGAGAAGGTTTTTATGTAGGCATAGGCCTTGAGGAGGCGGCGAAGCTGGGCCTTGAAGACATCCTCCCCCGCAAGGCCCACCCCTGCCAGCAAGACCAGAATTACAGTAAGAACTAAGGTCCTTCTCAAGCCTTTTCCCCGAGGAATTTTATTATCTCCCTCATGTAGAAGGGAAGGTCCTTGGGATTCCTGGAGGTTATGAGGTTGCCGTCCCTCACAACCTCCCTGTCCACGAAGTTGGCCCCGGCGTTTACCAAGTCGTCCCTGATGGCGAAGAATCCGGTGAGGGTTTTTCCCCTGACTATCCCTGCCGAGATAAGGACCCATCCTCCGTGGCAGATGGTGGCCACCAGCTTCCCCTGCTCGTAAATCCTCCTGACGAAATCAAGAACCTCAGGGTAGCGGCGGAGCCGGTCCGGGCAGTATCCACCGGGTATTAAAACCCCGTGGAAGTCCCCGGGCTTTGCCTCCCCTATGCTCAGGTCCGCCTGGGCAGGAAAACCCTTCTTCCCCCTGTAGGTCTTCTTCTCCGGGGCCACCGCCAGCACCTCCGCCCCCTCCTCCTCCAGTCGGAGTTTCGGATACCAGAACTCAAACTCGTCGTAAAGCTCCTCCAGCAGTATGGCGAGCCTTTTACCGCGAAGCATTTTCACCTCCTCGGCAAATTATATTATAATTTCGGCGGAGGTGAAAATGAAGATAGCCGGAAGGATATGGGTTCTTGCTGACGAGGAAGGAAAGCCCATCCACGACATTGACACCGACCAGATTTACCACAACAGGTACCTGGCCATCACAGACCTTGAGGAAATGGGGAAATACGCCCTGGGGAACCTGAAGGGATGGGAGGATTTTCCCCGGAAGGCCCGCCCAGGAGACATAATCTTCGCCGGAAGGAACTTCGGAGCCGGCTCCTCCAGACAACACGCGGTGGACTGCTTCAAGGCCCTGGGGATAGCCGCCATAGTGGCCGAGTCCTTCGGGGCCATTTACAAAAGAAACGCCATAAACTCCGCCCTCCCTATAATTGAGTTTCCCGGACTGTCCCTCCTGATAGAAAAGGGGGAATTCGCCTCAGGGGACCAGGTGGAAATTGACATGGAGAGCGGGAAAATAGCGAATCTGAGAAGCGGGAAGGAATACCGAGCCAAGCCCGCCTCCAAGGTCCAGCTGGAGATCCTTCAGGCCGGGGGGCTCTTCGCCTACGGAAGGGGATGAGGGCGGTCATACAGAGGGTCCGCTGGGCCCGGGTGCAGGTGGAGGGGAAGGTGGTGGGGGAGATAGGAAGGGGGTTGTTGGTCCTGGCAGCGGTGGAGAAGGGCGACGGCCCCAGGGAGATGGAGTTCCTCACCAAGAAGGTGGCGGAGCTTCGGATCTTTGAGGACGAAGAGGGGAGGATGAACCTGTCCCTCATGGATGTGGGCGGGGAGGTTCTCCTGGTCTCCCAGTTCACCTTAGCTGCCAGGATAAAAAAGGGAAGGCGTCCCTCCTTTTCTAAGGCCGAGGAGCCTGAAAGGGCGGAAAAAATGCTGAAGGAGGTGGCCCGCAGATGGAGGCAGATGGGGATAAAGGTGGAGGAGGGGGTCTTCGGAGCTAAGATGCAGGTAAGCCTTTTAAACTACGGGCCTGTGACCATAATCCTTGACAGACAATACGGAGGGGAAAATGATAGATAAAGAGCTTCTGGAGGTTCTGGCCTGCCCTGTTTGCAAGGAACCGGTGGAGCTTACCGCCGACGGCAGGGGCCTCAAATGCGTAAAATGCGGCAGGATATATCCCATAAGGGACGGCATCCCCATAATGCTGGAAGAGGAAGCCTATTTTGAAGGAGAGGAAAAAACTTCTTCTTCTGAGGCCGAGAAAACTGGGTGATACCATCCTGGCCACCCTGGTGGCGGATGCCCTCAAGAGGGCGAGACCTTCCTGGGAAATTCACTACCTGGTGGAATTCCCCTACGCTGAGCTTTTCCAGGACCATCCCTCCGTGGACCGGGTGGTGAAGATGCCCAGGGGAATGGGGCCCTGGCGCACCTGGGAATTTGCCACCTGGCTGAGGAAGGAGGATTTTGACCTGGCCCTTGACCTTTACTCCGGGCTTAGGACGGCCTTCATCTCCCGGTGGTGCTGTCCTCGGAGCTACGGCCTCCGGACCCGCTGGGCCTTCCTCTACACCTCCTCAGTCCCCCGGAGAATTTCCCCCACCTCCCACCACATAGAGAACCAGTTTCAGCTCTTGAACCTTTTGGGGATTGAAGAAAAGCCCGGTCCCTACCGATTTCCTCCCCCCCGGCCCTTCCCCCTGGAGGGACCCTACGCCGCCCTTCACCCCTTCGCTTCCCCCCTCAAGTCCATGTCTGAAATCCAGGCAAGGGAACTGGCCTCCCACCTTTTGGATATGGGTCTCCTCCCTGTTTTTTTGGGGGATAAGGGGGAAGCTGAGGCCATAGAAAGGCTGGGGATAGGGCTGAATATGGCAGGTTTGGACCTTCCCTCCACCAGAAACCTCATCGCCGGGGCCAGGGTTTTCGTTGGAATAGACTCCGGCCTGGCCCACCTGGCCTCCACCACCCGAACCCCCATGGTGGTGGTCTTCGGCCCCCACCTGCCGGAAAACTACCGCCCCTGGAGGAATTTTGGCGTAAGGATAGTGGAGAGGCCCCTCCCCTGCCGCCCCTGCTTTGAGAAAAAATGCCCCTGGCCCTATCCCCGGTGCGTTCAGGACATCCCGGCGGAGCAAATCCTCGGGGAGGTGGAAGCCCTCCTCAATAACCCCTCCTCTTATCCACCCGATTGAGCAGGGGCCTCCCTTCCAGGAACCGGCGGAGGTTCTCCTTCAAAAGCTCCCCTTCCCTCCTCCAGAAAAGGGGGGAAGTTCCCGCTATGTGCGGCGTTATTATGAGGTTGGGAATTTCCCATAGAGGGCTTTCCTTCGGGAGGGGTTCCCTTTCAAAAACATCTAAGGCCGCCCCCTTCAGGTGCCCCTCCTTCAGGGCCCTGGCCAGGTCCTCCTCCACCACTATCTTTCCCCTGCCCACATTTACCACGAAACCTCCGAGGATTTCCATCCTCCGCAGGTCAATGCACCCTTGGGTTTGGGGGGTCCTGGGAGCCGAAATTACCAGAAGCTCAATTCTCTCAAGAAAATCCTCCAGGGATGAGAAGGGATAACAGCCCCTGGTTCCGGAGGAATTCAGGCACACCGTCTCAAAGCCCAGGGCCTTAAGCCGGCGGAAAACCCTCCTTCCTATCTCCCCGTAGCCGAAGACCCCCGCCACCACCTCCTGGGGTTCCCGGGGAAGGAAGGCCTCGGTGAAGAAGCGGTGGTCGTAATCCCGGTTTTTCTTCTTTTCAAAGGCCCAGGCAAGGCCCCTTATAAGAGCCAGCGAAAGGCTTACCGCGTGGGTGGCCACAGCCTCGGCGTTTACCCCCCGGGAATTGGTTATAACCACCGGGCTTTCCACCATCTCCGAAAAGAGCATGTTCCCCACCCCCACGAAGGGAGAATGCACCCACCGCAACCGGCGGGCCATCAAAAACTCCTCCCGGCGGAGCCTCCCGCTCACCAGCACCTCCGCAGAGCCTATAAGCTCAGAAAGGGGTCTGTCCCCAAAATTCACCTCCACCTCTAAGGAGGGAAACTCCCTCCTTATCTCCTCCACCAGCCAGAGGGGAAACCTCCAGAAGGGAATCCTTTCAGGGGAATATATGAGAACCCTTATTTTTTTCATCCTGAACCCCTTTGCCACCCAGGCTCCGGGATGTTAACCTTAAAGAAAAAAGGAGGGAAAAAATGTCCGTTGCCAAAATCATTGAGATCAAGGCCACATCCAAAAAGAGCTTTGAGGATGCCATAAGGCAGGGCATTGAAAGGACCGCCAGAACCGTGGAGAACATCCGCTCTGCCTGGATTAAGGAGCAGGAGGTTAAGGTCAACGAAAAGGGGGAAATTGAAGAATACAGGGTTTTGATGAAGATAACCTTCGTGGTTCACGACTGATTACTCCCCCATGTAGTGGAAAACCACCCTTCGGGACCGGGGTCTGTTGTCAAAGTCCACCAGAACTAACTGCTGCCAGGTCCCCAGCACCGGCCTTCCTCCCTTCACCGGCACGCTCATGGAGGCCCCTATCAGGGAAGCCCTCAGGTGGGAAAAACCGTTCCCGTCCCCCCAGGTGCTGTCGTGATGGTATCTCCTGACGGGAACCAGCCTCTCCATAAGCTCCGGAAAGTCCTTGAGTAGCCCCGGCTCGTATTCTATGGTGGTGATCCCCGCGGTGGAGCCCGGCACTATCACCGTCAAAAGCCCGTCCTTGGCCCCCACCTTCCCCAAAAACTCCTCCACCAAGGAGGAAAGGTCGTGGATGTCCGCATACCCCTTAGTGGATATGGTGACCTCAAAAAATTCGTTTCTCATATTCAACCTCCGGGTATAAAATTATAAACTAAGGAGGTTGAAATGAAGAGATGGATAGCAACAATGATAGCCCTTCCCCTTCTGGGCGCCAGCCTTATCTATCGCGGTCCCATGGACAGGGTAATAAAGAGCTCCATCGTCCTTTCCCGGGACTTTTCCAGAATCGCCTTCGTGGCGAAGGAAGGGAAGGATAAATATACCGTGGTGGTGGACGGAAAACCCTTAGGAACCTATCGGGGAATTTTGAGGGGAAGCCTCCGGTTCCTGGGCAGGGACCTTTTCCTGGTAACCCTGGGAAAGGAGGGATGGAGGGCCCAATACAAAGGCAAAAGGACCAGAGCCTACCAGGCCATCTATCCTGAGTCCCTTACCTTCCACGGGGAAAAATTCGCCTTCGTGGGAAAGAGGGGAAAGGACTTCTTCGTCAACATAAACGGAGTGGAGTTCGGCCCATATCAGGGGGTCCTCCGCGACAGCCTGAAACTGGGAAAGGGATACTTCTTCGTGGTGCAGAGGGGCAAAAAATGGGAGGCCATCTTCTACGGAAAATCCCTGGGCCTCTACCCCCTCATTCTGGCCAGAACCATCACCGTTTCCCCGGACTGGAACCATGTGGCCTTCATTGCGGACGGAAAGCCCCAGGTCCTCTACATAGACGGAAAACCCGCCGCCAGATACGACTACTTCCTCAGCCAGTATGTCCTTTCCCGACGAGAAGGAAAATTCCTCCGCCCCCACTACGGTCCCAGGATGAAGTTCGTGGGGACTCACCTTATCTTCTACGGGGTAAAGGAGGACGGAATATACCTGGAAAAAATCCCCCTTCTCCCCCGGAAATAGCCCGAAATCCCCTTGACCTTCCGGGAAAAATTCCTAAAATAAAATAGGAGGAAAGGATGAGAGCAGGTTTGCGCCTGTCCCCTGAGGAATTTCGCAGGAAACTTTCGGCCCTTTCCTTAGCCTTCATCCTTGCCCTTCTTTCCATGGCCGGGCCCCTCGGGCAGGACCACAAAAAGAAACCCAAAAAACCCCCTGCCCCAAGCACCGTCCCATCCATTACAGACATACTGAGAAATAAGAAAGGGATCATTGAAGGATTAAATCCAAAAGGGAAAAAATTGGAGAAGAAAAATGGTTTGAATTATCCTTCTTTGCCTGTGGTGAGAATAGCTCCAGGTCTTGCTGCACCAGGCCCAGGTGTTAAAGAAGTCACTCTTAAACAAAAAGAATTTGAAAAATACTGGAAGCAGATATTAGATGCTGAGCAAAATATTGAAGGTGTTGAGCAAAACTTAGTTGAGAAGTGGTTAGATGCAGGAGCAACAACAATAAATGAAGTTAAGACTCATGTGTTTAATATGGCTTTATTTATGGACAGTGCTGAGGAGTGGGTAAGAAAACATCCTAACGAATTGGATTACTTCTTGCTATATTATCCTACTGAGGATGTAGATATTGAAGGAAGTGAATGGTCAGTTGCTGCAAGTCCAAGTTCAATTTTCTTAATAAGGAAAGTGTATGGTGAAAAATATATTGTAGGTTCTTCTGACTTTATTCCAAGAAAAGTTGCATTGCCAATATCAAAGGGAGATTGGCATGTTTATATTTTTGAGAAAGATCTTGAACCCGGAAATGATTATATTGATGATTTCGCTCTTCTAAGGTTAAAGAACGCAGATAAATACGAGTTTGATGCAAGCGAAAGATATGATATGTGGATTGCATATAAAAATGGTGCTCTCCATGCATGGGTTGAGGTCCCGAAGAATTTTGAGGTTGTTGGCCTGATGCCTGAAATCGGAAAGAGGATGATAACAGTACCTACAACTGGGGAAAAAATACCAATGTATTATAGAGGTTATTATATAGGATTAAAGAACAGAGTCACAGGAGAAAGAAACATATTTTTTGTTAGTGTAGCAGAGGATAAGTACGGTATTTCAGTTATTTTTGGATTAGTCAAAGTGGGTGAAAGTGAATGATAATCTACCAAGTTATGGCTGATGCATCTAGTAATGCCTACAAATCATCTACAGGAGTTTTTACTCTTGAATCCCTTCAAATTGATAAAAAACTCCTCTATATTTTAGCTATTACAGAGAAAGAGGATATTACTGATGAGCAATGATATGGACCTGTATTAGATTGGATAAATGATATCCCCCCATTTCTCATAAAGACTTAACCTCCCCCAAATTTAGGGACAGACCCTTTTTCCATTTTTTCCAATTTTCCCTCCCCTCCAATTTTGGGGACAGACCCCTTTTTTCAACTGCCCGCTGATATGCCCCTGTTTCTTTGGACAAACTTAATGTTGAGTGACATGCAGGCAATGGAAGCTATCTAATGGGCATATCAGGACGGCTCTTTTAACCTTTTCTTTTTTTAAGAGCAGAAAGAAGATATTTCAGGTCCTCAAGGTCCTTGTATCTGCCGGCGGCCTTTTTGTTCTTTATAAGCTCCTGCAATCCTATAAAATAAACCTTTCCCTCACATATCCCTCCCTCAAGCACCTCCTCCACCCTCCCTTTCCACGCCTCCTCAAAACTTACCCCTTCTATTTCATTTATCAGGTCTATTCTGTTAGGAGGAACTCCAAATTGAACTATAATTCCCCGCTCCATAAGCTCCTCTGGGCTTTTTATGGCAGGAATATCCCCTCCCCAAAATTCAAAAAGAGCTTTAAAAAGCCTTTTCGCATTTTCCCTGGCAGGATCGTAGAAAAAATCCACATCTCCGGTAAGCCTCGCATAGCCGTAGTAAATAACCGCCTCACCCCCAACTATCAAATAACGGACTCCGTGCTTGTAAAGAAGGCATATAAACTCCTGGATGTCTCTGGAAAAATAGGACGCCTTCACCTTTTCCTACGCTCCCATACCCGAACATCAGGGGGATTTTTCCCGTAAATTTTCTCTTTCAGGGCTTTGGCAATTTGTTGCCGCTCCTCCAGCGAGAGGGAAACCTGCTCTTCTATCTCTCTTTCCTCGGCTTCTTTGAGGTTCCTGAATTTTCTCGCTACTCTCTTCATCTTTAAAATTATAGCAAATTTCACATCCTTTTTTCCAAAAAATGGGCACACAGTCAGAAATCGGTGATATGCCCCCATTTCTGGGGAAATTTAGGGACAGACCCTTTCCCCTGTTTCCCCAAATTCCAATTTTGGGGACAGACTCTTTTTCCAAATTTTCCCCTCCCGAAGACCATCCCCGGACCGTGAAGCTCCGCCAGGGCCTCCACCTCCCCCCTTCTTCT
>Ga0256833_1000517_pt1 | contig 30145 bp, 30 predicted proteins | sample 356284metaG_FD_190535 | JGI IMG/M metagenome (GOLD analysis project Ga0256833, IMG submission 190535) | Hydrothermal vent microbial communities from Mid Atlantic Ridge, Atlantic Ocean - 356-284 | ecosystem: Environmental > Aquatic > Marine > Hydrothermal vents | place: Atlantic Ocean: Mid... | reverse complement strand
GGAAATTATCAGGGAATTCAGAAAAGGGAAATCTGTTTCGGAGTTGATTAATAGTTTTGGCGATGGGCATAATCAGGATAAATTAATCTCAAGCATGGTTGTAAATAATCTGAATCGTAGGGGAAAAGTAATTTTTTCGGGATACAATTCAGGCACGGGTTTACAAAAGGCACTTGAAATGACACCTGATAAAGTAATCGAACTGGTTAAAAATTCAAATATCAGAGGAAGAGGAGGAGCAGGTTTTCCCATCGGACTAAAATGGAAATATTGCAGAGCATCTGACGGAGAACAAAAGTTCGTCATTTGCAATGCCGATGAAGGCGAACCCGGCACTTTCAAAGACAGGGTTTTACTGACTGAGCTACCTTTTGATATATTTGAGGGGATGAGTATAGCAGCATATGCCATTGGTGCATCGGAAGGAATTATATATTTGAGAAAAGAGTATGAATATCTTCTACCCTATCTCAATAATTGTTTGAATATAGCCAAAAGGAAAAAACTTATCGGAAAAAACATATTAGGCAAAAAAGGTTTTGATTTTGATATTAGAATACAATTGGGTGCCGGTGCTTATGTTTGCGGTGAAGAATCCGCATTACTGGAATCATGTGAGGGTAAAAGAGGAGAACCCCGGAACAGACCACCGTTTCCAATAGAAAAAGGCTATCTAAATCAACCGACAGTAATAAATAATGTAGAATCATTAAATGCTATTCCAAAGATATTGAATAAAGGTGCCGACTGGTACAAATCGATGGGGACAAAAGAATCGTCTGGAACCAAATTGATAAGTATATCGGGAGATGTAATGTTTCCCGGAGTCTTTGAAGTGGAATGGGGAATTACTGTCAGGGAGATGATTGAAATGGCCGGTGCGCTCAATACAAAAGCGGTTGTAGTGGGAGGTCCATCCGGAAAAATAATCCCTGAAAATCAATTTGCACATAAAATAGCGTATGAAGATTTTAGTACAGGTGGAGCTATCATCGTGTTTAACACTTCAAGAAATATTTTGAATATAGTAAAAAATTTCACTGATTTCTTTATTGAGGAATCATGCGGTTCATGTGCTCCTTGCAGATACCTAACAGTATTATTAAGAAATAAACTGCAAAAAATCCTTGATGGGTATGGTACTGAGAAAGATTTAAAAGAAATGGAACACTGGGCAAAACAAATGAAAAAAGCCAATAGATGTGGGCTTGGTCAATCAGCTGCAAATCCCATTTTATCCAGTTTAGATAATTTCAGAAATGAATATATTAATATTATCCAAAAAGGAATTGAATTCGATACTCAATTCGAATTGGACAAAGCTATAATAAACGGTGCTAAATCAGTAGGAAGATTTCCTTCTGTATAAAATAAAACTTTAAAAATTCTTAATAATGGATAAATCAATTAAAATAAAAATCGATGGAAAGGGAATTATCGCCAAGGAAGGTCAAACAATTGTAGAGGCGGCAGAGGAAAACGGTATCTATATTCCAACTCTTTGCCATTTAAAAGGCATAATACCTTCAGGTTCATGCAGAATCTGCAATGTCAAAGTCAACGGACGATTTCTGACAGCTTGCACTACAAAAATCCATGATGGTTTTGAAATAGAAAACAATTCCCCTGAAATAACGGAATTGAGAAAAATAATTATAGAAACATTATTCGTTTCAGGAAACCATTATTGTCCAGCATGTGAAAAGAGCGGGAATTGTATTTTGCAGGCACTCGCATATCAATACAGAATAATGATACCGAGATTTCCTTATATTTATGAACAAAGAGAAATTGATGCTTCAAGTCCCAAATTAATTCTTGAAAGAAACCGGTGTGTACTGTGTAAAAGATGTGTCAGAACAATCAAAACAGACGATGGCAAAAACTATTTTGCAATAGAAGGAAGAGGTCATAAAGCAAGAATCATTTTAGATGAGGAATTAGCTAAGACTATGACTGAAGAGAAAGCCATGAAAGCAATGGAAAATTGTCCAGTAGGCTGTATCTTAAAAAAAGAGACAGGATTTATCAAACCTATCGGTGAAAGAAAATACGATAAGGAATCCATTAGTAAGGTTTGTGTAAAATAAATAATAATTAATTAAATAAAAATATGTTAAAATGAATAAACCTGTAATAGCAACTACTTCTTTGGCCGGATGTTTCGGATGTCACATGTCCATACTTGACATTGATGAGAAGTTTTTAGAATTGATAGAATTGGTCGAATTCAATAAATCTCCTATTGACGATATTAAAACATTTACGAAACCTGTTGATGTCGGAATAATCGAAGGAGGATGCTGTAATAGTGAAAACATTCATATTTTGAAATATTTCAGAGACAATTGCAAAATACTTGTATCTCTTGGAGAATGTGCAATGATGGGAGGACTTCCTGCGATGAGAAATACTATTCCATTGGAAGAATGTATCAAAGAAGCATACTTGAATGGCCCTTCCACTGTAAACGAAGAAAAAATACTGCCAAATGATGAAGAACTTCCGATTATTCTGGATAAAGTGTATCCTTGTCATGAAATAGTAAAAATTGACTACTTCATTCCCGGATGTCCTCCAAGAGCGGATTTGATTTGGGATGCATTATTGCATTTGGCAACCGGTAAAAAATTGGAATTGGAATATGAATCATTTAAATATGATTAGGAAAACAAGAAAATATATTTCTCCCTTACGGGAAATATTATTGTAAAATTAATAAAAAATAATATAATTATGTCACAAAAAATAACAATAGATCCGGTAACAAGAGTTGAGGGACACGGTAAAGTAACAATTTACCTTGACGATGATAACAATATCAAACAAAGCCGATTACACATTGTAGAATTCAGGGGATTTGAGAGATTTATTCAAGGTAGACCATATTGGGAAGCGCCTGTTCTTGTTCAAAGACTATGTGGCATTTGTCCGGTAAGCCACCATCTTGCAGCAGCCAAAGCAATAGATGTAATAGTAGGCGCCGGAACAGGCGACAAACTAACACCAACTGCAGAAAAAATGCGTAGATTGATGCATTACGGACAAATATTTCAGTCACATGTTTTGCATTTTTTTCATTTAGCTTCACCCGATTTATTATTTGGCTTGGATGCAGCTCCGGACATTAGAAATATAATCGGTGTTGCAAAACAAAACAAACATCTTGCAGTAATGGGCGTGATGATGCGTAAATTCGGACAAGAGATAATAAAAGTTACCGCCGGAAAAAAAATTCATGGCACAGGGGCTATTTCGGGTGGTATTAATAAACATCTTACTATAGAAGAAAGGGATTCTTTCCTAAAAGGAGAAAACAATATTGATCAAATGATTGAATGGTCTGGTGAAGCATTAAATTTTTTAAAAAATTACCATAGAAACAATAAGGATTTTATTGACAATTTCGCTTCATTTCCTTCAAGTCATCTTAGCATTGTAAGAAAAGACGGAGCTATGGATCTATATCACGGCGTTATGCGAGCCGTTGACAATGAGGGAAACAGGATATTAGATGATGTTAGCTATCAAGATTATCTAAATTACATCGCTGAAGGGGTTAAAAACTGGAGTTATATGAAATTTCCGTATCTAAAACATTTAGGAAAAGAAAAAGGTTGGTATCGAGTTGGACCATTGGCGAGACTAAATACTTGCGACTTTATCCCTACCCCGTTAGCACAAAAAGAATTTGAAGAATTCCGGGCCTATACAAAAGGCAAACCGAATAATATGAGTATGCATTATCATTGGGCGAGGTTGATAGAGACACTTCATGCTGCTGAAGTAATGAAAGATTTGTTAAACGATAAAGATTTGTTAACAGGGGAACTAATTGTAAAAGGCGAAAAACAAAGTGAAGGAATCGGAGTAATTGAAGCTCCAAGAGGCACTTTATTCCATCATTATAGAATTAACGACAATGATCAAATAGCAATGGCAAATTTGATAGTGTCCACAACCAACAACAATGACCCAATGAATTTCGCTGTAAATGAAGCGGCAAAACAAATGATGCAGGGTAAAAGAGAAATCACAGAACCTATGATGAATGCTGTCGAAGTGGCTATCAGAGCTTATGATCCATGCTTAAGCTGTGCTACTCATGCACTTGGACAAATGCCTTTGGAGATAGTTTTAAGAGATAAAAACGAAAATATAATTCAGGTGAAAAGAACATAAATATATGCATATATTATAATTGTCATAAAAATAAATTTTATAACCGATGAAAGTATTAATATACGGATATGGCAATCCGGGAAGAATGGATGACGGACTGGGAAATGAGTTGGTGAATGCATTGGAGCATTGGTCAAAAAAAAACAATATTGACTATGTCGAATTTGATAGCAACTATCAACTGAATATAGAAGATGCTTATGATATTTCCACGAAAGATGTAGTCATTTTTGTTGATGCTTCCAAAGAAGATATTGATGATTTTGTTTTAACGAAAATTAATGAAAATTCAAACCTGAGTTTCACTTCCCACGAAGCATCTCCCGGATATATATATTACTTATCAAAAAAATTATTCAAAAAAGCTCCGGAGACATTTCTTTTGCATATCAAAGGATATAAATGGGATTTTCAACAGGGATTGTCAGAAGGCGCCGAGCACAATTTAAACAAAGCAATTGCATATATGAAAATCATAATAAAAAATCCTGAAAATATCATAAAATTTAAACATAACATTATTATTCAAAACTAAATAATAGCAATATGGATCTTAATACAAAATATCTCGGATTGAACTTAAAAAACCCTCTGATTGTTAGCAGTTCAAAACTAACAAAAGATTTTGACAGTATCAAATACTGTGCTGAAATGGGAGCAGGAGCAATTGTTACCAAATCAATTTTTGAAGAGCAATTACTAACAGATCATGATAAGCTTAAAGATCAGGATGCAAAATATTTTTGGTATCCTGAAGCTGTAGATTTAATTAATAAACATTCAAAAGAATTCGGATTGAAAAAAGTCTTGGATTTGATAAAAAATGTCAAATCCAAACTGGATATCCCTGTAATAGCGAGTATTAATTGCATCTCCGATCAGGAATGGACAAATTTTGCAGGTGTATTTGAAGAAGCGGGAGCAGATGCAATTGAGTTGAATATCGCTATTATTCCATTTGATAAATATTCTACTTGCACTGAAATAAACGAGAGATATCTTGATATATTAAAAAATGTAAAAAAACATGTAAATATTCCGGTTAGTGTAAAATTGGGTAGTTATTTTACAAATATCATCGGTATGGCTCATAAACTGGATCAAGCGGGAGCAGATAGTCTTGTTTTATTCAATCGATTTTATAGACCTGATATAAATATCGAAACAGAAGAAATTATCAACACTAATATATTAAGTGGCCCAAGTGAATCCACTCGATCCTTGAGGTGGATTGCCTTGTTAGCGCATCAATTGGAATGCGACCTTGCTGCCGGCACTGGCATACACGATTATAATGCTGTTATAAAACAACTATTGGTAGGAGCTGATGCGGTACAATTATGTTCCGTTTTATTCAGACACGGAATAAGTTATATCGAAACTATTTTATTTGATTTGGAAAAATGGATGAGGAGACGCGGTTACAATTCTCTATCCGAATTTAAAGGGAAAATTCATAAAATGGGAGGTGAAGAAATAGCAAAATTTGAAAGAATTCAATTTCTTAATAAGGATTTATAAGGAACTCGCTTTATTTCAATAAATACAATATAAAATATTTTATCTCAAAAGTATTTCAATTGAATAGTGAGATTATTTTAATAAAAAATTAATTTTAAATGCACAATTTTATTTTTTATTTGTTTATTCAATGTATTTTGTACAAACATTAATTATTTAACAAAAAATTTGAATTATGCCGATTTTTGATGACAATATAAGAAAGCAACTTATTGATCTTTTGGGAGAAATACCGGAAAAAGTAAATATTCTTTTATTTGTAAGTGAAGAAAATTGCAGATCATGCAGAGACACCCAACAATATATGACTGAATTTGCCGATTTGAACGAAAATATCAACCTTGAAGTTTATGATTTCAACAATGATAAAGATATGGTTGAGAAATATGATATAAAAAGAGTTCCTGCAATCGTAATATTGGAAAAAGATTATAAAGACAAAGGAATAAGATTTAACGGTATTCCTGCCGGATATGAAATTCATTCATTGATGGCAGCCGTAAAAGATGCTGCTGGTGTTCACGGTAATATAACGGAAGAACAAATTGACAGAATATCTAAAATAGATAAAAATATCCACATTCAAGTTTTTGTCACACCTACATGTCCTCATTGTCCTACAGCAGTTATATATGCTCATAAAATTGCAAATAATAATCCAAATGTAAAGAGTGAAATGATTGAAGCTACTACTTTTCCGGAATTATCGCAAAAATATGGAGTGAGAGGTGTGCCTAAAATCATTATTAATGAAACACATGAATTTGTCGGAGCTCAACCTATGGAGAAATTTTTAGATACTATTGAAAATATATGATAAAAGATATTTACTTATGAAAGTGTTGATGATTTATGCAAATAAATTTGCATACAAGCCTACAATAAAAACTTTGGATTTTGTTCCTGAAATCACGGAAGCTATGGAATACAATAATGTACAAGTGGCTTTTATTCAGGTGGAAGAAAAAGATAAAGAAAAAGCTCCTACCAAAAAATTTATCAATTTCATAAAATGGTTAAGTAGAAAAAATGAATTTAAAACTATAGTCTTACATTCTTTCGGCCACTTATCTGAAAGTAAGGCTTCCCCCGAATTCACTCAAAATATATTAAATATTTTTGAAGAAAAACTAAAATCAACGGGTTTTGAAGTCTATCAAACACCATTTGGATATTTTTTGGATCTGGATATAAAAGCTCCCGGATATTCTCTGGCGAGAGTATTCAAAAGCATGTAATATTTTTCTCTTTCAATTGGGATAAAATATATTATAAAAACAATATATTTCAATAATTTAATGTATGTAAATAACCAAGAAACAAACTATAAATGTATTACAAATATAATATTTGGCACGATGTTTGATATATAATAGTTGAGTTTTGGTTATTAAATTGAGTAATGCCCGTGTTATTAAGATAGTGCGGGCTTATTTTTTCTTTTTAGGTTTAATATAATCTTTATGCTTTTTAACATAAGTTCTGTTGATATTATATAATATTCCAATGTTCAAGGTTGATGCTTCGGAATTTTTATTCATACCATATCTCAAATAAAAATACCCTGCACTTCCAAAAGAACCTATACCATAGTCAATTTCCATTACATAAGTTTTAAAAAAACTTCTTTTAACTCCTTTATCTCTATATATTTTACTGAAAATCAATTCCGTCTTTGAATATTGAAGTCCTCCTCCGATTGAAACCCCCTTTGCAAAACCCGGTAAAAAGCCACTTAGTCCTTTGTAATTTATTTTGGCAATCAAAGGAAAAGCTACAGCTCCCATTCCTTTAAAATCTTTTACGGCAAAAGAAGTTAAACCAAGATTTATCTGCGCTTCAACCGATAAGGAAATATATTTATTTCCTAACCAAACTTTTGGTCCGTAAATCAGATTCAACATCGCATTACCCGAAGCAGGATATGCTATTTCATCTTCAGGATTAACATATCTTTGATACAAATCAATGCCTCCGACAGTTCCAAATCCAATTTGCGAAAACAATTTAGAACATAAAAACATTATCAATATAACATGGAAAAACTTTTTCATACTTTTTATGATTTATCGTCAAAAATAATGATAATTATTTAATTACAACCTATAAACCATAAAAAAAGCATCTATTTTAACAATTTTCATATCTTCACAATCCAACCAAATTCATCTTTAATATCCCCTTTTCTAACTTTATTAATATAATTTTGAACAAAATTGGCAATTTCATATTTATCTACATCAAAGTTCATGATTTTTTCTTTAATAGCCAATTTATTGATTTTAGCAACAATCGCAGCAGTACCCGAACCAAAGACTTCTTTCAATTCACCTTTGTCGTAAGCTTCGATAAGTTCATCTATAGAAAGTAATTTATCTTCAACTTTATAACCTTTTGATTTCAATAAGGTAATAATACTATCCCTTGTGATACCTGCCAGTACAGCTCCGTCTAATTTTGGTGTCACCACAGTATCTCCAATTACAAAAAAGATATTCATCGTGCCGATCTCCTGAACATATTTCCTATGAATTCCATCCAACCACATTATCTGATCATAACCTTCTTTTTTTGCCAGTTGGAAAGGGTATAAAGATGCCCCATAATTTCCGGCTGTCTTAGCCTCCCCTATTCCACCTTTTACAGCTCTGACAAATTTTGTTTCCGCTTTAAGACTCAGAGGCCTGTTATAATAAGGACCTGAAGGTAAGGTCAAAATAATGAATTTATATGTTTTAGAAGGCTTCACACCAACTACCGCATCCATAGCAAACATTAACGGACGGATATATAATGCACTTCCAACAGCCTTGGGTATCCAGTTTACTTCCAAACCCACTAAAGCTTTTACAGCATCTATAAAAACATCTTCAGGTATATCAGGCATACTCATTCTGTGGGCAGAACGATTAATTCTTTTGGCATGCATTTCAGGCCTGAATAAAATCGGCTTATCGTCATTTGTTAAAAATGCCTTCATACCTTCAAAAATTGTTTGCCCATAATGCAAAGTAAGATTAGCAGGATGGAGTGAAAGATTTTCTAAAGGTTTTATTTCAAAATTTTGCCATTTCCCATCTATATAATCAGCCACAAACATATGGTCTGTAAAAGCAGATCCAAAAGGTGGCATATTATTAAAATCAAAATCAGATACTCTTGATTTTTCAATTTTCGTTATCTTAATGTTTGTATTCATATCCTTGATTTATTATGTCCAAATTGTTTTTAAGATAAAATAATTACTCAAGTGAAATCATTTTGACCTTATTATTAGAAAGTAAATTCAATTTTTTTTTATTTACTATAGCGATTGTTTTTTTATAAATATTTATACACCTAAAATCCAGAGTCATTAATCCTTTAAAGGAAATTCATTAAATCAAACTCTGATTTTCACAAAATTAAATTGCTATTTGCTTTTCAACTTTATAAAAATATTTTACTTTTATTAAAAACATCGATTCATCGATATAGCCAATATTTTATAATTGTTTGCAATATAAGAAATTTTAAAATAAAAATTGTGTTTTTATTTAAATAATTCTAAAATAAATTTTTAATTTTGATTTTGTATAAATATTGAAATATAATTTCATGAAAAAAAATAGCGATTTTTTTGATTTCCCCGTTTATAAAACAGCAAGCCTGTCTAAAGGAAAACTTGTTAAGTCAAATCAATTTCCCCATGCTTATTTAACAGTATTGATTCCTGAAAGTGATTATTCCGCTGAGAATAATGAATTTTTAAAAAAAATCATATCAGCTTTAGGTATTTCATGGGACAGTGATTGCAGAGTTAGAACATTTTCCAATCATGACATATTAAATACATCGTTAATATTCGATAAAGATAAATCCAATTATATACTGGGTTTTGGGCTACAACCAAATAGAATTGATACCCAAGCTATTTTAGAATTAAATATATGGAATAAATTTAATAATTTCAATCTGCTATTAACATATAGATTGCCGGAATTGAAAAATAATAATGTCAATAAAAGAATTTTGTGGAATAAACTTAAAGATGAATTCGGTGAAAAATAAAAAAACATTAATATTTGCAACATCAAATTACAATAAAATAATTGAGGCAAATAAATTGCTAAATTCTCAAACCTCGTATAATATTATTAGCAAAAAAGATGCGGGTATAATGGATGAAATCCCAGAAACAGGTAAAACAATTGAGGAAAACGCAATTCAAAAAGCTAATTATATATATGAAAATTACAAATTGGATTGTTTTGCTGAAGATACCGGCTTGATAATTGATGCTCTTAACGGTGAGCCTGGAATTTATTCGGGGAGATATGCCGGAGAAGAAAAAAACGATAAAAAAAACATAAAAAAAGTTTTGACCAATCTCAAAAATAAATCAAACAGAAAAGCCGGATTTAAAACTGTTATAGCTCTTATCATGAATGGAGAATTGCATATTTTTGAAGGAATAGTAGAAGGCAAAATAATCAATACACCAAGAGGTGAAACCGGATTTGGATATGATCCGATTTTTGTACCGGAAGGTTTTGATAAAACATTTGCAGAGTTAGGTACGGATATAAAAAACCAAATAAGTCATAGAGCAAAGGCGATGAAAAAACTAGTGGATTTTTTGATAAAATGATCTTAATACCGGTTTAATATTAGAGTTTGGATTGAAACTCTTTTTCAAATTTTGTCCAAGGTGTATTTTTATAATAATCTTCACCGAAAAAATTAATTATATATTCAAAATCTTTTGCATTCCGGTAACCGGGCAATACCTGCAATACATTTAAATCTTTTGTGAGAAAAACATAAGTGGGATACGATAAGTTATTCTGTGTCAAAGCAGCTGCAAATTCATGATACCCTCTCCTACCTGATTTAACATATTTAAAAATAGTACCTTCAAATTCCAAATCTTCTTTTTGCTCAGCATTAAATTTCACTGCATAATAATGCTTATTTACATAATCCACTATAACAGGGTTTGTAAACGTGGTTTTATCCATCCTTTTGCACCAGCCACACCAATCGGTATATAAGTCAACAATAACTTTACGTTTTTCAATTTTTTGTTTTTTCATCATTTGATCCCAGGTTACCCAATGGATCTTTTTCTGCGCAAACAAAGATATTGATATAAAAGAAAATAAAATGATTATCGCTGTTTTCAAGAATTTATTCATATATAAAATTTATTTTTACTCCTTAATTTCTAAAGTATGTAATTCAATAACTACTATTTAATTTTAAAACCGATTTTAGTCAAAATTGTTTTAATTATATATCGCTTTTAATAAATATTTAACAATATTATGTTTAAATAGTGTATGTCTATAAAATCATTAAAATTAAAAAATAATCTTTTTGGAATCTTTTTATTTTCCTCAACTAGCTGATACTAAGGCATCTCTTCATCTCAGAAAAGTAAAAATCTCATCAAAAATCTTGTTTTTTAAATTCTTGAACTATATGGATAAACACTATAATTTTAATTTTTCATAAAATTTAAAACAAATTATCATAAATCGTGTTTAGATAATCAAAGTATATTTTTTAAAATAAAATTCATTTTTAAATAAATCATAATTATGGCAACTATCAAATTAACAAATCAGATGTTTTTAGATGAAATCTTTGATTATACCACAGAAAAAGAGTGGAAATACAAAGATTCCGTTCCGGCAATCATTGACTTTTATGCAGACTGGTGCGGACCATGCAAAATGGTAGCTCCTATTTTGGAGGAACTTTCAAATCAATATGAAGGGAAATTAAAAATTTACAAACTCGATACAGAATCAGAACGGGAATTAGCAGCTGTTTTTGGTATCAGAAGTATTCCGAGTATTTTATTTATTCCCGTGGACGGTAAACCAATGATGCAAGTTGGAGCACTTCCTAAATCAACATTGATTGATGTTATAGAAAAAGAATTATTGAAAGAAAAAACAGAAGAAGTTTAAATTCTTTTAGAATAAAAAAAAAGCTTGTTCTTCAACAAGCTTTTTTTTTGACATTTCAACAATTATTAAAACATATCTCCTCTCATAAAGCTTACTTTTGATTTACAAATTTTTTTGTATATTTGTCCTAAATAATTATTTACAAATTGAAATTACTTATAATTAGATTTAGCTCAATCGGTGATATAATCCTGACTTCTCCCGTAGCCAGGATAGCAAAAAATCAAATTAATGCCGAGGTCCATTTTATTACTAAAGAGCAATATGCTTCTTTACTAAAATCAAATCCATATATAGATAAGGTATATACTATCAAATCAGATGTTAGAGAAATAATAAATGATTTAAAAAAAGAAAAATATGACTATATTATAGATTTACACAATAGTTTGAGGAGTAAAATACTTAAGTTTTTGTTAAAGACTAAATCTTTTTCATTCAAAAAAGAAAATATAAAGAAATGGTTAATGGTCAATTTTAAAGTTAAATCTGAGATTTTGCATATAACGGAGAGATACATTAATACATTAGAAAAATTTAAAGTAAAAAATGACAATGAAGGTTTGGATTTTTTTTATCAAGACAATCCAAATCTATTTAAAACTTTTGATATACCCGAATCTTATGTCTGTATTTCACTTGGAGCAAAACATTTTACAAAAAAAATACCAATAGAAATCATAAAAAAAATCATTTCAAATTTGAATTACAATTTTGTATTAATCGGCGGTTATGATGTCACAGCTACAGCAAATGCAATCACAAAAGATAATCCTGATAATATCATTGATTTAACCGGAAAAATAAGCATATACGAATCAGCTCAAATAATAGATAACAGTTTATTTTTGATAAGTTCGGATACGGGAATGATGCATATTGGTGCTGCATTAAAAAAGGAAATGATTGTATTATGGGGAAATACTGTTCCCGGATTTGGTATGGATCCATATTATGGTAACAAAAAAATCATGTATTTTAATAGTGAAGTGAATAATTTATCTTGCAGACCTTGTTCAAAAATAGGATTTGATAACTGTCCGAAAAAACATTTTAAATGTATGAAAAATCAAAACATAGATAATATTGTCAATTTTTCTCAAAAAATAATAAAACATAACATTATTTCAGGGAATTAACAAAAAAACTATAGATTAGTCGCATTATAATAAATATTAATCTAAAAAATATTTTTAATAAATAAAATATATATATCTTGTGAAATAGCTATAAGGACAAGATTACTTTGGCTGAAAAAATAATTTTTAATCAAATCAAATAAACCATGAAAATACATCAGGAACGTAACAAAGAAGTTTTTAACCCAAAAACATTAACTAAATTTATAGTTATTGGAGTAGTAGCCTTAATTTTATTTTTAGTCCTTTCAAATACTACTTTTTTAACCTTGAAGCCAGGAGAAAAAGGAGTTTTATTTAAAAGATTCGGTGGAGGACTGGATAAAACCCATATTTACGGTGAAGGATTTCACATGATTTTGCCTTGGAACAATATGTATATATATGATACTCGAATTAAAGAATCCTTTGAAAAAATGGAAGTTTTGTCTAAAAACGGCTTAAATATTAAAATTGAATTATCTTATAGATATTATCCTCAAGCTGAAAAGATTGGAGAATTGCATGAAAAAATCGGGAAAAATTTCCAGGAATATATTATCAAACCTGAAATAAGGTCATCAACCAGAGAAGTAATTGGCAAATATCTTCCAGAAGAGCTATATTCAACTAAACGTGAATCTATTCAGGATGAAATATTTGAACAGACAAAAAAGGCATTAAACAAAAAATATATAACCCTTGATGCTATATTGATACGTGAAGTAGCATTACCTCAGACTCTTCAAAATGCTATTGAAAATAAATTGAAACAGGAACAAGAATCATTAGAATATGAGTTCAGGCTTGTAAAAGAAAGGAAAGAAGCCGAGAGAAGAATTATTGAAGCTGAAGCAAAATCAAAAGCAAACAACATCCTAAATAAAAGTTTGACTGATAAAATACTAAAAGATAAGGGGATTGAAGCTACTATTAAATTAGCAGAATCACCTAATACCAAAACAATAATTATAGGGAGTGGAAAAGATGGTCTTCCATTAATATTGGGTGGAGGAAATTAAACGGATATTAAATAAAAAAGCTTGTCAATCAATTAAGGACAAGCTTTTTTTTAAATAAAATCAGTTCGATTTTAGAATAAATTCACACTACTTGTAAACAGATTCTTTACCGAATTTTTTAGCTAGCAAATAATAAAACATTGCTCTGTATTTGTTTCTGTTTGATGAGCCCAATTGAGCACATACATCTTTAACTGCTGCCATCAGCTTATCCGCAGATTCTTTGCATCCAAGTTTTTTCACCAGATAGTTATCAACTACTCTTTGCAATTCCGCATCATCTGAGCATGACACTGTTGAAGAATCTTTATTGTAAATCGAAGGTCCGAGACCAACTGTGACTTTAGTCAAAAAATCCATATCAAAATCGATATTCATTTTTTTGAATTCATCTGCATATTTTGCAATTAAATCATCTCTTTTACTCATATTAATAAATTTAAATGTTAATAATCAAGTTTCGCACAAAAATACACATTTTTTATGAATTATAAAAAATTTTAACATTTAACCCACATAATTAACAATTATTTCCACAACAAAGCATTGAGATTTGTATGAATTAATGAATGGAATGCAAAAAAGTAATATCCAAATCAAAAATTCATATAAAATCATTTTTTACCCATATCTTGCAAAATACCGTTTGCAATTCCGTTTTTGATTAAATGCTTTATATTATTGGGTATGTGGATAGCATTCTTAAAAACTGTATTTTCCAATTCCGCACCAAAAAAATTACTTCCTTTCAGGTCTGCACCGGTAAAATCCGCCCCTTGAAGATGCGAACCCTGAAAATTCACTTTGTGCAGTCTGGAATAATTAAATTTTACTCCGCGCAATCCGGAACCTGTAAAATCGGAAAAACACAAATCCATGCTATCCAATCTGGCATTTTGCATAACTGCACGTATAAATCTTACATTGACAGCTTTGCTCCCTGTAAATTCGGAATCCGTGAAATCGGTATCTTTCATCAATGCATTGGAAAAATCACAGTTTTTGAGCATTGCATTATGCGCTTCCATTCCAAACATATTGGCTCCAAGAAATTTGCAATTGTTAAATGTAGCTCCTGTCCCGTAAACGTGAAACATTTTTGACTGTGAAAAATCACAACTATCCATTTTTGAAAAGAAAAAGCTTGTCCACCGGATATCTGAGACTCTAAAATCACTATTGCTAAAATCCCCTTCACTGCAATCTGAGCTTCTAAAACTAACAGCTCTGAAATCAGAATTACGACTTATTACCTTATGCCAATAGTAATTATCCAAGGTGTCAAACCTGAAATCATCATGTGATAAAGGAACCTCTTTTATTCCTTTTAATGTCTTATAACCGTTATCACTCAATGCTATTTTCTTTACATCTTCATCGCTCAAAAAATTAGCTAATTTAACCAGATTGGAAGTATCGCATTTTTCGGTAAATAAATTTTCAACTACAGATTTGTTCTTACCGCAGGATACTATTAATGCAATAGAAGAAAAAAATAATAAATATGATAAGTATTTTAGTTTCATTTTTATTTGTTACATGGATTATTTATTTTAGACATAAATAGCATTTTCATATAAATTTCTGAATCAAAGTTATAATGATCACATAGACAAACACTAAATAATATCATTTCTTTTAAAATACCTATTACCAAAAAATGCAAAAAGGCCACCTAAAAAGAACGGATATAAAATTGATAACACAAGGAAAGCATTCCTTCCAATAACATCCAAAACATAATACGATGCAGGTCCCATTACGGTAAGTTTCGGATCAAAAAGCACCAATGACCCGGTTCTAAAAACCTGTAAAGGATTTATCATGCCTCCCCAGATAACTATATCCGGATTCAATCTCATCTTCAACATTAAACCCATTAATAGTAAGTCTAAAAAAGCAACTAATATCAACCATAAAATAAAAGCAGTACTTATAGCAATCTCTTGGGATTTTGCCACAACAGATATAAACATTCCTATTCCTAAAAAGTTAAAGATCAAAGCTGCCAGTAAAATACTATAATAGAAAAACAAATCCCACGGAATATCGAGGTCTTTAAAACTACCCCATATTACGGCAACTATTAACGCAAATAACACGGGAATATATATAACAATAAACTTACTGACAAATTTGCTCCAAAAATAACTGGAAAAAGAAATTGGTAGCGAAAGCATATATTCCATCACATTTGATTCCCTGTCTCCCACCACGGACCTAACAGTCGTTATTAGTACATAAATCGGTAGAATAGCCATGCTCACCTGCATAAAAGTAACCATTAATCTACTCAACCCCACAAATCCAATGATTTGAGATTCGGTAACACCAGATAGAAACATAATGGCCACAAACCCACCGAATAGCAAACTATAAGCCCAAAACCATTTTGAGCGAAAATTTTGCATCAAATCCAATTCTGTCATATATAAAAATCCTTTACCCATATTTTATTTTTTTATTTTTTTTACTTATTATTTCTTATCTCATCGGCAAAAAGATGAACTTTAAAGCTGATTGTATCCGGAACATACATATTTTCTTTCCCTTCCGGATCATATTTTTCCGAAAGATAATTAACGCCCCAGTTTGTTCTATCTATATTAATGATATCAGAATCAACAATAATTCTATTTTCTTTAAACACTATTTTACTTTTAAAAGAAATATTTCGCTCAACATCTTGAATCTCCAATATTCCCGTTATATAATAATAATCCGAATCAATTTTTTCAACTTCTTCTATTTTAAATTTCGAATCGGAAAATGTTTCTACATTAAAAAAAGATAATGATTTTATAACATTATCCAGTGTCAATCTTAACAAGTTATTATCGGTAATATCATCATCGGATACCGTATTCATATCGACTATAAAACTTCCTCCAATGATATTATTATTTACAGATTCAACAGAACCGGTATCCAATCTAACACATCCGTAATGCCTGCCACAATACCACAAAATCTGGCTTGAAACAGTGTCAACTGAAAAACTTTTCTTCAAATCATCTTTTTGAGCTTGAACAGACAAAAATCCTAAAATGTATATCGATAAAAAAGCAACTATCCTTTTCAAATTTATTTCATTTACTATTTAATATTATTATATCCGGATTTCTTTTCAGTATTCATTCCACATTTACCGGGAGCACATTTCATTGTACTCCCTTTTTCATTTCCGTGTTCCATCATTTTATGTTTCTTAATAAAACCTTCCCTGTTAGTCTTCCCTTCTTTTATCCTTTTTATGGCGGTTAAATAGTCAAAATAACCATCTTTTTTTTGTTTAACGGCGCCATAACCAAAACCCATTGGTGTTCTGTCACCAAATCTATACCACGCTTTTTCAATATCAAGCCATTCACCTGTATCAGCATCAGCAATCCAAACCTTAGGCTTCTCTCCCATGGAAAATTTCTTCCAGGCAGGAGTTTCAATATATTCCACATAACAGCCTAAATCATCAAACCAAATTACTTTTCCTGTTTTATTAATAGCTTGCACAGCATAATTAGGTTCAGCTATTCCCATAAGACAATTAATACAAACATCCCTGTCAAAGTTGATTTTACGAGGGCTATAATCAACTTCATGCTGACAAGAAATTATAAATAAAACCGATAGAAAAAAAAGTATTCGTTTCATCTTTTTAGATTTTTTTATCGACTATTACTTTACCAAGATCCATTTCCACTACCCTATTTGCAAGGTTTTCCAATTCTTTCACCCTATGGCTGCTTATTATCATCAAAGAATCTTTGTTATAATTTGACAAATATTGAAAAAATATCTTCCGAGCTTCAGGATCAAGATTTGCAGACGGTTCGTCCATAAGTAAAATTTCCGGTTTTCTACCCAGTGCCAAAGCAACCAAAAGTTTTTGTTTCATTCCTCCCGACAACTTTAAAAAAGGTTTTGATAAATTCGCATCGATATCAAGACCTAAGTCAACGCCAATTTTAATAAACTCTTCTTTATTTGTATTTGACAATTTTGAGAAAAAATCCAGCATTTCACCAACTGTCATTTTTAATGGTGGTGGAATTTGTGGTATAAAACCTATATGCTGCATTAATTGTTCATGATAAATTCTAGGATTTTTATCCATTACGGATAATTCCCCTTCAAAAACATATTGTCCGAGAATACATCTTATCAATGTTGTTTTTCCAGCTCCATTTTGACCTATTAATGCAATTCTATCTCCTTCCGTAAAATCAATAGTTAAGTCTTTTAATACTTTAACTTTATTAAAAGACTTGACTAAATTAACAGCGGATATCAAAGCTCTTTTTTTCACTTGTGTTTCTCCCATTTATATATTTTTAATAATTCCAATAAAGACTTTAGCTCAATTTTTCCAATCCTTTAATTGCATATGTCAAAGCTTCTCCAGCGCATATATCCACACACAATCCACATTTTGTACAATCATTACCCGTATAATGGATTTCTTGGGTTGCTTTTCCCCTCTTCACAAACCATAATTCATGTGGAACTAAACACACATCTTGACAGTCAGCACAATACCCACATTTATCCAAATCGAATTTTATAGTCACAGGAGAAATCGAACCAATCATACCGTATGTCGCCCCTACAGGACATACATATCTGCACCAAAATCTTTTGCTATAAACTATCTCAAAAATCATTATAATTATTATCCAGACTAAAATCAAACCGGGTCCATATATCAAAGCTCTGGATGTAATCCCTACGAGATTAAAGTCCTCAAATACGAGCTGTTGAGTTACTATTGCTAAAATCAAAAAACCTGCCCAAAAAACATACCTTAACGATTGATTATAAGTATGCTCCTTTATTTTTCTTTTCTTTACCAAGTAATTATGAAGCTTTTCCAAATTTTCCGAGACAAAATGATAAGGACACAACCAAGAACAAAAAGTCCTACCTCCCACTAATGAATAAAACAAAATAATAGTTACCAATCCAATCCAAAAATTCATTGTCAAATTGAGAAAATGACCTTGAACCAGGGAAATAGATAATGTTTGCAATGCATTATAAGGGTCCATCAGATAAAAGCCCAGTAATCTTGACCCACTCAATGAACCTTCCAGTAAAGATAAATCCAATGCAAATGATAAAACAAAGAGTCCATTTATTAAGATCAAGACAGCCCATCTTTTATTTCTCCATTTGTGTTTATCGACATGACCATTGTGCCATTCTTTATAACTTATTCCAAGTCTGGCATGTGGTAATTCTTCCTTAGGTTTAGGAGGAAGCGGTGGAAATTTTTTAGAATTTTTAAATATATCAAACATATTTTAAGCTTTAACGGGTTCAACAATGATACTTGGTTTTTCAGTAGGACATACCATAACACACACACCGCATCCGGTACATCCATCCAATACTTTTGGACGTTTCACCTTTTTGCCGTGAGCATCCTGAATCTCTTCCATTATAATTGCTTTCTCTCCAATAGGACATTCTTTTATACAAATATCACAAATATCTTCTTTATATTCTTTATCCACCACCGGCGTAGCTTTCCTCTCGTTTGTATATGGAGATCTATTTACCCCTTTAAACCCAACTTCACGTACTTTTCCTTCATAACCTTTGCTTTGATATGCAAGACAAGTATCCTGATTCAATTTTGCCATCCCCATTTCTACATGCTCCTTCATAGCAATAATCTGAACCTTAAAAGGATTATAATCTTTACTCATTTGTTTTCCTTGCATCTCTTTATCGTATTTTTCTATAGCTTCTTCTCCAACTCTTTTAAATTGCAAGAAATTCAAAACCGCTGTAGGACAAGTTTCAACACATTGAAGTGAGTCACAAGAAAAATCACATGCTTGCTCTCTCACTTCAATATAAGGGGTACCATAATCCAATCCTGAATCTATATCTGCTAATTTTATAGCCTGTATAGGACATATTTGCACACACAAACCGCACTTAATACACTCTGCAATAAAAATATCTTCATCTATTGCACCGGGGGGTCTGAGAAAATTCGTAGTTGGAATTTCATTTTTTTTATTTGATTTCAGATAACCGGCGCCTGCCCCTACTATTGCTAAAGACCCTAAGGCAAAAGCACTCGTTTTAAAAAACTGCCTTCTATCTAAATTCGTTGTTTTTTTTGACATAGCAATTATTTTTTGTTCCTTATATAGTAAGTATCTGTCTATAAAATCATTAATAATTAAAAACAACCATTTTGCGTTCTTTACATTTTTTAATAATCAATCGCTTTATAGACAAACAATAGTTAACTCAATTAATCATTTATAATTATCAAATATATTAAAAGAAATTGATTTATCCAATTATAACCTAATATAATATATAAATTTTAGATTAATTTTAAAAAGCTTAATACCCCCTGATTAAAATATATAAAAATAATCAGAAATCAACTTTCTTTTCATATCCTTCCTTCATTCTTTTCTTTAATTGTTTCTTCCAATTATATATCGGCTTTTTGTCAATCAATACTAATTTTGGTTTTGAAAAAGGAGCAAGCTTTTCCAAAAAATCAATTACAGATAGAATAGGAGCTCCATAAAAAAACCTGGCATTATCATCAAAATTCCATATATGTTCAGTATAAGAAAATAAAACATAAGGGTTGTCACCAATATTATCATCATCCCTGTCAAAACCTGCATAATCATCCCAGTAATTAGACTCCCAGGTATTCAAATTGGCTGTTCCAACTTCTGAAAAAACAGAAATTAAATTATTGTGAAAATAATTGTATCGAATTAAGTTACCTTCTTGTTTGTTATGAAATTTCATTCCAATATTGCAAAAAGCTATTTCATTATCCTGAATTGTATTTTTTTTTGTAGGTACAAAGGGAGAAACATCAAAATGAATACCTTCCGCCGAGTAAATAAAAGTATTATTGAGTATCTGGTTTGATGAAGTTTCTTTCATACCAAGACACATACCGCTTGGTCCTTTAGAATTTGCAATTACATTTCCGGTCATAATAGTTTTCTCACTATACATAAGAAATACTCCTACGGAATTACCGGTAAAATAATTATTTTGTATTCTATTGTTATGTGAGTACATAAGATGAATAGAATATCGGTTCCCTACTCCTTTATTAGACTGAAATAAATTTTCCAAAGAATACCATACAACCATATCCCTGACATTGTGCCAATAATTGTATTGAACTTTATTTTTTTTTGAATACCACAACCGTATTGCATCGCCTTTAAGTGCTGTTGTCCTTTTCATCAATGATGAAATCTCATTATGTATGATTGTATTATTAAAAGATTGCATAATATCAACACCAAAAAGGCACTCTCTAATTCTACAATTTTCAACAATATTATATTCGGAACTGTCTGCAATAGAAACCCCGCTATCAACGTAATCATGCAAACCACCAGAATTTTGTATTATAACATTTCTGATATAGACACCATTTGCTCTGATTTTAATCACCGAACCTTTTTTCCCTCCATCTATAATAGAATGTCCCAGACCATCGATCACAATACTCCCTGTCCTGATCACAACTCTTCCCCTATAAACGGCAGATTTTAATTTGATAGTATCTCCGGGTAATGCCTTATCTATCAAAGATTGAAGATCCAATGTATCCTTGGTGTTTAAAGGTTCCTTTAACGGATATATCAAGCCTGCATCAGGAGCATAATCCGTTTGAGCATTCAACAAATTCCCACACAATAGATATATCAGGATAAATAATTTTCGCGCAATTAAAATTTGATATTTCATCTAACATTATTTTTAAGCTACAACTATATCTTAAATTTAAACAAACCGTATATTCATAAGTTTAGCTAAAAGCCGACATTTGATAGGATTCAGCTAATAATCTACGATGATATGAGCCGGGTAAAATTATTTATAATGAAAAACTCATTTTATGAAAATCTAATAATTTTCATAAAATCAATAATTACGAATTTTTCAACTCTTTTTTCTTAAACAACACGGCTAAAACAATAACAATAAATGCTAAAAATGCAATACCAAAACCATAATGAGGATAAGAAACAGTTGTAAATTGCGCTACTTTACCTTCACCAAAGACAGTAGGCATAAATTCTTTAATCCCTTCAAAAGCACCTCCACCATGCAATCCAAGATGGTGTCCATACCAATAAAGGTAATAAATATATACAAATAGAAAATAAAACGGTACCAATGCAGGAATATATGCAGCCCAACCGTTAAGTTTTTTCTTATAAAAAATAAAAAAGAGTAATAAAACAACAAAAAGGATAAAAAAGTATTTTGCACTTCTTAGTATATTATCCAAAAGTTTTAGTGCACCGGGAATTTCATTTTCCGGAATAGATTCGGCAGCATAAACAGGATAAGGGACATGTTCACCTAATTCATCCACATCATTTACTCCTTGTACAATAGGATACATACCAATAAAATGATTAATTTTATTCATTTCAATAAGGCAATCGGCACCTACATCCATTGCCAATTCTTCTCTTTCTCTTACACCTTCACATCCATTATAAACACCGTCATATTTAAATATTATTCTTATTCCTTTCGGATACATATTTTTAGGATATTGCCTGCTTTGTAATGCAACCCACCAAATTGGACTGAAAAAGGTAAGAACTATCAAAATCACACCTATAATTCCAAATAATTGATATTTTTTCATCTTGTTTAAATTTAATATTGTAAAAATTAATTCAATTAACTTAGTTACTTAATTATCAAGTTTTTAATTATAATACAAATATAATAATTTTAATGAATAATATAAATAATATTTATTTTTTTTTCTAATTTATAAATTCAATCAAATAACAATAAAAAAAAGGTATTCAATCTTGAATACCTTTTTTTTATTGTTAAAGTAACTTTATTTACTTATTGGCAATATTTGCTTTAGCTTCTCCATACATATAATGAATAGCATCGAAAAGATCCTGCTCGGTACAATCGGCGCAAGTACCTTTTGCTGTCATAGCAGTACCCGGTTTTCCATTAATTGCACTATGCATAAGTGCATTGATACCCATATCAGCTCTTTTTTGCCAATCTTCCAATTTGTATTTATCGGGTTTCAAGGCAGGTGCTCCACTCACACCGGTGAAATGACATGCAATACATGCTTTGCTATAAACTTTTTTACCGTTTTCCAAATTTGCAGTAAATTTAGTAAAGTCTTTAGTTTCAGCAGTTTTAGCTTCTTCTTTTGCTGCAGGTTTAGTTTCTTCTTTTTTAACTTCAGTTGTTTTTGTTTCAGTTGTAGTAGCTTTTTTATCACCACCGCAACTTGTCATCAACATACCTAGAAATAATACCATTGTAAAGGATAACAAAAATTTCTTCATTTTATTAATATTTTAATTTAAAAAATAGGTTCCATATTTAATTATTCAAAATATGAAGCGCAAAGTTAATATACTTTTTTAATATCTTATTATTATTTAATGAATTTATTTTAAGTAAAATCTATAAAAACATAAATACATTTACTAAAAAAGCATTTATAATATTTCCCATTAAATTTGAGGTAAAACCAATTTAAACAGTTATAAAAAAACAGGGGCAAATAATTTACCCCTGTTAAAATTACTAAGTTATGAAAATCATTTTGTATTAATTACCCTCCATTACTTTTTTGGATTTTGCTTTTAGGTATTCAATAATTTTCTTAACACCATCTTTATCGACATTTTGATTAGGCATTTTCAACTTAAATTTCCTGTACATTGATTGAATGTCATCATCTTTAAAATGAGAGTCAGGATTAAGAATCCATTCTTGCAACCATTTATCATTTCTACGTTTGTCAACCATCAACAAGTCAGGACCATTGAAGTCTTCACCAAATTTGTGACAAGCATTGCAACCATAGTTCAAGAATTCAAGTTCACCCGGTAGCAAGTTCTTCAACTCAATAGCAGAAGGTTTGAAAGCTTGCATTAGGTTATCCCATTGAATCCTCTTGGAATATGCAAGTACTCTGTCATTATCGGCCTTTTTATTGAATTTAACTTTTAAGTATCCAACGAGTTGTCTACCGTCGGGACTATGAATTTTATCTATCAATATAGGGAATGCACCGGCTTTGTCAGCATTAAATTCAATTGTTGCAGTTTCACCCGGACGCCATCTATACATTTTATCATAAGCTGTAATCTCATAGACATAATGATCTAATTTAGTTTGGCCCAAATCGGTCAAATGTATTTCTACATTTTGTCCTTGTTCCACTTCAATATCACCAGGAGTTACTTTACCATTATTTATAGTACCGTAGACATGGACGGTATTTCCATTTTTCTCAATGTGTTCTTCTCCTGCTTTAGTAACGAAAGGTGACAAATATTCCGAAGCGTCATTTGCACCTGTATATTTGTTGATATCCGTACCAACAGGATAAACGTCAATATCTTTGAAAAAGTCAAAACTGATAAGACTTGTATAGTGAGGTTCACCCAAAGGTAAAGGCATATCATAAATTATTTTCATTTTATCTCCTGAAATATCTATCAATTGGTGATTTTGCGGATGCAGAGGTCCAACCGGATTAAATCTATCAATTGATAATTTATCAAGTGAAATAAGATATTTACCGTGAGGTTTTTTAGTATCACCATGAGCAGCTACCAAGTGTCCAACATTATAATGAGAAGGAACATAACCAAGAACTTTACCCTTTATATAATCCCATTTGGTAATTCTGGAATCAACATAGATTGAAGTATAAACGACACCGGGAGTTTTATCATATTGATTATGTAATGGACCAAGACCAACTTCTACACTGGTGTGAAGAGCATCTTCGAGTTTGATTACGGGAATTCCAAATTTGTCTTTTCCCGAAAACTTTTTGTTTTTAATAGCATCCATAATCTTCTTGAAAGAATATACCCAAGCGTGACTATCAAGCTTACCGGCAACAATAATATATTCACCTGTTGGATTTACATCAACACCATGAGGTGATTTTGGTTCGGGAACCAAATACAACAGACCGTATTTTTTAGCTTCATCCATTGTAATAACATGCATTCCTCTGATTACTTTGCGTCCAATTTTACCTGCCTTAAACAATTCTTCGGCTTTTTTCCAATTTGTGACATGCAAATAATCTACATCTCTTGAAGAACAACCGGCTTCAAAAGGAGGTCTGCCACTTTCGATACCACCATAATACATTTCCGAACAAAAAGAATTGGTAAATCCCCAACCGTAAGAAACGGCTTTGCCTGCATCACTAAGATCCTGAGTATATGGAGGGAATTCAAAAGTAAATGATTTACCCATATCAATCTTTCCTTTATCATTATCAAATTTCCAATAAGTCAAACCACCACGCCATATATTCTGAAAATTTTTCTCATTAAGAGGATGGTATTTACGGTCATAAGGAGCAGGATATTGGCTTGCTTCCATTATATACTCCGAATTAGGAGTAAAAAAAGCACCCCCGTGATCATTTCTAAAGATTGGATTCATTACTATTTGTTTAAGCTCCCAATCTTTAAGACTAACAACATATATACGAGGATTTGCTTTGTCATTAATAGCTGCCCATTTACCGTTGTAAACACCATCGGTCTCCGAATAACCGGGATGGTGAGTATCACCCCACAGAATTTCAGCTCCATCTATAAAACCTGTCCTCATTCTTTTCATCGATTCTTTACTATAACCATAACCGTTGTAAGGTTGTCTTGCTGCAGTGACTGTATATCTAATCAACCTCATTGAAGGCACCATATACGTAGGCATATTTCCAGCTTGACCTCCTGAATTAAGTGCAACATATTCATCACTAAGATTATCAGGAGTATAAGTTTTGGCAGCAGCAAGTATATCATCAGCGTTTAAGTCCCTGCGCTTGACAACATCGCTAAAGGATTCGGAACCTCTCGGTGCACCGAATTCTCCTGATTTTGCTGCTCCTTTTTTCCCTTCACCGCCACAGCTCGCAAAAATCAGAGCCATACCGAAAAAGGCGAGTAACATATTCAATTTAATATTTCTCATTTTTATATATTTTAAATTTTTTACAAATAATATTATTGATTAACACCAAGTTTCTCTGACAATAATTTCTTAGCTCTCAATCCAACATCTGCCGTCTTAACCTGATATTGCCAATATTGTTCAGCCCATAAGAAAGCATCTTTCCATTTACCTTCCTTGGCATATTGCTCATATTTCTTCTTAGCAACTCCTCCTTTATCAGGTCCTAATTGATCCAATGCATCCTCTGCCAATCCTTTAACATAAGGATATTTTTCATAATGATTATCTTTCAACCATTGTACTACGCCATTAATAATTTCTTGAGTTGAATTAATAACCTTTATTTTATCATCATAATTTTTCTTATAAGCAAGCAACTCTTCTTTTGTAAGTTTAATATCTCCACCACCCGTAGGTCCTTTATATCCCTTAGGTTTGATCAATAATATTCCTTCCATTTCCAAGTGCAGAGCCGAACAGAACTCTGTACAATAATATGGAAATACTCCCGGTCTATCAGCAACAAATGTCAATGAAGCCGTTTTTCCCGGTTCAAAACTTCCGTGTTTACCATAAGTATCAACTGTAAAACCATGTGTTTCGTCTTCCGCCCTTTCCAAATTGGTTAAGTGGAATGTAACGATATCGCCCTCGTTCACCTCTACAATTTCAGGAGTGATATGTGATCGTATAAGAGTACCGAATACATGAACACGATGGGTTTTCGGATCTCTTTCTATTTTTTCCTGACCGGCAACGGTTCTATATAAAGAAGTTTCCCCTGTTCTTGTATTTGTTCCCAAAGGATATCTGATAACAGGTTTAATAGTAACTCTTTTAATTCCGACATTACCATATACATTTGCTTGAGGCAATGACATGGTATAGAGATCGGTCATTTTATCTCCGGAAATATCAATCAAGTGCTGAAAACTAGGCCTTACAGGTCCAACATTATGTCTTGTCTTATATATTCCTTCTTTATCAACAGCTATCAGATAATTTGAATGAGGCTCTGCAGATAAACCCTGAGGTACCATCAAATCACCCGGTTTAAAAGTTAATGTGATTTCTCCTTTCTTCTTTCCTGAAGAATAATCAAATTTATAGACTTTTTTATCATTAAAAGCTGAGAAATATGCAATATTTTTTCTATATTCAAATGCAACATCTTTTACACCATTTCCAACTTTAAAGGATGATTTCTTAACCCCAGCTACATCAACAACCGGAATCCCGGAAACATCTCCCTTAAAAGTTTTCTTTGCCAGAGCATCATTTACCTTTGAAAGATCCAACACAACGGCTTCATCTGCAGCAACGATAGCATAATTTCCGTCTGGAGTAACTTTTACTTTTACTGCAGCAGGTACTTCCATCAACGCAACTGCATTATTTGCAACAGCAGTTTTTGTAGAAACAATTGCCATTTTATTAACGCTGCCATCAGCTTTTCCGGCAAGACCTTTATAATTTATAACATAAATATATGTCTTTCCACTATTCTTTGCGATACCGTAAACAAATCCGTCAGAATTTTTTCTACCTGTATCAAAATAGTCCAAAACAAAGGTAGGTAGTTCTACTGTAAAAGATTCCTCGAGAATCATTCTTCCGATATGATGCCCTTCTTTTTCCGTTTTGACATCTTCAAATTTCCAAAATGTAACACCGGATTTAAAATCTTTCATATCTATGGATTTCAAATCCCATGGAGCAGGATATTGACTTGACTGAACAACATAATCAGTATTTTGATCAACAGCAGTACCTGCATAACAATTGTGAAATAATGGATGAGAAAGTACTTGTTTTGTTTCAAAGTCATCAAGTCCCAACAATGCAATTCGCGAATTGGCACCATCCGAATAAAACAGGTATTTACCATTGTATTTACCATTTGTTTCACCAAATGCCGGATATCTCATATCACCATAAGTAGCGATTTTATCATCCAGCGATGCTTTTTTCAACATTAGCATACTTTCATCATCATATCCATATCCCTGCCATGGCTCAGGAGAAAATACTCCTACATATTTATATATACGCATGGAAGGAATACCATAAACAATCATAGTTCCCGAATTGCCGGTTCCGGCAAATCCAAAGTATTCATCACGCCCTCCTCGAGGCATAAATGTCTTAACAGCGGCTAGTACATCGCTATCATTAAGACCTCTGGCTTTTTTTACCTCTTTCAAAGTTTGTTGCGCGTCAATGACGGACACAAACATTAATAAAGAAAGTAAAGCCACAAAAAATCGTTTTGTTAATGCAATCATAACATTTAATTTAGTTTAGCTCAATAAATTAATTTTAAATTTCAACATTGCGAATTTATAAAATGAATTTATATTATCCAAATATGGTCAGAATTAAATTTAACCAACTAAATTGTGAAATTTAAATTAAAGGACAAATATGTCTTTTTTATTACAAAATGATTAATATTACAAAATTTATCAAGAATCATATTTATGCTCATATTTTATATTTATATATATATTAATTAATGCTATTCTTTTTTATATGGATTATTAAAATTGATAATGTATAGATTGATAATTTTTCTTTAATTGTCGGGATCGATTTAATTTATAACGGTTATAAATTATCAAAAAACTTCATATTATTTTTTGAATATGAAAAATTCATTAAACATAATATAGATAATTTTCAGAAAAATATAACACGAATTTTAAATAAAGTCATTTTTTTTTATTATTTTTTTGAATATTAAGTTTTTTTTTATAATTTAGTGTCAAAATTTTAATTGGTATTAAAATTTTAATAGAAAAATTTATATCAAAATTATTTATTTAACAAAACTAAAACAACAATTATGATTAACTTAGTAGATTGGAGTCAGGCAAACGGTTTATTATATTTTATGGTAGCTATTCTTCTTTTAATTCCAATTGTCGTGATTATTTGGTTAGTTGCCATGACTTTGAGAAATAAAAAAAAGAAAAAGCTTGAATCATAATTTAATCTTTAGAGTGCTGGATTAACCCGAATTATTCATAAATTTCACATTATTTTTTTCTTAAATACTTTTTTTCATAAAAAAGTAAAGTAATGATGTTTAATCGATATTACATTTTATGTATTTATCATAAGGGTATTGTGTCGAATAAAAAGTATTTTAAAATCGATGTTTTTAACCGGAATTTATATTATTACAGTATCTGTTCATAAAATCATTAAAATTTAATGTACATTTGTATTCTTATGAGTTTTATAAATCAAATAGATCAGATATTGTTTTATTGGATAAATAATAAAATGGATAATTCATTTTTCGATTATTTTTTTATTTTTATCCGTAATAAATATATATGGTTACCATTATATCTGTTCATTATATCATTTCTTATTTTCAATTTTAAGAAAAAGGGATTATTAATTTTATTATTTGCTTTTTTAACTGTTGGAATATCTGATTTTGTTAGTGCGGGAATTATTAAACCTGCTATTGCAAGAGTAAGGCCTTGTAATGACAGAATATCAAATTTGCATCTCATAGCCAGAGTAAAATGCGGATCGGGATATAGTTTTCCTTCTTCTCATGCCACAAATCATTTTGCATTAGGCGTTTTTTTCTTTTTGATTTTCTCAATCGTCAATAAAAAAATTGCATTCTTTTTTATTATATGGGCATTTTTAATTTCTTTTGCTCAAATTTATGTTGGAGTACATTATCCGTCGGATGTTTTCATTGGAGCGATTTTAGGGTCTCTTATAGGTTTTTCAACATATAATATCTATAAAAAAACACGGGTATTAATAAATTAAGAGTAAATACTTAAATTATGTTTATAAACAATTGTTAAATAAATTATAATCATTGAAAAAAATAGTGATAACCGGTCCTGAATCTACAGGAAAAACTACATTAGCCAAACAATTATCCAATAATTTTAATATACCACTGGTAGAAGAATTTGCAGTAACATATCTAACAGCAACCAAAGGAATATACTCATACCGGGATTTATTGAAAATAGCAAAAGGACAAATTGAAGAAGAAAACAAGGCTATAAAAATTTCTAATAAAAATACAATAATATTAGATACGGATCTTATAACCATTAAAATTTGGTCCAAAGTGAAATTCGGTAAAATAAGCAGGTGGATCATGAAGACTATAAGAGAACGTCAATACGACCATTATCTTTTGTGTTATCCTGATATTCCTTGGGAGTACAACCCTTTTAGAGAAAATCCTAATGACAGGGATATCTTATTTGAACTATATAAAAAAGAATTAAAAAAATATGGAAAAGACTTTACAATAATCAAAGGCTCCAAAGACCGTCGTTTTGAATTGGCTGTAGATATTATA
>Ga0256833_1000516_pt1 | contig 30160 bp, 34 predicted proteins | sample 356284metaG_FD_190535 | JGI IMG/M metagenome (GOLD analysis project Ga0256833, IMG submission 190535) | Hydrothermal vent microbial communities from Mid Atlantic Ridge, Atlantic Ocean - 356-284 | ecosystem: Environmental > Aquatic > Marine > Hydrothermal vents | place: Atlantic Ocean: Mid... | reverse complement strand
GGTTGAATATTCATTGATGAACATCTGTTCATTTAAAAATCTAAAGATTCTCTTGACTTATGAACAAATGTTCACTATAATAGTGAAGTACTAAACAGGAGCCATAATATGGGATCTTCCGACAATATTGGAACAAGAGAAAAGATACTCAAAGAGGCTCTTGCCCTCTTCTCTGCCAAAGGATACAAAGCTGCAACGATGCGGGATATTGCCGCGGCGGTGGGGGTGCGGCAAGGGGCTATCTACAACCATTTTAAGAACAAAGAATCGATCCTTGAAACACTACTTAACGATCTAATGGATTCGGCATTGGTCAATCTCTTCGGTGATCTTGAAACCCCGGAGACCTACCGCAAAGGAAAATCGATCCTGGCAAAAATCGCGACGACTTTCAAGCTGATAAGTTTCGATCCTCGCAACGAAGCCCTCTTTCGCCTGATGATGCAGGAGCTTTTCCGCAATGAACGAATCCGTGAACTCTATCATGAACATTTCTATCAGCAAAACGTCAAAAAACTCTCCTCCCTCTTCTTTCAAATGATGCAGGAGGAGATGATAAGATCATCCGATCCCCTGATGCTTGCCAACGAGTTCTTCTCTCCGCTATTCTTTTATCAAATGCAGGTCGTCTTACTCAAAATTGACGGCAAATCCACCTCGGCTGCAGTCACGCTCTTTGAAAAGCATGTGGATATCTTCTGGGAGTCGATACGCAACGATGACAAAGAGAGTGAAGCAAAGCAGACCCTCTTCTAAATTTGGCTATACTTTGATATAAAATCATATTGATATTAAAAAATAGGAGAATGGGGATGCGGGATTATTTTGCCGTACGGGCCGAAGCGTATGATCGCACCGATTATCGCCTAAATTATGTCGATGACATGGCTCGAGCCATTCAAAGAGTCGCACCTATTGAACCGGGGATGCGTCTGTTGGATTTCGGCGCAGGAACGGGACTACTGACGCAACGGCTTGCTCCTTTAGTAGAGGAGATTATAGCCGTGGATATCTCCCCTTCAATGATTGAAAAACTTGAAGAGAAAAAATCGGAACTACCCTGCCGTATCGTTACAATTCAACAGGATCTTACGCGTGGTGAACTTCCCAATCTGAAAGTCGACGGCATCGTCTCGACGATGACCTTTCACCACATCGATGACCCCTTATTACTTCTGAAGCGGTTTAAGCAGCTGTTGAAGCCGGGAGGATTTGTAGCTTTCTGTGATGTCGATACGGAAGACGGGAGCTTTCATACCCTCGATACGGGAGTAAAACACTTCGGTTTTGATCGAGAAAACGTTCTGAAATGGATGGAAGAGGCGGGCTATCGGAGATTGAAAATCGAGGATGCGACAGTGATCAACAAACCTCATGGCGACTATCCTGCCTTTGTCGCCTATGGAGAGGCTTGATCCGTAGAGCAAAAGATTAAATCAGTCCCAACTCCGTCAGGATCGCTTCAATCTTGGGAGAGATTTCCGCCAGTTTTTCGTAAAGGGTTCCGAAAGCCTTATCCTCGGCATACCACTCTTCAATATGTTTCCAGGCATTGCTCTTCTCCTCTTCACTCAGGTCGGATTTGGCGATGGCTTCTTTGATTCGTTCAAGCTTTTCATGATGTTTGTGGCTACTCATCGGATTCCTTTGTCGAAAATTATGAAAGAATTATATCACAGTGGTTCACCATTGGACGTCCTTTGGATCAAGCCGGCTTCTTCCAGGAAGGGCGAGGGTTTGAAATCGAGCTTTTTGACCCGGTCGTAACGGGCCAAAGAGAGATAGAGGCGGCTTTTGGCTCGTGTCACGGCGACATAGAAGAGTCTCCGCTCCTCCTCCAGGCTCCCGGTGCGCTCCATCAGCTTGCGGTTGGGGAAGCGTCCGTCCATCAGGTCGACGATATAGACCTCTTCGAACTCCAAGCCTTTGGAGGCGTGGACCGTCAGGAGATTGACGCCTTCCCCCTCGCTCATCTCTCCGCCCCCCAGGATCATCGCGTTGACGAAACGTCCGAGCTCCGCGTAGTGTCCTGCCAGATCGCCGAGAAGCCTGGCTTTACGCAGGATTCGCTCTCTGGCCTCCTCTTGGCGTTCGGGATCAATCTCTCCACTTTTGAGTCGAGCTCTCTGCTCGGAAAGCTGGGCAACGATTCGCTCATAGAGGGGTGAAGAGGCAGCCTTCCGCAGGATTGTTGCCGGCCGGCTGCTGCGGTCGATACTGCGGTAGAATCGGTAAAAATCTATGAAAAATCTTAAGCCATCCTGAGTGAGTCGTGGATGTTTGAGCAGGGGGTGAGCGCGGATCTCCTCATCCATTTCCATAGCCGCAAAGCGAGTGACCGAGCCGATCTCCATATCGTCATCAAAGAGACCGAGTTGGAGATTCTTGTTGGGATGAAGCTTTGGAAGGGTGTATGCCGTCGGTTTTAGAAGCCCCCGACGAAGATCTCCTTCTCCAAAATGTAGGAGACACTGAAAGATCTCCTTGGCCATTGCCGTGCCTATTCCCTTGCCATATTCAAAAATATGAATAAAGGCCATCATGTCGCGAGGATTGACGAGCAGGCTTGACAGATCCAGGAGAAATTTCACTTCCCTCGCCTCAAAAAAGCTGGTACCCCCCTTCCGTCGGCAGGGAACTCCTCTCTCCCGAAGACTTGCCTCGATTCCGTCTGCGCTGGCATTGTTGCGAAAGATCACGGCGATCTGATCGTAAGGAAGATCCCCCTCCCCGATTCTTGCGGCGATGGACTGATACTGCTCAAAAAGCTCCTCATAGATCAAGAGCTTCGGTGCATACTCCCTCCCTTGGCGCCCTACTTTGAGTTGCTTGGGATAGATCCGCTCGTTGCGTTCGATAACCCGGTTGGCCAGAGAGAGAATTGGGGCACCGGAGCGGTAGTTGATACTCAAGTTATAGACCCGTGCATTGGGGTAGCGTTCGGTAAAGGTGGCAATGTTTTGGATATTGGCCCCGTTAAAGGCGTAGATACTCTGATCGTAGTCTCCGACACAAAAGAGCGATCGTGGCTTGAGATCATCGATCAGCGCTCCCTGGAGCGTGTTGGTATCCTGATACTCGTCTACTAAAACTTCTTCGAAAGGGATCGCTTCGCGTTGCAGGTAAACTCTCGTCTGGAGTAACAGATCATTGAATGAGGCGAAACCGTATTCCTGTTTGGTTGCTTCGAATTCGTCGCAAATATCCTGATAAATATCCATCCATACTTCATGATCGGGATACTTCTCGATCAGCCAGCGATCAAAAGAATCGAGGGAAGCGTTTTGATAAAGTTGATAGAGATCATAGAGATAGGTAGCGGAAAAAGGAGGCGTCGCATAGCCGAGGCGCTTGAGATCCCGTCGCTCGTAAATGCTACGAAACAGAGTCTTGAGTTCCCCCGGCTGTTTGAGCGTCAATTTTGGGTCGAATTTCTTGAGCCATCGGTAGCAGACGGCATGGAAGGTCCCTGCTTCGATACGGTCTACGGTCTGAGCGGGAAAGTGGCGCTTGAGCCGGGCAATCATCTCTCCCGCCGCTTTATTGGTGAAGGTCAGGAGGAGAATCTTTTCGGGGGCTATCCCCTGCTGAAGGAGATAGGCGATACGCCCCACGATCGTAGAAGTCTTGCCGGTTCCGGCACTGGCGATGATCAGATTGTGTCCGGCGGGGCCGGTGGCCGCTGCGCGCTGCTCATCGTTGAGCGTAGAGAGCGGCATGGAGAGGGATTACTCGTGCCCGAGAATATAATAGGTATTTTTTCCTTCGACTTTTTCCAGGGTGACCTTGTACTTCTCCGCCCACTGCTTCACATAGTCGGTGAAGGCTTCGATCTCTTCGGGAGTGTCGGCGTCGGTCTTGACCTTAAGATAGTCCTTGGAGTTGGAGAGCGCGACGATTCCGCCGAAGCGTTTCACTTCGTCATTGAGGGTAAGGAGATGTTTGGCAAATTTATCGAAGCCCGGCGTATTGGCGATGATTCTCTGCATCTGGGACAACGTGGCCTCATTGACGGGATAGCCGAGCTGAATCAGTAGGTTTTCTGGAGTGAGTTCGATGTTCATTGTCACCTCATTGTCTTTGAATTTTAACGGAGAATTCTAACAAATTTAAGATTAGAGGGGACTTCCGGGGGAAGTTTAGAAAAGAGAATCTCTCGGGCGGACCTTTTCGAGCAGATGCCGGTAGTGCTCCAAATTTTGGAAGGCCTTCTCATAACGCCAGCGCAGGACAAACTCGATGACTTGATTCTTTCGGCCCGCATCAAGGCTTTCAGCCTTGCCAAAATAGCCCAAAGAGATGTTTTTTGCTTTTTTCTTGCCGTTTTTGTCCGGCTCATAGGTTATAGCAATGACCTGGACATACTTCCCCTCCCTGATCTCGCCAAAATCTTCCTCCTTGAGGCCGATTCCGCTGATGTTCATTGCCTTATATATGAAAAGATCCCGAATGTCCGGCGCCTTCTTGCCTATGTCCAGGCTCAAGTAGAGTTGGGCGAGGCGTTCGATATTTTTGGCCCGAACAGGCTCTTGGCGAGAGTTGATTTTGAGATAGTGCAAGAGGATCTGCGTCAGGCGACGGACATCGGACTCTTCCGTTGCCCCCTCCTCCACTTCAGCTTTCGAGATGCTTGTATCGGTAGAAGCCTTTTCCTCTAAACGAGGCTGAACCTTTTTATAGGACGTCTCTGTCTCAGTTTGATCCGATTTTACTTCAGAAGTATCGAAAATAGTCGGTTGCTCTTTCCGTGGAGATCTCTGTCCTTTTTTCTGATTCAGTTTTGCTTCGAGCTTGTCGTTCAATGCTTTGAGTCGATCCAGCGTTTCACTCATGGTGCTCATTCCGTCCTGTTGGTAATGTTTCCAGTTGGATATTAAGTAATATATTAGCGTCTTCTTTATTAAACATATCTAAAAATATCAAATATTCTATTTGAAAATATCATATTGATATTAAATAGCACCAAGAAGAGTTTGCCTGAATATTAGTCTGCTTCGATACAATATCGGAGAAAATCTATACATTAATAATGGACACTCAGATGGATTATCTACAAATCGAGGGCGGGAAACCGCTTTCAGGCACTATTAAAATCGGCGGCGCCAAAAATGCCGCACTTCCCGTCATCGCTGCTGCTTTGCTCAGTGACCGACCGGTTCTTCTCAGCAACCTGCCCAATGTGGTGGATATCCGTACCCTACTCCGGCTACTCGGTATTCTCGGCGCCTCGGTGGAACACGAGGGGCATCAAGCTCAGATTGATGCCGGCGCCCTTCAATCGACCCGGGCTGTTTATGAGATTGTGGCACAGATGCGGGCTTCCATCCTGGTTTTGGGCCCTCTGTTGACGCGTTTCGGAGAGTGTGAGGTGAGTTTGCCCGGCGGATGTGCCATCGGACAGCGTCCCATCGATCTCCATCTGAAGGCTTTGGAAGCCATGGGAGCTTCGATTGAGATCAAAGGAGGCTATGTGCATGCCGTCGCCCCTTCCGAAGGACTGCAGGGTGCCAAAGTCATTTTTGACAAGGTAAGTGTCGGCGCGACGGAAAATACCCTGATGGCCGCAGCTCTGGCCCACGGGAAAACAGAGATCATCAATGCCGCGCGGGAACCGGAAATCGTCCAGCTATGCGAGATGCTGAAGTCGGGCGGTGCCAAAATCGAGGGCATTGGAACCGGGAGAATTACGGTAGAGGGGACAGGAGGTGCTCCGCTACATTTCAAAAAGCCTATCTACGTTATTCCCGATCGTATAGAAGCCGGGACCTATCTATGTGCCGGAGCGATTACCCATTCGAAAATCACCCTTGAGTCTGTCCAGATCGAACACCTTCAAAGTACCATCGACAAGTTGGAAAGTATGGGATGCAGCTTTGGCTTTCCGACGGAGGAGAGCGTGACAATTCATCCTCCCGAGGATCGCCTCAAGGAAGTAAATATCGTCACGGCGGAGTATCCGGGCTTTCCGACCGATATGCAGGCCCAACTGATGGCCGTAGCGACTCTGGCAAGCAACGAAAGTCTTATCGAGGAGCGACTTTTCGAAAACCGTTTTATGCATGTCAGTGAACTCAATCGCCTCGGTGCCGATATATGGCTCAAGGGCAATGTAGCCGCCGTAAGACCGGTAGAAGAGCTCTTCGGTGCCGATGTGATGGCGACGGACCTGAGAGCCAGTTCGGCTCTGGTGCTTGCAGGCCTGGCAGCGAAGGGAACCACACGGGTACGCCGAATCTATCACCTCGATCGGGGCTACGAAAATCTCCAGGGCAAACTTGAACAGCTGGGGGCAGCCATCCTGCGGAAAAAAGAGCACTAAGTTCCCACGATTTTATCTACGAGGGAGCCGCCCAAGAAGTGGCGGGAGTCGATCGCCACGATGCGGTATCTACTATTGTGCCTGAGGTATCGCCTCTTCCTGTTTTTGGTCCATAGTTGGTTGAGGAGATGTGGCCGTAGGGGCTACAGGCACGGTGTTCTGCATCGTGTTCGGAACCCGCGGCTGTTGTAATACGGCAGCGCTGCCGGCTGTAGCCGGAGCGCCCGGAGCGACGGCAGGGACGGAGGGCGACCGCGGAGCGGGAGCCTGTTGAGTGATCGTGGGCTGCACGGGAGCGGCGGCAGGAGTGGCTTGAAGAATCACCGGTTGCCGGGGAGCTGCCGGCACCGCCGGCTGCCGCCCCATCGTCTGCTGGCGGCCGGCACTACCCAGGCGCTTTAAGGAGTCGATCGTCTCCTGAATATTTCTGTCATTAGCCTGCTTGGCCGTGGTGATCAAACGATATTCATCTTCGTAACCGAGTCGAGTCCCGGGTCCCAGGCCGTAGGCCTGTCGATAAGAGGCAATAGCACGACGGGTCATCGGGCCGCTTGATCCATCGATTTTGCCGGTATAGAATCCGAGGACCTTGAGAGCTGCCTGTACCCTGCGTGTCCGGCTCCTGCGATCACTTCCCTGGGAGTTGAGGGATTTGTCGATTTCAAGCAGTGTGCCGAGATAGGTCAATGCGTCACGCTCTTGAGGGCTCATGTAGGCAGTATCACTGATTTCATAGGCGCGGTTGAACTCTTTGATAGCCGTGCGTGTCGTAAAAGAGTTGATCTGGCCGTCGATTGGCCCTCGATAGTATCCGAGACTTTGCAGGGCCCGCTGGATCTTCATCTCATCACTTTCGACCGCCGCTTGGGGCGCCCGATATCTCCGTCGATGAGAAGTCCGACGATGGGAGCGATGGCCGCTGTGATAAATCTCGTTGGTTATCACCGAGCCGACGACTCCACCTACTACCCCGCCGACCACCGCATCTCCAAAGCCGGCCTGAACCGTTCCCGGTCCGAGCAGTATCACTGCTACGGCACCGGCAATGAGACTTTTTCTTTTTACCATTTCCTTACCCCCCTGATTTTTGTGTAAAATAATTTTAGTAGATTTTGACTTAAGAGTGCTCAAAATTTTGGCCGGGTGATTAGATATTTCGGGCCTTTATAGAATGGAACACTCCCTTGAAAACCTTCGGCATCTCGAACCGTCAAAATCATTCTTTTGGCTCTCTGATGCGGGAAGGTCACAGAGTAATATGCGAACCATTCGGGAAGCGTTCGTCGCAGCGTAGTCGGCAGGTCACGGCGGGAGAGCCTTTTGATCTCTTCGGGTTTCGTTCCGCTGAGTCGCAGAGAGTCATGCGTCAGTTGATCTTGGGGATAGAGGGCAAGGATAAATTTTTCTTGCTGTGCCGCTTTCCCGGAAGGAAGATAGTTTACAATAACGATTGTACCGTTTCCGTCTCCATGATCCAAAATCAGTTTTTCGCTTTGCTGAAGCGTGTTCAACTCAGGCTGACGTTCGTGAAGTTTGGCGTAAAGACTCCGATCCTCTTTGCTCGCACAGCCCATGGCAGCAAGAAGAAGCATCGCCATACCGCTGTATTTTAATAAACCCGTCATTTTTTCAATCCTGTAACCTATATCTCATCGGTGCATTGTACCATAGGAGGGCATTGGGGATGAGAGTGTTCAGGAGATTTACACTACAATTAAAACATCGATAACACGGGCTGACAAAGGACAGAGGAAGTATGGAGTACAAAGCGGTGGCTTTTACCGGACCTTCCGGTAGCGGCAAAACGACACTGATTGAGAAAATTGTCCGTCGGCTGGAGGCAGAGCGACGGCTAGCCGTCGTCAAACACGATCCGTCGGATAAGGCTCGCTTTGATCGTGAAGGAAAGGATAGCGACCGTTTTTTCCGGGCGGGTGCCGATGTGGCGGTCCTCTCGCCGACCCGGACGACTCTCTTCTCCCATCGCCCTCGTAGTATTGAGGAGATCGCCGGAATGTTCGGCTCCTTTGATCTGATGTTGGTCGAGGGGCTCAAGACCCTGCCCCTTCCCCGGATCGGGATTTTCAGGGGAGCAATCGACCCGGACTATCTCCCCGTGCTTCAGGCGGTGGCCGTCGACGGAAGCGTCGATATCGATACCGCCTCCCTTCCCCGAGATATTACTGTCCTGGATCTCAACAATCTCGAAGAGATCATCGACTGGATCGATCACCATGCCATCACCTTGAAAGGAACAAAGTGCTGACGATATTTGAAAAACTTAAAAACATCGCTCTGGATATCGACAAAGCGATCAAGAACGAAGATCTTGGATACAGTGAGCACCAAAACGCCACCGGCGATGAACAACTCAAACTTGATGTCCTCTCCGACATGCTTGTGGAGCATCATCTCAGTGACCTCTCCCTGGTAAAGGCGATCATCAGTGAGGAGAAAGAGGAGATCATGCCGGTCAACGAATCGGGCAAATATGTAATTTGTTACGATCCGCTAGACGGCTCCAGCATCGTCGATGTCAATCTCTCCGTCGGATCGATCTTCGGTATCTACGAAGCGGATAATCTCAGAGGAAGCGGCCTCCGGGCGGCAGCTTATATCGTCTACGGTCCAAGACTTGAACTGGTGGTCGCCGTAAAGGGTAGACCTCCTCGCCTCTATCGCAGCGGAGCACGTGGGCTTTTCAGCGCCCGCGCTTCGGTAGGACTGAATGAAAAAGGCAAGCTCAACGCTCCCGGCGGTACCCAGAGGTACTGGAGCCCTACCCACAAAGCTTTTATCGACTCTCTCTTTGCCGAGGGGTATCGCCTTCGCTACAGCGGGGGCATGGTTCCGGACCTTCACCAAATTCTGCTAAAAGGCGGCGGTCTTTTTAGCTATCCGGGTACCCAGGACCGACCCAAAGGAAAGCTGCGGATGCTCTTTGAGGCCCTCCCCTTCGCCCTGATCTTCGAAGCGGCGGGCGGCCAAGCAGTCGATCAAGAGGGGCGAAGATTGCTGGATCTGACTCCCGAACACATCCACGATACGACACCATGTTTCTTTGGTTCTGATTATGAAATCAATAAGCTCAAGAACGCCTATGGAATCCACGATGGATAAAAAAGGTCTTGCATCGGATCCTTGGGAACAGAAACTGGAAGAGGCCTTGGCGGTGCTGAAAAAGTGCCAAGAGGAGCAAGGCCTCTCCAGTTGCCTATCTTGCGAAAAAATTCTGGGTTGCGAAATCCGCTCCCGCTATGTCAATGCTGTCTATGAGAGCATGAACAAAGGAAAAGGCGGAGGTTTTGAATTCTAATCTTGTCGCAATATATTCTGTCGAATGAAGCGAAGATTCACCGGGTTCAAATCCCAAAAAATAGTCCAGAGGAGAGAGAATGCAAGAGTTAAGCCGTGAGGCACGTGAATTTATTTTATCAAGTATTCGGACGATTCCAGATTTTCCAAAGCCTGGTATTCAATTTAAAGACATTACAACCTTACTCAACAATCCCAAAGCGTTCCAAACGCTGATGGATCATCTTGAGGCCCGGTACAGAGAGTATGATCTAGACTATGTAGCCGGAATCGATGCACGAGGCTTTATCTTCGGCGCGGCCCTGGCCGACCGACTCGGGATCGGCTTTGTTCCCGTGCGTAAGAAAGGCAAGCTTCCCTCTACGACCGTTTCGGAAAAATACTCCCTCGAATACGGCTTTGACGAAGTGGAGATCCATATCGACGCTTTCGACGGAAGTGACAGATGCAATAGTGAACCCGCCAGAGTGCTGCTAATCGACGATCTGATCGCTACAGGCGGCACGGCGGCCGCAGCCTCACGGCTCATCGGCAAAGTGGGTGCGCAATGTGTGGAGTGTTGTTTTATTCTGGAGCTTGGCGCGCTTAAGGGGCGCGAAGGAATCGATGCACCGATCTACTCGGTCATCACGATTTAGTCGGTGCTCTCTACCACCTCGATTTTTTCTATATCGTCGTTCATATCGATGCTGTCGAGGACACGGAAGCTCTCCGTATCCCCCTCTTCGATACCGCCAAATACCGTATGGACCCCGTCGAGATGCGGCGTATCGACGAAGGTAATGAAGAACTGACTCCCTCCCGTATCTTTTCCGGCATGAGCCATGGAGAGGGCACCCCGTTTGTGGGGGATGCCGTTGTCGGTCTCGCAGCGAATTGACCAGCCCGGCCCTCCGGTTCCCGCTAGAGCAGGGTTATCCTTGGAGTGAGGGCATCCTCCCTGGGCCATAAAGCCGGGGATCACCCGATGGAATTTCAGCCCGTCGTAAAAGCCGCTTTGGGCCAGATGGGCAAAGTTGGCGACGGTGTTGGGGGCATCTTTCGGATAGAGCTTGACTTTGATCGTGCCTTTGTTGGTTTTAATAAGAGCGTATTGAAGCTTGTTCAGCTCTTCGGGGCTGAGTTTATACTCTTTGAGTTCTTTCTTGGCAAACATTTTTATTCTCCTTGTTGTAATGACTTTTTCTGAGGATGGGACATCTCACTTGCTTTCTCCAGCCCGTAAATGACAAAAGCCGTTCCCAGTACAAAAATAAGCAAGATAATCAACGGCGCAATCTTTTGGAACATCACTTCTCCTTGGAATGGATTGTGGCGGATTGTATCCTATTTTCAGCTTCGGTTCAAGATTTTTCAATTATAATGCGGCGTCTTTACGGAGACGTGGGTGAGCTGGCTGAAACCACACCCCTGCTAAGGGTGCGTACCCTAACGGGTACCGAGGGTTCGAATCCCTCCGTCTCCGCCATCCTCCGATAAAAAACAAATCCTATGCGGTTTTACTAATATAATAGCTGTATTTATCTTGCTTACAAACTCTTAAATATCATGATCACTCATCCAAACCGGTCAGAACGAACATTCATAGTTTTCCCATTGAACTGGCCTCTTTTCAGAGAAATATTGAGCTAAGAGGAAGATCGAGAAGAGAGTCCGCGATTGATGAGACTGGAAACAAAGATCGCCATATAAAAGAGCCCGGTGATCGCCTCCATATATGTCAGAAACTCTCCAATACGGTTGGCCGGGGATATGTCTCCGTAGCTCAGAGTCGTAATCGTGACAAAGCTATAGTAGGCTAGCCGTGGGAAAAGTGCCCTCCACTCCGTGATCTCTATCCCGTGGAATGCCTGCGGATCGTAAAGGAAAAGCAAGAGATACAACACGGTCCAGATCAAGCCTAAAAGCATATATAGAGAGAGGGAGCCGACGATTTTATTGGAGTCGATGGGACCGTCGAAGAGGATTTTGTGCATAGCTAAGCGAAAAGCCCCCAGGAAAGAGACCAGAAGCACTATCAGGATCAATGCCGCCGTCCATCGACTTGGCTCGAGGCGCCATAGCAGCATCGACGCTCCCAAAATAAGTATAAAGCCGTAAACAAGACGACGAAGCGCCAAACCGGGACGGAGACTCTTCAGGGCAAGGAGCCATATGAACACGGTGATGAGAGAAAAGAGATCTCTTCCCCACTCTCTGGAAATCTCTCACCGGCCAGAGCACTGCTCAATAGCAGAGCGGTCAGAGAGAAAAAGAGGTAGAGAAAATTATTGCGTTCATTGAGCAGTTTCATTGAGGCGATACTCCTTTTTCTCGTGCTTGGATTCTCCCCTACTCCCGTGATCCAAAATTTCGATCACTCTTCCAGCCTCTTGAATAAAAAGGTCTATCTGCTCTTCCGAGGCTTCCAGGTTCCAGAGGATTTTGGCTTCCTCAAAGTGAATTTCCCGTTGTCGGATTCCGTGTCGATCAAGCCAATAATGAATCTGTCGCTGGGTAGAATAATCGCTATTAAAGCTCAGACGTAAGTGCGGAATCCAGGCGTAGAGTTTCGCCTCTTCGATCACCGCCCGAGCCGCGCCGCAATAGGCCCGGATCATTCCTCCGGTTCCGAGCTTGATTCCGCCGAAATATCGGACGACAAGGAGCCCGCACTCTACGAGTCCTGCACCTCGCATGGCATTGAGAATCGGTTGACCGGCACATCCTCTGGGTTCACCGTCGTCGTTGGCCTGCTCCTCCACCTGATGATATTCGTTAATCTCTCTTCGGGCCCAGGCGATGTGGTTGGCTTTGGGGTGCTCTGCTTTCAAGCTCCGTTGGAGCATCTCAAATTCGCCCGTAGGCACAAGATAGGCCAAAAAGCGGGATCGTTTTACCTCCCATTCCGCAAGATGAGTTTCCTTGAGACTCTTCATAAACTCCGGCTCGATCCATACTTTTGGGGTCCGGAATGCTTTGAAGACATCACAAAAGCCCCCTGAACAGGACAATTAGGGGGCTGACCCTCGCGGACTGAGAGTAGATTAGGCAAAAATATCTCAATCCAACGCAGCAATCTTCGCTCCTATATAGTCGGCAAACTCCTCTCGATCATTGGGACATCGGGCAACGCGATAGTCCGTGTAGCCGATCTTTTCAGCTATCATGCGATGTTCCCTCTCCAGCTCAAAGACGGTTTCACTATTGTCGACCGTGAAGGCCAGAGGAAAGATTAGAACTTTGAGATTTTCCGGACGGCGTAAGAGGTCGGCCAGATTGGGTTCCAGCCAGGCGGCATTGCCCACCTTGGACTGGTAGGCAAGTTTTATATTTTTAAATATAATTCCTGATTCCCGCAGGACGATCTTCAGTGCCGATACGTTGGCCTCGACATGTTTTTCGTAGGGGTCGCCGGAGTGGATGATACTCATAGGCAATCCGTGAGCCGAGAGAATCAGATCGTAGTCGCGGCTCTCAGCCCCCTCCATCGCCTCCGCTACCAATGCCGCCTGGATCTTCAGATAGTCGTAATCATCATAGTAAGGATCGACGATCCGTAGCTTCGGACGATAGTCCATCATCTCGCACTGTGCCCGGATATCGTCCAGAGAGGAGAGCGTCGTCGTCGTCGAGTAGTGAGGATACATAGGAAACAGGACGATCTCTTCGATCCCTTCGGCACGAAACTCTTTGAGCGCCGTGGAGGCAAACGGCGGAACATAGCGCATCGCCGGACGCACCGGTAGACCGCTGCGCTCTTCAACTTTCTGGGCCAGGGACCATGTCAGATCCGTCAGAGGCGATTTCCCTCCCAATTCGCGGTAATTTTCCCTCGCTTCTTCCCGTCGTTTTTTCACGATCCTGGCACCTATAATACGCCTAAGCCAGGTAGCCATCGGCAGGATGCGGGGATCGGCGAACATGTTGCGTAAAAAAAGCTCAACTTCGTCAAGATTGTTCGGACCGCCCATATTAAGCAGCAAGACGCCTCGTTTCATCACCAAAACTTCCTTGCATCTTTTGGAAGAAGTGTAACATATCTGTCCCCTCTCCTCCGCACAATCGTCGTCACGTCAGAGATTGGAGCCTTTGTTATTCTAAATTGAACCGATACATCTCTTTGCACTATAATGACAAACTAGATGTACATCATGTATAAAAGGATGCTCCCATGCCCTACCCTACCTTTCCCTCCGATTGCTCCTCGGCCCTTTGTCGACATCTAAGTCCCGAACTCTATGCCCGCCTCAAGGATCTCAAGACCCGATACGGCTATACCCTCGATCAGATGATCCGCTCCGGGGTGGAAAACCCCGACAGTTCCATCGGCGTCTATGCCGGTGATGAAGAGAGCTATCGCCTCTTCGCTCCTCTACTCGATCCTATTATCCGGGAATATCATGGTTTCGATCCCGAGAAAGAGCGTCACAGTAGCGATATGGATCCCGCTCAACTCGATGCCCCCGATCCCGATCCTGAAGGGAAGTATGTCCTCTCTACTCGCATCCGCGTAGGACGAAATCTCCACTGTTTTCCTCTGGGAGCCAACCTCGCACGAAGGGAGCGGCTGATCGTCGAATGTCTCGTCTCCGATGCCCTGAAAAGCCTTAGGGGAGATCTCGCCGGGACCTACTACCCTCTGGAGGGGATGGACGACACGACCAAAGCCCGGCTCATCGAAGATCACTTTCTCTTCAAGGAGGGGGACCGTTTCCTCGAGAGCGCCGGGCTCAACCGGGATTGGCCCGAGGGACGCGGTATCTATCACAACCACGATAAATCCTTCCTCGTCTGGGTCAACGAAGAAGACCAAATGAGGATCATCAGTATGGAGCCCGGTGCCGACATCAGTCGGGTCTTCGAGCGTCTCTCCCGGGCGGTCTCTGCTCTGGAGCGCAAACTCTCCTTCGCCTACGACGAACGCTTGGGCTATCTGAGCAGCTGTCCGACCAATCTCGGTACCGCCATGCGTGCCAGTGTCCATATCCGTCTACCAAAGTTGGGAGAGGATATGGAGACTTTTCGGGAGATCTGCGACCGATACGAGCTACAGATTCGCGGTATCCACGGAGAGCACAGCGAGAGCGAGGACGGCATCTACGACATCAGTAACCGCCGCCGTCTGGGTATCACGGAAGTCGAAGCGGCAGGAGAGATGGCGAGGGGGGTCCGGGAATTGATCGAGAAAGAGAAGAGACTTTAAGAAAGATGGAAATCACCTTCCTCGGAACCTCCGCTGGCGTGCCTAGCCGTGAGCGCAATGTCTCTGCTCTGGCTCTGCGTCCCGATCAAAACTCAGGCTGGAATCTCTTTGACTGTGGTGAGGCGACCCAGCATCAGATCATGCGCTCCAAGCTGAGTCTCTACCGTTTGGATCGTATTTTCATCACCCATCTTCACGGCGATCACGTTTATGGGCTTTTTGGACTCCTCGCTTCACGAGGAATGATGATGTGTGAAGCCCCTTTGTCTCTCTACGGCCCCCCGGGCCTGAGGGAGCTTAGCGAGACGGTCATGCGTCTTAGTGAGCTCCGACTTCCCTACGATTTGGACATAATCGAATTGGAACCCGACGCTACGCTTTCTCTTCCCGGCGTGGAGATCAAAGTCCTCACCCTGTCTCATTCCATTACCTCCTACGGCTACTGCTGGATCGAGGCGCAACGCCCGGGACGCTTCGACCCGGAGCGGGCTCGAGCCCTGGGACTCCCTGAGGGGCCGCTGTACGGCAAATTGAAGGGGGGAGAACGGGTCTTCCATCAGGGAAAGATAATTGATCCGGCAGAAGTCCTCGGTCCTACCCGGCCCGGCCGGCGTATCGCCATCGCCGGAGACAACGACCGTCCGGAACTCTTCGGCCCCTGCGGACCTCTAGATCTCTTGGTACACGAAGCGACCTATCTGCAGGAGGATTTCGACAAACTTCCCCGAAAGTTCAAGCACACCACGGCGCTACAGTTGGGAAAGGCAGCCGAGGAGATTGGAGTACGTCACCTGGTAGCGACCCATTTCAGCCCGCGTTACGGTACCCCCCAACAGATGCAGAAGATTAAAGAAGAGATTGAAATATACTATACCGGTAAGTTGACTTTGGCAGAAGATTTTATGAAAATTGTTCTATAAATGAAGAAGAAATGCTCCCCGTAGGGAACAGAAATCAAGCTTCTCTTTTCTTCCGAGGTTTGGGGAGAAGCTCTTTGAAACGCGCATAGGTGATCTTGCGAACCCGTCCGCTTTTCATCACGGGAAGCCGACCCGCCTCTTCGAGAATCTCGTTGAGCTTTTCCCGTGCTTCGGTCTGAGACATATGCTTGACCAGATAGCGTGCGGTCTTTTTGACTTCCGGATCTTTGAGGAGCTGATCCATCTCAGAGAGTTTCTTCTTTGGTTCATTCTTCTTTTTACTCTCTTTGACGACTTGCTTTGCTTTTTCAAGAAGGGACATAACTGTTTCCTTTTTCGAAGTTTTTAAAATAAAATTATATCCCATCTTCTTCTATAAAATCCTGAAAGACAATTTTTTACTTTAAAACTCTCTTTTGTAGATGATATCTACACTTTGGGATTCACTCCCGATACTGATATCCGTTTCGGTTCTTTTTGAATGCTGAATACGTACGACGACTTTGGGTTCCGCACTTTTTTGGTCGTAGATTATCGTAATTTTGTCGGTAATTTTTTTGCCGACTTCAAAGCCTTGACCTGTGAGGATTAGCGTATCGACTTTGAGACCCAGATTTCCCAGAATTGACTTGGCAATACCTCCTCCCACCATGGTCAGAGTATCTCCGGCACTCTCACCGGAATCGACCGTATCGAAGAGAATAAAGGAGAGTATCTGTTCTCGTGTCATATAGGGGTCGCTGGAAAAGTTCAGAATAGGCTCTGTTGCCGGACCGTTAACACTGATATAGACGGTACGGCTGTAACGGCGATAGACCAGATTGATATCCAAAAGAGGCCGGGTGGGTTTGCCCGTAAAGTTGATGCTGCTTGGTTGTAAAGTAAAGCGTTTCCCCTCAAATATATAATAGCCGTTTTTGGCCAGCGGTATGGAACCCATTAACTGTAAATCACCGTTATATCCCTTGATGATACTCAACTGTGGGCGAAGCTCTACATAGGCATTTTTCTGCTTAAAAAGTAACGGTTTTTTTGTCTCTATATAGAGATTTAGCTGCACATTTTTTCTGAAAAAGCTCTCCTTGTTTTTTTTGAGGTGCTGAAGAATGACGATGTCCTCGTCGCTGGCATAGCCCTTGGCTTGAATATCGTACATCACCGTGCCGCCGAGTAGAGTGATTTTTCCCGATGCATCGATCTTCTCTCCCATGATTTTGGCCCGGATATCGACGGCTGCCTCCAGATCGGCGTTTTGATGCTTGAGCTTAAAACGAGCGGACTTGGCCGTCACTTCTCCTTTGGCTTCTTTGAGATCGTAATATCCCTGGACTTTGAGAGAGTCGTTGATCCAAAGCTCTTTCAGAATAAGGCGGTTTTTTTGAAGTTGCAGGATCGAAGCTTTGTCGGCGAAAAGTTTCATCCCGGCAATTTCGAGGTGATATTTTTTGACGATCAGGGATTGGCGTTTCAGGTCGATTCCCAATAGAAGGAGAATATTTTTGATCGGACTTTTGATCCGGGCCGTCGCATCGGGGACAAACTGTTTGGATCGCAGTTCTAAAGTCGCTTTGGAGAGCTTTTCGACCTTGAAAGTCAGAGCCAAGTCGCCGTCGAGGCGGGGAACTTCCACGGCATAAATCCTTCGGATCCCGGAGATGAGCTTTTTGACCGAGGGGCTCGAAAGCTTAGCGCTTATGGTCTCTTTGAGACGTCCCGAAATGTCGATCCGCGTTCCTGCGATGCGGACTATCCCTAGGAGTTCGTCACCGGCTAAATCGTAGTCTGCCTTGATATTCAGTACTTTGCTTTTGGCCAGAAGGTGCCATTTTTCTCCATTTTTCTCCAGCTTCAATCTCAGGGGATTAAGCGCGGAGAGCTTGAGCTTGGGATCGAGCTTTTTCAGCAGAGAGTTTTTGGGAAAGCTCGCAAAAAGGTCCGTCGTCAGATTGCCGTCGTAACCTATCCGTCCGTTGATTTCGACCAGATTTGAGTGCAGAGTCAGATTGGAATCCACTGGCAAGGGTTTGGTCAAATCGATAGGTGAAACAATCCGGAGAGAAGAGACCGTCGCCCCTTTCAGTTTTTTGGGGAGTTTAAAATATTCGGAGAGCCTCAAGGGCTCTTTGCTTTCGATCTCCAGCCGACCCTTTTTGAGATCCTGACTGACGAAACGGCCCCCCAGAAGCCCAGCATCGAGTGTGGCTTCGAGGGAGTGGAGATCTCCGGAAAATTTAATGCGAGGGTTTGAAAGCATTCGCTCGATCTTCTCCTCCCCCAGCTTCAAGGCACCGACTTCGAGTCGTCCTTGATAGCGTAGAGCATCCTTCCGGCCGCCGAGCGTTGCCTTCAGAAGCATGGAGGGAGTCTGAGGAGTCGCAATGCGGCTCTCATGCTTCACTTGCAGCGAACCGTCGGAAAAGCGATAAACTACCCCCGTCACGGAGTGGTCGATATCTATGTTGAAGGAAGCATTCCTATCCGTTAGAATCTTATGGGCGCTGAAGGAGAGATTTAGATCGAGGGCATTTGGGTCTATTCTGCCGGTCACGCCGATAGGACTGAAGGCCCGGGCACGCAGAGGAGTGCCGAGGGTTTGGAAAAGTTCCTTCTTCAAGCGCAGTTTGCTTCCCCCACCCGAGTCCAAGGTCAGAACGTTGTCTTGGATCTCTCCACACAATCGACCGGCAGCGAGATTGCTCTGCAAATCAACATCGACTCTTCCCTTGGTCGCAAGCATTTTTGTAAGATTGAAATGCATTCCCTCGATAGAGGCCCGTGCCTGCTTTAGTCGTAGAGGGTCGATCCGATAGGGTCCGGCACGGATCTCACCCTTTTCCAGTAGTATCGAAGAAGGAATAAAAGGAAGAGTATTTCCCGATTGAGCGTTTGGGGATTTCACATTATTTGATGCTTCCGAGGCTGGGGGCGTGCTCTTTTTCAGGGAAGCGAGCTCTTGGATCGCCGTGAGGTTGAGGTCGTTGATATCTAGATGTCGAACCCGAATCATCTTTTCGTCGATAGCGGCATCGAGATTGAGATGGGCCTGGGGCGTGTCGAGATTTGCCTCTATCTTTTGGGCGACGATACGCTGTGTATGCAGGTTTGCCCGAAGGTTTTTGATCGATAGGATGGGGTTGCGGTATTTCACACCTGCATACTCTCCCGGTTTCAGCTCGATCCGAAGCTGCCGGACCGTAAATCCGGGCGGAACGAAAGGGAGTTCATCAAGAGACTCTGGCAAGGCAGTGCTTTTTTTCTCTTCATTCGTGACGGTTACCTTATTTTTTCTCTTTGCCAGTGAGAGTATCTTGGCCAGATCTACACTGTCGAGAACCCCCTCTTCGAGCGTGGCATTTCCCTCCTGGTAAGCGGCCTTCACTCGAGCATTGCCCAAGTCGCTGCGCAGTTCCGCCGTGATCACCCCCTCCCTTATCCGGTAGCGCTTGAGATCGATGAGCAGCCCCCTCCCCTCCATCTGGGCCCAGTCGATCTTGGCGACCCCTTCGATCTCATAAGGTCGTAGTGTCAGCCAAAGACGATCGGCATGGATCTTCAAAGGCAGAAAAATATCCTCCTCCGGGGTCGCTGGCGAGGCACCGGAGGAGGGAATCTTTTGTCCAGAGGCTTGGGACGCCGCAGGTTTTTCCCCCTCGAAACTCTCCAGGGTTTTGAGCAGCTTCTGAAGCTGATTGAGATCCAGATCGTCGATGGCGAGGAGTTTCACATCGAGAAAACGCTTGTGATAGGTCCCTTCCAGCTCCACCGTCCCCAGAGAAGTCTCGGCGATCTGTCGGAGTCGGCCGACATTGAAGACCCCCGAATCGTAATAGATCGAATCGATCGAGAGATCCTCTTTGTGCACCTCCACACCGTAGCGCCTGAAGGGCAGAAGAGTGAGATGAATCTTTTGGGCTTCGACGGCTAGGGGCAGAACCGCACCTGAACTCTGGGATGCATTTGACTCTGAGGAAGGCACTGTAAAGTCCAGTATGACTCGTTCCAAGACCGGCACATCGACATCCAGGAGGCTCAGCTTCGAGACGGTGAGCTCCCTCTTCAGCAGGGTGTAGGGATTGATTCGAATGTGAATCCGACGGGCCAGCTTCTGCCCCTTATAGCTGAGATTTTCCAGGATAATCCCCTTCAGAGGATTACCGGAGATCCGCTCATAGTCGAAGCCGTACTCCGGCGCGTACTTTCGGGCGATTTTGTCGACAACATAGGGGGAGTTGAGCGCCAGATACAGAGCGCTCAAAAGCAGCAAAAGGACGAGGATGAATCCTATCAAGAACTTTTTCAAAAGGATTCTCCTATCATGATGGAGATACGGTTTTTCGAGAAATCGTGAACGTTGACTGCAAAGTCGATCTTCATCGGTCCTACGGGCGTTATGTAGCGGAGTCCGACCCCCGCCGACTGGACCCAGGCGAAACTAAAATCATAAATATCCTCCGAGAGCATCGTCGCGTCGTAGAAAATTCCGCCGTAGAGATCGTTCCAGATGGGATACTGCAACTCGGCGGTAAAGTTGAGCCAGGTCCGGCCCCCCAGGCTTCCGTCGTCGGCGGGAGCATAGGTAATGCCGATCTCCCGATCCCCGTAGGCCCGGTTGCTGAAAGAGCCTCCCGCATAGAAGTATTTTGAGGCCGGCAATGCCGCGACACCCCCGTCGTCTACGATACCAAAACGCCCTACCGTCGCCAGTGTGAAATCCCCGAAGCTTTTGATAAGATGAGCCTCCAGGAGCATTTTATAATAAGGGTTGCTTGCATCGGCTCCCTGACTATAACCGTACTCCAGATATCCCGCTAGATAGTAGCCCTTGCGGGGGTTGAGCTTTGAATCTCGTCGGTCATAGACGATACGGCTATAGCCGTAGAGAAGATTGAAGTTTCCGGGCAAAATACCGTTATCCTCGCCTGTCAAAGTGATATTGATCCGCTCCAGAGTCAAGCCGAAGTCACAGTTCCAAGTACCGTCGTTGTGATTGAGCCAGCCGTTGAGATAGAAACGGTTTTCATCGTAGGTGTCGTAGCTGTGCTGGGTGTAACCGCCGTCGAGATAAAGATCGATATAACGATCTCCTAGCTCGAAGATCGCCGGCTGAAAAAAGTTTCCGGTAAGTACTTTGTCTTTACTTGAATATTGGGCTATGAGGCCGACCTTGCGTCCGTCGCCGAAGAAATTGAAGTGGTCGTAGATCCCTCGTGCCCTGAAACCTACGGCCGTATCATATCCTACGGAAAGAGTGTATCGATGCATATGTTCTTTGTATTTGGCACTGACCTGGGGACGGACTTCATTGAAGTATTTGATCTCGGTGTTGATCAGTGTTTGACCGAAAATTCCCAATTGATTGAGAGCGGAGTAGCTTTCGTTGACCCGTTCGGTCGTGAAGATGTCCCCCGGCCGGTAGCGCATACGCGAGAGGATCACGGCATCCCGGAGATCCTCGGGTTTGGAGACGACCGTTGTATTGCCGAAGTGGCAGAGTCCTCCCTTTTTGAGTCGATAGAGAAGATCGACGGTTCGTTTTTCCAGATCGACATAGGCTTTGGTATCCAGGTCGTAGCTGCAGTATCCCTCTTTGAGAAGGGCCTTCTTGATCCGGCTCTTAATGGCGATGAAAGTGTCGGTATCGAAAGGCTCACCCTTTTTGAAGGTGATGTAGTCACGGATCGGAAAATCGCTGCTGACGTTGATATCGTCGACGGTGACGGGCCGGTTCTCATGAATGATGATCTTGACCCCTTTGGGGGAGACCTCGACCCTGTAGTCGGCATCGTAATAGCCTTTACTGTCGAGGTAGCCTCTGAGGGTATCCTTGATCGCCGGGATCAGCTCCACGGGGATGCGTTTTTCGTTCTTTTTCCAAAATTCGAACCAGCTTCCGGTTTTGACGCCCAGTACCTCGTAGAGGGCATCCAAGTCGAGATGCCTGACCCCTTCGATCACGATGGGCACCGTTTTGATCTCTTGCACCTTTTTTTCCCTTGCCGGGGCACCTGTTGCCGCCTCTGCTTTGTGAGCAGCATGAAGAGAGGGCGGAATCGCGATACAAAGAGCGCTTAAAAGTGATATACCAAAGTATCGTCGCATTTTCATGCACTGAGTCCTGAGATCTCCGAAGTTTCCTGATGTGCCTGGAGATCGACGATCCGGTCGCAGGCCCAACGGGCCAGATCCAGGTCATGGGTAATGAGGAGGATCCCGACCCGGTCGAGAAAGCTTATGAGTATTTTCATCGTCTCCAGCTGGGTGATGTTGTCCAAAGCGCTGGTGGGTTCATCACAAAGCAGGAGCTCGGGATCCATCCGCAGAGCCCGGAGAATGCTACAGCGTTGGAGCTGCCCTCCCGAGAGTTCGTGGGGCAGGCGTTCCAGCAAGGCAACTTCGAGATTTAGAGCTTCAAGCACTTCCCTCTCCTGGGGGACGGCCGCTACCTCTTCGATCTGTTCGGCAATGGGGTAAGAGGGGTGAAAGGAGCTATAGGGATCCTGAAAGATCCAGGCGATCCGGCCGTGACGGATCGAACCCGCCTGAGAAGCAAGATTGCCGGCAATCAGCTCGAAGAGGGTGGATTTGCCGCTACCGCTGGCCCCCACGATCCCGACACACTCTCCGCGATGCAGGATTAGCGAGAACTCCTCATAAAGCGGGGCTTTGCCCTCGTAGGCAAAGCGGAGATTTTCGATCCGGAGTACCTCGGGCGCCTGACATTTCGTCATATCAGCGCACCTGCCCCTTCCCGTAGATTTTATATTTGTAGGTGGTCAACTCATTGATTCCCATAGGGCCGCGGGCGTGGAGCTTGTTGGTGGAGATCCCCACTTCCGCCCCGAATCCGAAGGCTCCGCCGTCGGTAAAACGGGTCGACGCATTGAGATAGACGCAGGCGGCATCTACCGCATCGAGGAAGCGCTCTGCCGCGCTGTAATCCTCGGTAATGATTGCTTCGGAGTGACCCGATCCGTGACGGCGGATATGTTCGATCGCCTCCTCGATGTCCGAGACGATCCGGATCGAAAGGATGTTGGCCAGGTATTCGCTCTCCCAGTCCTCTTCGGTTGCGGCCTTTGCCTCAATGATTCGTCGGCTCTCCTCGTCGGCCCGGAGTTCCGTCCCCTGCTCTACAAAGGCGTCGTAGAGTCTGGGCAGAAGCTCCAGAGCGATCGTGCGGTCTACCAAGAGGGTCTCCATCGCGTTGCAGACGCCCGGACGGTCGCACTTGGCATTGACGGCGATACGCAGAGCCATCTCCTTGTCCGCTGCTTGGTGGATGTAGGTATGACAAAGCCCTTTGTCATGCTTGACCACCGGAACGGTGGCATTTCCACTGACATAGCGAATCAATGCCTCGCCGCCTCGCGGGACAATCAGGTCCACATAGCGATCCTGGCGGATGAGCCAAGCAACGCCTTCTCTGGAACTGTCGGGCAGCAGGGAGACGATCGCTCGAGGCAGTCCGTGACGCTCCAGGACCTTCTGCATCACTCCGGCGATGAGTCGGTTGGAGTGCTCGGCCTCCTTGCCTCCCTTGAGGATCGCCACATTCCCGCTTTTGAAACAGAGGGCCCCCACGTCGGCGGTGACGTTGGGACGCGATTCGTAGATCACGCCGACGACTCCGATGGGGACGCTGACCTTTTCGATCCGCAGGTCGGCGTCATTGCGCCAGCCCTCCAGCACCCGTCCCACCGGTTCCCGTAGCGCTGCGATCTGGCGGAGAGACTCTGCCATGCCCTTTATACGCCCTTCATTGAGAAAGAGCCGGTCTTTCAGTGCGCTACCCAGACCATTCTCTTCCGCCGCTGCCATATCCAGTGCATTGGCTTCGAGAATCGCCTCACATTCTGCCTCCAGGGCTTCGGCCATTCCTTCGAGGATTTTCCGTTTCGTTGCGCCGTCGAGTGTCGCGGCAATCGCAGCAGCATCTTTCGCTTTTTCCAAAAATTCCTGCATACATTCTCTCTTTCTGACAATCTGAACTATTTGCTAATATATTATCCTATATCGAATAAAAGCTGCAAAAGTCCGTAAGCATCAAGTAGAATATTTCACATAAAATAGAGAAAAACGGGAGCCTCACTATGAGTAAAAGAGTGTACATAATGCGGCATGCAAAGTCGAGTTGGAAAAAGCCTCTGCCCGACCGGGAGCGGCCCCTAAACCGTCGAGGGAAGCGTGCTGCCCGCCTGGTGGGCCGTGCCCTTGCCCGGCGAAGGATTCGCTTTGATCTCGTCCTCTCCAGCCCCGCTCGGCGTGCCCGCTCGACGGCTAAAAAAGTTCTCAAGGCCCTCGGAGAAGATCCGGGACTCCTCAATGAGCGACCCCGGCTCTACGGGCATGCCGCCGATGAGATTGTCGAGATTCTTCGTCAACTGGATCCCCGTTACGACGATATACTCATCGTCGGTCACAATCCCGAGATCAGTCGGCTCGCCGTCTTGCTCAGCGGCGATAGACGCTTCGACTGGCTGCCAACGGGAGCCCTCGTCGCTTTAGAATTTCCGGTCGAAAAGTGGGAGGAGTTGAAAGGGGGGACGGGCAAGGTGCTTTTTACCCTCTATCCCCGTACTTTGGAGAAGGAGTCTTGAGAGTTACTTCTGCGCTTTTTTCGCAGCATTTTCAAGCTCTTTGGCCCGCCGGTCTACCTCGGCCCGAATCTCCTTGGCATGTTTGGCGATTTGTGCTTCGGCCATCCGCTTGCTCAGTTGACCCAGGACCGGGACAAGCATCATCGACTTCTTTCCCAGATCCGTACTGTAAAATTTGGCTAGCTCGTTCATCTCTTTGGGGGTAAAAGTCTGACTGACGATTTTTGCCAGCTCTTTTTTGATCTGATCCCACTGAATATATTTGTCAAACGCCTTTTTGTAGATGTCCACATAAGGAGCCATCGCCGGCTGTCGTTTGACCTGAAGGTCCAGACTCTGCTCCATCGCTTTCCGGATGCCTTCTCGAGTCATATTGAGGGCATCGAAGAGCTTATAGGCAGCCTTCTGCGCCTCGGGAGTCAGAGGCTTCATCTTGTGTGTTCCAGCAGCGGAGACCTTGGCCTGCTCCGCCATCAGGGCGTTACCTCCCAAAAGTAGCATAGCACTCAGTGTGAATTTCAGGGTCGTTTTGATCATGTTCATCCTTTGGCATGTGATTAGTGAATTGTGCATATTCTATCTGAGTCCGGTTAATTGAAGGTTAGCGGGTAAAAGTCTGCCGATCACCATCCGTGGCGCCTGGATGAGCAGAGGATGTTTTTCGGGGTCCAGCCAGTGCATGACCGATAGCAAATCCCCCTCTTTCATTGCAGTGCATCCTACGGTAGGCCGACCGTTTGGCTTTTGGATATGTAGGAAAATACAGGAGCCGGCACCGGGGATATTGCGGGGGTTGTGAGCGACGGCGATACCGTAGCGGTAGAGACCGCTGGCAAATTTCATCTTTTCGCTGCTACGAAAGTCTCGAGGCACCCGGCGGCTGTCGACGATGCGATTGTAAAAACGGGAACGGGAGTCATCGACGCAGCGGTGAAACTCGCTCATCCGTCGATAGGGGTAGCGAAAGCCCGTTTCCTTCCCCTCGCCGAAAAGATAAGATAGGGCAAAGATCCCCGCCGGCGCCTTCCCGTCCCCTTCCCGTTTCACCGGTCCAGATCCTTGACGGAATCCGTGGAGTCCCCGTCCCCAGCCCAGACCGTTTTTTCCCAGCTTTACCGGAATACTCTTGCCCACTTGCCGCCATGAGTCTCCCCGTCTCTCCAGACGATACAGCTGCCCATGATCCGCCCGCCAATCTTTTGAGACGACTACTAGCAGTTGCCGGCTTTCAGAGGGTACGGGGGAGAGAGCCATGGAAAGTGACGACAACAGAAATACCCAAATAATAGAGATTCTCCTGAGTATTCTTTCCCTCGAAATCATTCTCCATACTCCATTCTCAATTTTCCATTATTGCTGTTACGGCTCTTCCAGAGCGCGCCGTTGCGCCTCTTTGATATAGGTAAGCAGTGCCCGAATCTCCTCGTCGGTCAGGAAGTAGCGCGGCATCACCCCCGGTCCCTTCTTCAGCGCCTTTCTCAGATCCTTTTGCGTTATCCCGCGGATATCGGGTCCTCTGAGCACTTTTGGGTCTTTTTTATTGCCATAGCGGGCAATAATCGCCCCCTCTCCGTTGTCTCCGTGACAGGGGACGCAGCTGACGCCTCGGGGATTCTGGTAGAGCATCTGGCCGTATTCAAACTCGGAGATAAAGTCCTCCGCGACACTCCGGCTAGTGATCAAAAGTGCCATTACCGCCAATTTTCTCCATTGCATATTCCAAATTCTCCAGAGCGTTTTCGATATAATACCCCAAATTTTTTCAGGGCGCTCTGCGGCCCCCGGAAGCGAGAAAGCATGCAACTAATCGACGGCAAAACCTTGGCGGCGAAGATCCGCAGCCAGGTCAAGGAAGAGGTGGAACGCCTCAACGACGAGAGCGAAATTGTCCCTGGATTGGCGGTGGTGCTGGTCGGCGACGATCCCGCCAGCCATGCCTACGTCAAGATGAAGGCCAAGGCCTGCAAGGAGGTGGGTTTCTACTCCATCGTCCACGAAATGCCTGACACTATCAGCCAGGAGGAGATCGTCGCTACCATCGAGATGATGAACGCCAATCCCCGCATCGACGGGATTCTGGTCCAGCTGCCTCTGCCCCCTCATATCGATACCGAACGCATTCTCGAAGTGATCGACCCGGCCAAGGACGTCGACGGCTTCCATCCCTACAATGTGGGACGCCTGGTAACCAAACTCCCCGGATTCGTCCCCTGTACGCCCCTAGGCGTCATGAAAATGTTTGAAGAGTACGGCATCCAACTGCAGGGCAAAGATGTCTGCGTCGTCGGTGCGAGCAATATCGTAGGCAAACCCATGGCGGCCCTGCTGCTCAATGCCGACGCCACCGTCACCGTCACCCATATTTACACCCGAGACCTTGCCGCTCACACCTCGACGGCCGACATCATCATCGTCGGCGTCGGCGTGCCGGGGCTGATCAAAGCCGAGATGGTCAAGGAGGGGGCCGTCGTCATTGATATCGGGATCAACCGCCTCGAAGACGGCCGGCTCGTCGGAGACGTTGACTTCGACGCCGTCGCTCCCAAATGCAGCTATATCACGCCCGTCCCCGGCGGCGTCGGTCCCATGACTATCGCTATGCTGCTCTCCAATACTCTCCAAGCTGCCAAAGCACGAGCTGCCCGATGAAAAAGTTCGCCCTCGGACTCTACCGCTTCTCCAGCTCCTGGACCGGGACGATCCTTATTGTTCTGCTGCTGATCTTTTTCGTCGCCCAGTCCTTCGTCATCCCCAGCGGTTCTATGAAGCGTACCCTACTCATCGGCGACTTTCTCTTCGCCAAGAAGTTTGCCTACGGCGTGACGATTCCCGAACTCCCCTGGATCGGGCTCAAACTCTTGCCCGACTTCCGCGGCGACGGCCACCTGATCGACGGCCCCCGTCCCAAGCGGGAAGATATCGTCATCTTCTATGTCCCCAAGGACCGCAAGACCCACTTCGTCAAGCGCTGTGTCGCCGTCGGCGGTGACGAGATCCTCTTTTATGCGGACCATCTGCTGATTCATTTCCATGAAGGCGACGCATATATCCATGCCCACTATCCGGAGAAAAAGATTGTCTCGGCCCTGGGCAAGCTCTGGGTCGTCAATCCCTACATGGACAAATACCCCGGCATTCAATACAAACCTGAGTACAACGGCAACAGTTTCGACATGCTTCTCTATCGGGCTAGGGAGGTCGATATGAAACCGGTATTGGTCCCGGAGCTCAAGATCCCGGTCTATTCCCTCGGCGGAATACCGGTCAATGCCTTCTATAAAAAGGTCGAACCCGACCACTACTATATGATCGGGGACAACCGGGACAACTCCGAAGACAGCCGTTTCTGGGGATCAGTCCCCTATAGCCTCATTATCGGCAAGCCCTGGGTCATCTACTTCAGCATCGAGTACCGTAGCTACGAACGGGTGATGTACGGCCGGGGCGGCGGACGGGACCATCAGGCCCTCTCGGCCGTCTGCGGCACGCTTCCCCTGGAGTCCAAGGAGTGCGAGGCGGCCTGGAACCGTCATCGCTTTAGCGTCCGCTGGGACCGAGTCGGCCGAAATATCGATCGCTTTCAGTTCGAAATCCCCAAGGATGATTGATGAGTGAACTCCAAATCCTCAAGATCGTCGCTTCGATCCTCGCACTGGTCGTCGCCGTCGTCGGACACGAGATCATGCATGGCTGGGTCGCCTATCGCTACGGCGATATGACGGCCAAACTGGCGGGACGCCTAAGTATCAATCCCATCAAACATATCGATCCCGTCGGTACGATTCTCGTTCCGGGGATTCTCTACGCCACCGGCGCACCGTTTCTATTTGGATGGGCCAAACCCGTCCCGATCGATATGAACACCGTCATTCGCAACGGAGGCTACGGCGGCGCCATCGCCGTGAGCCTCGCGGGCATCACCTACAACTTGGCACTAGCGGCTCTTCTGGCGACCCTCCTGCCTTTGGCCTATCCTCCCCACAGTATGACGGGCGCTTTTATCTACCTCTTTTTGGTTCAGAGCGTCATGCTCAACGTCGTCCTGGCCGTTTTCAACCTCTGGCCCATTCCCCCCCTGGACGGCTCACAGGCTTTGCATTTCCTGGCAGCCAAACTAGGCTGGCGGGGCTTCGTCGAAGCCTACGAAAAGGTCTACCCTTACGGGATGTTCATCCTCTTTGCGATCCTTTTTACCCCACTCTCGCAAATCCTCTTTGCCCCCGTGGGCTGGATCCTCAAGGTGATCATCCCCGCCTGATGCAGCGCAAAAAAATCCATCGAAGGAGACAACATGAAATTCTACATCGCTACCGATCACGCCGGATTCCACTATAAGGATCAGGTCAAAGAGTATCTATCTTCCAAAGGGATCGAAGTGATCGACCTGGGGCCCGAGACGGCGGATCGGGTCGACTATCCCGACTACGGCCGCAAATGCGCCGAAGCGGTTCGAGACGATGCGGGCAGCTTTGGTATCGTCATCTGCGGCACAGGCATCGGCATCTCTATGGCCGCCAACAAAGTCCCGGGCATCCGCGCCGCCCTCTGCCACGATGCTTACACGGCCACCATGGCCCGAGCCCACAACGACGCACAAATCCTCGCTTTCGGTGAACGAGTCGTGGGCATGGGAGTCGTCCAGAGCATGATCGACGCCTTCGTCTCCACGGAGTTTGAAGGAGGTCGCCACGAACGCCGGGTCGAAAAGATCAACGCCATCGACAAGGAATATTGTGGGTAATTCCCACACCCATCCGACGCTGATTGTTCAAGCACTCTAAGCGGCCTATAGAAAAAACTCTTTCATAAAACTTTTGAACCCTCTTTTTAGACTTATAGAAAGCCTCTTCCTCTCTCACTATGGACGTTGATTACTTTTATTTTCCTATTCAATTCTACATATCTACATAAGTTCAATGAAACCCAAGTGTAACGCTTTTGTAATCAAGTAGTACTTTTTTGGGGAATACTTAAAATGCTCATCATCATTTACATGTTCAAGGAGAAAAGATGCATCAAAATAGAAGGTGGCGATTATTGATGGCTGCGCTTCTCTCAAGCGCGGCCATGTTCATCAGCGGCTGTAACAGCGACGACGTCGCAGGGCATAAACCCCTCTCTCTAACGATTTTGCATATCAACGACTCTCATTCCCACATCGACAGTGAACGAAGAAGTTTCCATCTATCCGACGGCACCAAAGTCTATTACCAAGCCGGAGGATATCCGCGTATCGTCACCGAAGTCAAAAAGCTGCGCAAACAGTACCCGCATACGCTTACGCTGCATGCCGGAGACGTTTTTCAAGGAACGCTCTATTACTCGATCTTCCGCGGAGAAGCCGATGCCGCGGCGATGGCGAAAGTGGGCTTTGATGCCTATACTTTAGGGAACCATTCTTTCGACGACGGGGACGAGGGACTCAAAAAGTTCCTCGACTGGCTCCGTGAAGACGACGCCAACATCAGCGTCCTATCTGCCAACGTCGTTCCCGACGACGACAATATCCTTCATGGATATTGGAAACCCTATACGATCAAGACGATCGACGAAGAGCCCGTAGGAATCATCGGTATCACCGTCAAGAAAAAGACTCAAGAGTCTTCCAACCCTAGCGACGAGATCAAGTTTTACGACGAAACGAAAACGGCGCAGAAGATGATCGACGAACTGAAAGCCAAAGGCGTCAACAAAATTATCTTACTGACACACTACGGATATCGCAACGACATCGCCATGGCGAAAAAGCTTAAAGGCGTCGACGTGATCGTCGGAGGAGACTCCCATACCTATTTGGGCAATTTCGCTCCGTTGGCTTCTTCCG
>Ga0256833_1000515_pt1 | contig 30202 bp, 25 predicted proteins | sample 356284metaG_FD_190535 | JGI IMG/M metagenome (GOLD analysis project Ga0256833, IMG submission 190535) | Hydrothermal vent microbial communities from Mid Atlantic Ridge, Atlantic Ocean - 356-284 | ecosystem: Environmental > Aquatic > Marine > Hydrothermal vents | place: Atlantic Ocean: Mid... | reverse complement strand
GGCATTAAAAATTGTAAAAAACTTAATCGCATCAGAAAGAACCATATTTTGCAACCAAAAATTTCCTCTGGTGAGAAAATACACTGTTACCAGCGGTAGTGAAAAAAAAACTCCCAATTTTATTGTTATCCTCCTTGAGAGTTTCAGCGCCCTCTATATCGACTCCTTCAATGAGGGTGCCGGTGGCAAATTGAAAGTCACTCCAAATTTTGACTATCTGGCAAATAATGGAATAAAATTCACAAATTTTTATGCCAATGGAATAAGAAGCCTGGACGGTATAACCTCAATTTTGACAGGGATAATCAGACCACCGGGAGTGGATTACCTGGGCAGTGGCCTTGAATTATCAAACCTGAGCTACCTTCCAAAGCTGCTAAAGAAAAAAGGTTATCACTCAACAATGTTACAGGCCTCCTGGCGGAGATCCCTCAGAGTTGATTCTATTGCAAGGATTGCGGGATTTGATGAATACTATGGGGCAGAAGACATGAACTTTCCGGGACCTGAGATACGCCATCCGCTTCTTGGTACGTGGGATAGGAACATGTATGATATGATTATAAAATTGCTTGATCATACAAAAGAACCCTTTTTCATATTTGCCTTTACAGCTGCAACACATATCCCCTTCATTTCGCCAGGTAAAAAGTGGGAAAAATACAGACACAGTGAAGGACAGATCACGGGGTTCCTAAACACCCTTTACTATGCTGACTGGGCAATTGGAAAATTTATGAAAGAGGCTGAAAAGAAAAAGTGGTTTAAAAACACCATCTTTTTCTTTGTTGCTGATCACACTTTTTTACTGAACAATACTCCTTTGAAACAGTATGGAATTGAACTGCACAGAAGACCCCTGGAATTTATGCGTATTCCTCTAATCATATATGCACCAGGGAGATTCTATCCAGAAGAGGTCACCTCCATACACTCCCAGGTAGATATCTTCAACACCATAATTGATTTAGCAGGAATTAAATCACCCTTTGCATCAGCGGGAAATTCGGTATTTGATCAATCACACCACTTTGCACTAAATGTCAATGGTTATTACTACACCATGGTAACTCCAGATGGATTTGTAAGCTACGATTTAAAAGAAATTTTGAGAAGATACGGGAAATTTAACCTGAACTACATAAAGGCCTATGATCAAACTATCTTCCACCTGATTTATCTGAATAAACTTTATCCATAATCACACACACCACATTTTCTGCATCTTTCAGGAAGACAGCCGGGTGTGGTTTTCCCCTTTATCGCCCTTACTGATTCACTGATAAGAAACTTTTTCAGTAGAGGGGTTTCTATTCTTTCCCAGGGGAATTTATAATCAGTATCAAATTCCCTGTTGAGCAATTCCTCAATCAGTTTCATGTTTTTTACCACAACCTTTTTAGGAGAAATTTTCCTTTCATCAGCAATGAGATTCACAAGAGTCTCATCACTTCTTGCTATTAATCCTTCGGTGAATGCATCATAAATATTTTCAAATGTGGCTTTTACTCCAATGGCAACTGTTTCTCTTCTCAGACGCCTTATTTTCCATTCCAGAGAGGGAATTGTATCCATGCTTTTCCACTGGAAAGGTGTAAAAGGCTTGGGTACAAATATACTGAAAGACGCTGATAAAACAACTCTACGCGAAAAATTCTTTAACTTTTTAAGAAAACTCAGAATATTGTTTACTTCTTCCTCACCTTCCTCCCTCCCAATTATGAAGTATAGTTTCAATCTTTTTATTCCTGCTTTACTTGCCCTTTCAGCAAAATCAAAGAAAAGATCGTCGGGTATGTTCTTGTTAAGAATTTTCCTTTCCTCTTCGCTCCCTGCCTCTGGGGCGAGGGTGAGTGTATCTGGTCCTCCCCTGGCAATAAGGTCGAATAATTCCCCACAAGCTGATTCTGGTCTGATGGATGAAAGCGTAAATTTTCTTCCAGTTTCAATGATTCTTTCCAGAATCTGCAGGAACCGGGGATGATCAGAGGGAGAAGGTGATATGAGCCCGACTCTGGGCACCTTTTCTCCCCATGTTTCAACTGTATCAATAATTTTTTCAACTCCGAAAAATCTCGGTGGTAGGTAGGTATAACCAGCTCCACAAAAGCGGCAGAGATGAGTGCATCCTCTCTGGATTTCTATAAGGAAGCTTCTGCCAAATTCACCCTTATTTGAAAAAAAAACGGACCAGCCCCCCTCTTCAAGAGCATACAGAGGGAATCTTTTCCCACTCTTTTTGCCATAAGTTATGACCCAGTCAAAGCCTGAGATCTTACCAATAAAGATCTTCTTCTTTCCGTCACTTTCAACAAATGCATTGAGAAGTGCAAATATCTTATCTTCTCCCTCACCCAGCACAATTGAATCAACCAGCCTGAGGAAAGGATAGGGATTGAAAAAAGTCACCGCTCCCCCCATAATTACTGGAGGCAGATTATCCCCTCTTTCTTCAGCAAGAATATGAACTTTAAGAGTTTTAAATAAATTTATGATATTCAGCAGATCATTTTCAAAGGAAACTGAGAGCAAAATCAGATCACAATCTGATAAACTCACTTCTCCGTCGAGTGAGAGGTCACTTTCAATGGTAAACCTCTCCCCCCAGAAGAATGGATGCTCATTTACCTTCCTGTAGAGCCAGTGGAAACCCAGATTTGCCGTAGCAACTTCATATCTGTTGGGGAAAACTATTCCAGCGCAGTATCTCTTTCCCCTGTCGGGAATTATTCTGTTTTCCTCAATTACACGCACAACAGGTGACTACCACTTTCCTTTGTTTTCCCTATTTTTTCGCCATATGGTTGGAATTTCAAAGTCATTTTTGTCTATTTCTCTCTCAGGAGGAAAGGAGACTGAAGCTCCTGAATAGGAACCGCTCCCATGACCATAATCTCCCGTTGGGAAGGAATGGGTACCGGTTTCTTCCACAGTATAGTGCCGGGGGATTGTCTCCTCAGTGGTGGAATCCTCTCCCGCTCTTCTCTTTCTACCGGCTCCAATGACAGTAATTCTTATCTCGTCACCCTTCAGATCAGGACTTTCACCGGCACCAGGGAGTATTTCAGTCTCGTCGCCAAAATATTCCTGGGCATATTTCATGGCTTCTTCAAATTCATCAAAAGTGAAAGTGTCTTCCGGGAAATTTATGTTTACAAGCACCTTCCTGGGGTTGTCAATTACTGGATTTTCAACAAGAGGATTGGATATTGCAAGATCAAGGGCTTTTTTAATCCTGTCTTCACCACTTGCAAGACCTGTTCCCATTATAACCTCGCCTGCATTTTCAAGGATACTCTTTACATCGTTGAAATCATTATTAATATATCCTGTCATCTCAACAACATCAAGTATGCCCCTTACAGCCAGGTAGAGGACCTCATCAGCTTTTTTGAAAACATCTTTAAACTTCAATCCTTTACCAAAAAACTGGGATAGCTTATCGTTGGATACCACTATCAGTGCATCTGCCACTTCCTTCAATTTTTCCAGCCCTTCCTTCGCCTTTCTTCTCCTTGGTGCTCCTTCATACCTGAAGGGCATCGTGACAACACCAACAACCAGTGCTTCCAGCTCCTTTGCTATTTTTGCAATTACAGGTGAAGCTCCGGTGCCAGTTCCTCCTCCCATACCTGCTGTTATGAACACAAGATCAGCCTTTTCAAGAATCTGCTTTATCTTTTCCCTGTCATCTATGGCAGCCTTTTCTCCGATTCTGGGGTCACCCCCACTGCCCAGTCCTTTTGTAACCTTTTCACCAAGCTGAAGCTGGATAGGTGCCTTAACCATGCTCAGAGCCTGAAAGTCAGTATTTGCGGCTATAAATTCCACATTCTGAAGTTTGTTCTCAATCATGTTATTAACAGCATTTCCTCCTGCACCACCCACTCCCACGACCTTTATAACCGCCTTTGTTTTTTTCTCGTCTTTTACCATAAATTCCATTGCAAACCTCCTTTTGGATTGGTTAAGCAAACATCTTTTTAAGTGCAATTCCCACTTTTCCAAAAAAACTTTTTCTCTCAGGCCCTGAACCCCTGCTGTACAGGGCTTTAATTACCCCCACGACCTGTACATACTCGGGTCCCAGCACCCCATTATCAATTGAAGTAACACCTGTGGGCCTGCCAATTGTAACATCAACTGAGAAGATTTCTTCGGCAAGTTCCTTCACATATTTCAGCTTTGCCCCCCCACCAATCAGATAAACATGCTTTATTGACGAAAAAGATGGACTGCTTTTCATATTATCCCATACAAGCCTCAGTATCTCCTCCTGCCTGGCACTGATAATCTCAGAGAGAATCACTGCTGGAAAACTTCTTATGCTTCCATTTAAAGCCCTCGCCTCCACTGTGCTATCAGGGTCGGTTATCTTAGATGGTAAAGCCACACCATGTTTTTTCAGCCTTTCTGCATCCTGCTGTTTCAACCTGAAAACAGCTCCAATATCCTTTGTGATGTATTGAACGCCAGCCAGAAATGTAAAGATCTTCTCTATTTTCCCGTTTCTGAAAACTACCCCTTTGAGAAGGGAGTGACCTAAATCAATAACCCCTATCACCTGCTCCCTGAATTCACTGTTAAAAACCCCCATTCCCATTGCGTAATGAGGAATAAAGACAGCGGTAATATTAACACCTGCTTCGTAAAAAGCTTTCTTAAAGTTTTCAATCTTGTTTCTGTCACCAACGTAAACATTAACCTCTGCTGTCAACCTATCTGCATCCATTTCCTCAGGATTTACTACCTCAGTATCGCCATTTACCAGAAAACGGTAAGGGGTGGAATGAATAATAATTTTTTCCTGATCTTTTATTCTCTTTTTTGCCTCTTCTCTTGCAGACTCAATCAATCTGTGAATATCATCCTTTGTGATAGATTTTTTGCTTATGGGAATTTCCACCGTAACGCTGATCTGCTCAACATGGGTCCCACCAAGTGTAACAGCCACATTCTCAATTTCTTCTTCAGTATAAACCCTTGCAGATCTTACCGCTTCTTTTATGGTCTTAACTGCACTGGCAAAATCCACAACAACACCATCTCTGAAGCCGTTTGTTTTTACTTCCCCCTTACCAATAATTTTCAGACCCTTCTCACTTTCCTCCCCCACCATGCAGATTGTCTTACTGCTCCCCACATCCATCCCCACATATCTTCTTACCCCCTTCTTCATTTTCTACCTCCCATCAACTTTTGTGTATTTTGCAACGACATCATCTTTATCAAGAAACTGAAGCTCCTCCACAGAAATTCCCCTTTTCTCAAGATAGGAAAGAGCCTTCTTAAGACGACACAATTTAATTTTAAAATCGCCTGTGCCTGCATCTATTTTCAAAGAATTGATATAGATATTAAATCCACCGCCGTCAGTCTCTATCCCGGTTATTTTCCCTGTAAGCCCACAGGAAGATATGGCCTCAACCAGCGAAACATAGTTACTCCAAAGAGGCTGCTTAATTTTCCCATCTTTCAGGCATGACAGATCTGTTATTCTCAGAAGTGGCAGAGAAAACTTCCTCCTGTTAACGCCTGTTATCACCACACCATTCCTGTCTATCAGAAAATATCTCTTGCCAACCTGGAGATAAGTGTAAGGAACCCTTTCTCTGAGATTCACTATGATAGTATCGGGCAATTTTGAAGTAATTGAGACACTCTCCACCCACCCAATTGAACTCAACCTTTTGATAAGCTTCTGAGTATCTATTTCAAAAATGTTCACGGGCTGGAAAAGGTTAATTCGCCTTATGACAGCTTCGGGAGTTAAATTCTGCATTCCCCTTATCTGCACATACTTTACATTAAAGAAGTCACTATTGAAAAAGGCTTTCAAAACACCATAGATTCCCGCTGAAATTGCAAAGATGAAAATAAAAATTAAAATGTAAAGGGAACGCTTTTTCATTTCCACTTTTATACGTCTTATTCTGAACCGGATCTTAAATTTTGTATCTTCCTTTATCCTCACCATTTTCCCCGTAACCTTGCCTTCAAAAGAATTCTTTCCACAAGCTCTGGAAAATCTATCCCTGCATGTTTTGCAATTTTTGGTAACAAACTTGTGGATGTCATTCCTGGAAGAGCGTTTATTTCAAGCACATAAAATCCCTCACCTTCAACATAAATTGTGTCAACCCTGACCGCTTCTTCGTCACCACCTTTCAATGCTCTGTGAGCTCTCAGAGCTATTTCAAAAACTTCCTCCTCTTCTTTTCTGGAAAGAGGAGCAGGGACAAGGTACTCTGTGCCACCCGGAGTATACTTCGCCTTATAGGAATAAAATCTGTCAATTTTTGGCCTTATTTCCACAGTTCCAATAGGTTTTCCCTCAAGGATTCCAACAGTTATCTCCCTGCCACGCAGATATTTTTCAATGAGAAGATCTCCTCTTGATCTCTCAAGGTAATTTTCAAATTGCTCCTCAGATTCTATTATTTCCACACCCACACTGGATCCCTCTGCCACTGGTTTTACAACAAATGGAAAATCAAATTCTAACTCACTTTTTCCCCTAACATACTTCTGCCATGGTGGTACAGGTATTTTCTCCCTTTCAAAAATAATTCTTGAAAGTTCCTTATCCATAGAAAGGGCACAGTACAGGAGATCAGGTCCGGTGTATGGAATCCTCATCCATTCAAGTAAACCCTGAATATAACCATCTTCACCAAGTGTTCCATGAAGAGCGTTGAAAGCAACATCGATTTTTTCTCTAAGCAGTACTTCCACAAGGTCCCATCCAGCATCTATGTCAACAACTCTGTAACCCAGATACTGTAAAGCCTGCGAAACAGCTTTTCCAGTTAACATTGACACTTCTCTCTCTGAAGAGACACCACCCATTATGACTCCAATTTTTTTACTCCTCATTTTTTCTCTCCTATGATTTTCACTTCCTCTTCCATTTCAACCCCATAAACTTTCTTTACCCTCTTTTTCACAAGATCAATAATCGTTTCAATGTCTCTTGCTGTAGCTCCTCCTTCATTAACTATGAAATTTGCGTGTTTTTCAGAGATCCTTGCCCCACCAAGCCTCAATCCCCGCAATCCTGCATCACTTATTAACTTCCATGCTTTTCTGCCTGCTGGATTTTTGAACACAGATCCTGCGGATGGTAGGTTTAAGGGCTGGGAATCACTCTTTTTCTTTATATTCTCAAGAACCATTTCCTTTATTTTTCCACAATCACCTATGGGAAACTTAAGGGTTGCCTCCACTATTATGCCTGAAACTGGAAATTTCGTTTTTCTGTAAGTGAACTCAATCTCATCCTTTCCAAATTTTCTTCTTCTTCCATAGAATGTCACCAGCTCCACCTCTTCCACAAATTCTCCTATGCCTTTTCTGTGAAGACCCGCGTTACCACTTATGGCTCCTCCAACGCTTCCCGGAATTCCTGCAAGTTTCTCAATTCCCGAAAGACCGTAAGTCATTCCTTTTTTCACCAGTGAAGGAAGAGGCTCACCAGCCTTAACATGAACAAGGTAAAAATTCCCCTCCCTGACAAATCTGATCCCCCTGAGATTTTTAAGAGATATAACAACTCCTCTGATTCCCCCATCCCTGACAATAACATTTGTCCCCTCTCCAAGCACTGTAATTTTCAGATTTTTGTCCCTGAACTCCTTTATGAAATTGATCAATTCTTCTTCATTCTTCGGCAGAAAAATAAGATCAGCCCTTCCTCCCACTCTGATAGACGTAAACTGGCTCATGGGAAAATTCTCAAGATACTCGTAATTCCTCTCTTTGAGGTACCTGATCACCTCTTTAATCTCCATTCTTTCAACTCCTCGGCAACCCTGTAAATATTTCCCGCCCCAAGGGTCAATATCACATCACCTTCCTTAAAAACCTCCTCAATAGCTTCCACAACATCCACAAGGGTGGGAGCAAAGGTAACCTTATCCCCAACGACATCCTTTACATTCCAGTAGAGAGCTTCCCCTGAAACTCCCTCAATGGGATTTTCACCAGCCGGGTAAATCTCTGTAAGAATAAGAAGGTCTGCACCTTTTAAACTTTCCCCAAATCTGTTCATCAATGCCCGGGTCCTGGTGTATCTGTGGGGTTGAAACGCAACAATCAATCTCCTTCCGGGAAACATCTCCTTCACAGCCTGAATAGTATTTGATATTTCAGTTGGATGATGACCATAGTCATCAATAATTGTTATCCCCTCATCTGAGTAAACAACTTCCAGACGTCTCTTCACTCCACTGAAATTACTGAGTGATTCCCTTATTCTGTCCACATCTATTTCAAGCTCCATACCCACTCCAATGGCTGCAAGGGAATTCAGTACATTGTGTTTCCCCGGTATTTTTAATCTGAATATTCCAAGGTCGTTTCCGCGGTATTTCACTCTGTAAATATAACCACCGTCACTCTCCATTATTTCTGCGGTTATATCATTTTCTCCTGAAAATCCGTATGTTAAAACTCTTTTCTTAAGAAAAGGGAGAATCTCTTTCACTCCCCTATCATCTCCACAAACTATGTCCAGGCCGTAGAAGGGTACTCTATTTCCAAAATCTGTAAATGCTCTGAGAATGTTCTGATAACTCTGGTAATAATCAAGATGCTCTTCATCTATGTTAGTTATCACTGCTATGTAGGACATCAGCATCAGGAACGATCCGTCACTCTCATCTGCTTCGGCAATCAGATATTCACCTTTACCCAGTCTTGCATTGCTTCCAATATCATAGAGTTTTCCTCCCACAATCACTGTGGGATCAAATCCCGCATCAATCATCACCCTTGCAATCATTGAAGTGGTGGTGGTTTTACCATGGCTTCCAGCCACAGCAATCCCATATTTCATCCTCATCAACTCACTTAGCATTTCGGCTCTTTTAATGACAGGTATTTTCAACTCTCTTGCTCTTAACACTTCGACATTATCAGGTTTTATCGCAGAAGAAATAACCACCACCTGGGCATCACCTACATTTTCAGGTCTGTGACCATAGAAGATCCTGGCACCCAATTTTTCCAGTCGCCTGGTCTGTTCATTTTCGGAAAGATCAGACCCTGTAATTTCAAAACCCATATTCAACAGCAATTCTGCAATTCCGCTCATTCCAATTCCACCAATTCCCACAAAGTGTAACTTCTTTACCCTTCCAAACATGTTCTCTCCAGAAATTTTTTTAGTCTTTCTGCTATCTTCCCTGAAGCATCACCCCTATAAAGTTTTTTCAGGGAAGTGGACATTTCTTCTAATTTTTTTCTGTCAGAAAAAAGTTCTTTTACTATTTTTGCAAGTTTTTCAGGATCTCCATTCTCATCAAAAACTATTCCTCCACCGGCATCTGCTATGTATTCAGCATTTTTGCGCTGATGATCATCGGCGGCATGTGGAAAGGGAACAAAAATTGAAGGCTTACCAACCCTTATCAGTTCTGCAATTGTGGTAGCACCTGCTCTGGATATCGTGAGATCAACCTGTCCATAAAACCAACCCATATCATCTATGAATTCATAAGTATCTGCACTGAACCCATATCTTCTGTATGTCTCCTTAACTTCCTCGTGGAGGTGCTTACCAGTCTGGTGAATAAAATGGATCCTGTCCTTTATATCGGTCAAATAGGGCAACATTTTCATGACAAGCCTGTTCAGACCCACTGCTCCCTGACTTCCACCAAGAATCCCGATTACAAACCTGCTCTCATCTTCCCTTCTCTTCAGGACAAAATCTCTGACAGGATTCCCCGTGTATATGTACTTCCAGCTATCTTTTTCTTTTGATTCAAAACTGAGATACACTTCAGATGCAATAATTGACAGAACTCTGTTGGTGATTCCCATATATGTGTTCTGTTCCATGATTACCACAGGAACAAAAAGTAACCAGCCTGCAAGAGCCACCGGAAAGGCAGTGTAACCGCCAAGTCCCACAATAACAGAGGGACGGTATTTTATGATGATCAGAAAACTCTTCAGAAAACTCACAGGAAAAGAGTAGAAAATAAATCTGAAAATACCAATCACTCCGCCCGTCCTTGGTGTTGTCATCGGTATGAACTCTACCTTCCAGCCCTCACGAGGTACGGCACGCTCCTCAAGGCCATTCCTCAATCCTACAAAAATGATGTTGAGTGATTCGCCATAGTAATCCTTCAATTTTCTGGCCACCGCAATTCCCGGGAAAAGATGCCCGCCCGTTTTACCTCCAGCAAAAATAATGCTACATCTCTTCACATTTCCTCCCCAATGAAGCAAGAATTCCAATCATTGTAAAAGAAACCAGCAGATTTGAACCTCCATAACTGACAAATGGAAGTGGTAATCCCTTGGTGGGGAAGATATTCGTCACAACGGCAAGATTTATTATGATCTCTATTCCCAGCAGAGATGCTATGCCGATTGCAAGAATCATGTTAAAACTGTTTTTCTGAGCAAGAGCAATTTTGAAACTGAGGTATAGAAGGTAAACAAAGGCCACTATAAAAAGGGTGGTAACAATGAATCCCCCTTCTTCCCCGATTATTGCAAAAATATAATCTGTGTGAGCCTCAGGAAGGAAAGAGAGCTGCTGCAACCCGGCACCGGGGGATCTTCCTGTTACCCCCCCATTGGAGAGGGCAACAAGAGACTGAATAATCTGATATCCATAATTGCTGGCGTAATCCCACGGATTGAGCCATGCCTTTACCCTGTCAATTCTGTGTGTAAATAGAATTGCAGTTGTCACAATGGAAACACCCAGTAAACTCATCAGAGCAATGTAAAGTATCTCGGCACCACTTATGAGGAGAAGCAGAAATGTCAGATAACTTATGATGACAAAATCTCCTATGTCTTCCTGAAGCAGTAGAAGAACTGCCACCACACCGAGAATAACCATGTAGGGGAAAAATCCCATCCAGAAATCTTTAATAACCTTCTTTTTACCTGAGAGAGACCTTGCAAGGTAGGTTATGAGGGCGAGTTTCAAAAATTCCGAGGGTTGAAAACTAACGGGACCCAATCTTATCCACCTCGTTGCGCCACCTGCTGAAAAACCAACATGGGGTACAAAAACCAGGATCATGAGAAACAATCCTGCCAGAATCAAATGATACGCATATTTGTAAAGAGGTTCGACCCCAATCCGGTACATCAAAATCATGAGAGAGATGCCCACGATACCAAATAAAAACTGCTTTATTGCATAGGTTGACCACATAATTGTGAAATAGTTATCCATGCTTCCACGATAGTTGTAGAACACACTGGCACTGTAAAGGAAAAGCAGGCCAAACAGGAAAATAATCACGACCAGGATCATCAGTTTTATGCCATCAAATTTTTTACACTCTCCCATATATTTCCCTTATCCTCTGTTTAAAGAACTTCCCTCTTTCTCTGTAATTTTCGAATTCATCAAAACTGGCACACCCCGGCGACAGCAACACATACCGGGGTTTGACTTCAGAAACAATCTTTTCCAAGTCTTCAAGTGCTTCAGCCAGCCGTGGGAAGATTGAATAAGCTGGAGGTTCCAGCATACGGTAGAGAAATTCGCCATCCTCCCCAAAGAAAACTACATATTTACATCTCTGAATCTTTTCTCTCAAAATCTCGTAGCCCTCTTTTTTGCTTCTTCCCCCAATTAAGAGAAGAGTATCCTCTGGTGGATACACAGAAAGAGCCTTTAAAAGGGAGGCTGGATTGGTTGATTTGGAATCATCAACAAAAATAGTTCCCCCACTTTCAAAAAACTCCTCCATTCTATGGGGAAGGCCTCTGAAACTGGCAATGGCATCCTCCACAACTTCCTTTTCAACTCCCCATGTCAGGGCAAGAGCTGCTGAGGCAAGGATATTTTCGGGAGGTATCTTTTTTTTCGGGAATGGGAAAACCTCTTCATCCCTGAAAATTAATTTTCCCTTCTCAATATATGCTTCCGATGGAACATCAACAGAAAAGAAATTCACATTCTGGTCATATCTTTTCCAGTCTACCAGTGAAAGATGTTCATCGTCTCTGTTTATCCATACCTCACCAAATGGTTCAGTAAGAGTTACCAGTTTCAACTTCGTCTGGAGATACTCTTCAAAACCTGTATATCTGTCCAGGTGATCAGGTGTAACATTTAAAATGGTTGAAAGGAGAAATTCTGCATCTATCAAACCCTCAATCTGAAAACTGCTCAGCTCCACCACAGCAACATCAAAAGGCATATCAACAGCCTTGACAAGAGGTTCTCCATAATTGCCACCGGTGAAAACCTCATATCCACCCCTCTTCAAAATTTCGCTTACAAGAGCAACAACGGTGCTTTTACCATTTGTGCCTGTTACCCCGATCATGGGAAAAGATATGAACCAGGAGGCAAGCTCAACCTCATCAACCACCGGAATTCCCCTATCCACTGATCTTTTCAAACCAGTTTTCCACGGTATCCCGGGGCTTTTAACAACGAGATCGAAATCTGTAAATGTCAGTTGATCAAAGTTAACCTTCTCATAGTACTCAACCCCAAGGGAGTCAAAAATACCCTTTTTATCATCAGAGATTTCATTCTCATCATAAACGGTTACAAAAGAACCTCTGTTGAGTAAAAACTTTGTTACTTCCTCACCCGTTACCCCTGTACCGAGAACGGCAACTTTTGAACCAAGTAGTTCTATCATCTTCTCACCTCAACTTGAGTGAACTCAATGCAACAAGTGCCAGAATAAAACTTATTATCCAGAAACGAACGGTTACCTTTGGCTCATCCCATCCTTTTTTTTCAAAATGATGATGAATTGGAGCCATAAGGAAGATTCTCCTACCCGTTAACTTATAATAAGTCACCTGAATGATCACGCTGAGTGCCTCAATGACAAACACTCCCCCAACAACTCCAAGCAATATTTCCTGCTTGGACAGAATGGCCATCGTTCCAATCAGTCCACCGAGCCCCAGAGAACCAACATCACCCATAAATACCTGTGCAGGATATGTGTTATACCAGAGGAACGCAATCCCTGAACCTATGACAGCCCCAGAAATAATTGCAAGTTCGCCAGCTTTTGGTACGAAGGGAAATCCAAGGTAGCGGGCTATTATTTCGTGACCCATAACATATGAAAAAACAAGATATGTGGCAGCAGTTATCAGTACTGGCCCAATGGCAAGTCCATCAAGACCATCTGTAAGATTAACGGCATTGGCAGTTCCAACAATAACAAACCAGATAATCAAAATGTAAAAACCACCGAGATCAGGATTAACATTTTTGAAAAATGGTACAACCATTTTTGTGCTGAAGGATGGATCCCTTGCAAGGATAATTGCGAGACCTACGGCAATAACTGATTCAAGAATAAATTTTACACTCCCCTTCAAACCTTCTTTCTTTCTCAACTTGAGGAGATCATCAACAAGACCTATAACGGAAAATAAAAATGTAACTGAGAGGACATACCAGACATAGGAATTAGCAAGATTATTCAGAAGCAGAGAGGTGATGATAATTGAAAGGATCAGCAGAATCCCACCCATTGTGGGTGTTCCCTCTTTTTTCTCATGTTCAGGTAAATACTCTTTTCTTGCTTTATCGCCTATATTCAATGCTCTCAATTTTTCTATGAACCATGGAGAGAGAACGAAAACCACCACCATTGAAAAAAGAACAGCCACAATTGTCCTGAATGTAATGTATCTGAAAACATTTAAAGGAGAAAAATGCTCCTTCAATATGAGTGCTAACTTATACAGCATTCTTCACCTCTATCTTTTTCAGTAAGTAATCGACTATCCTTTCAAGTCTCATAGCCCTTGACGCTTTAACAAGTACAACATCATTTTCGCCGAGAATAATATCCATCAATTGTTCCAGTTCCATGAAATTTTCAACAAAAAAGGTGTTTACCCCCCTCTTTTCAGCCTCTTCACCACTCCAGTAAGCCCGCCTTCCTATAACAACGAAGGTGTCAATTCCACTCTCTGCCACATATTCCCCAATCTCTCTGTGGAGTTTTTCCTCCTGTTCCCCAAGTTCCAGCATATCACCGAAGATGAATATCTTTCTTTTGCCACTGATTCTTCCCAGTAATTCCAGTGCTTTTTTGGTAGATAAAGGATTGGCATTGTAGGAATCATCAATAACTGTAAATTTCCCCTTATAAATTCTGGATCTTCTCTCTGGTGGTGTATAATTTTCTCTCACACCATCCACAAACCTGTCAAGATCAAGTTGCATCAGTATGGCAATTCCAAGAGCATGAGTAAAATCTTCTGCTTCCACAGGAGTTGAAAACTGTATATCAAATTCAAGTCTGGTGTCAATGTAGCGAATTATTAATTTCTCTTTCTGCCACCTAACCAGCTCAAGTTCTCCAGCAGGACCTGTGGTTATGAACCTTATGCCTGATTTCGTCGCTTTTGAAGTGAGCAGAGGATGTCCCGCAGGGAAAACCGCTCCCTTCTTTGTGAAATCAAGAATGGAGCCTTTCTCCTTTTCAATGCCAGAGAGATCCTTAAACGCACCTATGTGGGCGGGACCAATTGAGGTAATAATACTCCAGTCAGGAGCAGCTATCTCTGCGAGTTTCGCAATTTCTCCCGGAGAATTCATACCCATTTCCACACAGGAAAATCTGTCCTCCTTTGAAAGAGCCAGCAGAGAAATTGGAACACCTACAAGATTGTTGTAGTTCCCGGGTGTTTTATGAACATTTCCAAAAGCACTCAATCCTGCCCAGATTATTTCTTTGGTGGTTGTTTTTCCTGCACTCCCGGTAATCCCAACAATCTCTCCTCCCCATTTTCTCCTGATCCTGTCACCCATCTTGCCGAGAGCTTCCAGTGTATCTTTCACTCCTATAAGGGTGATGCCCAAATTAGGAGAATCCTCTCTACCCCACAGGGAACCTGTGGCTCCTCTCATCACCGCATCCTCAATAAAATCGTGACCATCAAACCTTTCACCTTTCAACGGAATAAAAAAGTCACCTTTCTTTACTTTCCTGGAATCTCTGCAGAAACTTAACCAGCTTTCTGCTTCACCTCTCCTGATCAACTTCCCACCCGTTGCTTCCAGAATTTCCTCAAGTTTCAACCCCACCTTCATCTTCTCTTTTCCATAAGGAATTTTTCTGCCACCTCCCTGTCGCTGAAGGGAATTTTTTTTGAGCCAATTATCTGATATTCCTCGTGTCCTTTACCAAGTATTGCCACTATATCCTTTTCTGATGCCATCATGATCGCTTCCCTGATGGCCTCTTCCCTGTTTTCAATTTTTTTAAATGGGGTTCCGCTCTCCTTTACTCCTTCTGCAACCATCTCTATGATTTTCAGAGGATCTTCCGTTCTGGGATTATCAGAAGTTACAATAACAAAATCGGAATATCTTCCTGCTTCCATACCCATAGGTTTTCTCTTTTCCTTATCCCTGTCTCCTCCTGCTCCTACAACGGTTATAATCCTTCTTCCACCTGCGATATCCCTCAGTGCAGAAAGTACATTTTTAACAGCATCGGGGGTATGGGCATAGTCTATTATTACAACAGGAGTTCCGCTGTAGTACAACTTTTCAACTCTTCCGGGAACTCTTTTTACTTTTTCAACTCCCATTTTGATCTCCTCACATGCAGTACCTGCAAGATGTGCAGTAAGAGATGCAGCAAGAATATTGTAGAGATTGTACCGTCCAATGAGATCAGAAATCATACTGCATTTATCATCAAAAATCCTTACTGTAAACTCCATTCCAGCCGGGGAAAAAATGACCTCCTCAACATGTGCATCACCCTTCTCAAAGCCATAAGTAAAAAGATTCACATCACTGCATTCATCCACGATTCTCCTTCCCCATGGATCATCTATATTTACTACACCAAACGACTTTTTCCCGGAAGCCGGAAGCAATTCACAGAAAAATCTCCTTTTCGCTAAATAGTAATTCTCCATATCTCCATGATAATCCAGGTGGTCACGGGATAAATTGGTAAAAACTCCAGCATCAAAATTTATGCCATCAATCCTCCTCTGAGCAAGGGAATGTGAACTGACCTCCATAACTAAACTTTTCACCCCCTCCTTTACCATTTCAGCCATCAGTGAAATGATAGTTTCAAAGGAAGGAGTGGTATTGGAAGCTTCAATGGATCTGTTTCCATACCGCCAGTTCACGGTGCCGATAACTCCCGGTAACTCACCTTTCTCTCTTAAAATACTCTCCAGCAAGTAGGTGGTTGTTGTCTTTCCATTAGTCCCGGTGACACCGATTACCCTCAACTTTTCATCCGGTGCATCATAAAACCACTTTAACAATCTCACTGCTGCCTTTCGTGAGTCCTTTACGATCAGATAGCCTGCACCTTCAATTTCTACATCCTCCCTTTCTCCCACAATAAGAAAAGCTCCTCTATCCACCGCATCTTTTATATAATCGTGACCATCCCTCTCTTCACCTTTAACTGCAATGAAAACAGAACCAGTAACCACCCTGCGTGAATCTGTTGTGACCAGTTTTACATTAACTTTTCCTGAAGGTATATTTCCCTTCTTTCCTTCTGGTTTAACAAGTTCAATTATTTTTTCTGCCCCTACAGATTTGATACTCATTTTTATCTCAGGGTTAATTTACCGCTTCTAATAATCAGTTCTCTTGCGATTTCTCTGAAAATTGGAGCTGCAGCGGTTCCACCATAAATTTCTTTCTCAGGTTCATCAACCACTATTCCTAAAACCCACTCCGGATCATTTGAAGGAAGAAAACCGACAAAAGAGGCAGTGTAAACTTCTCTGGTGTATTCACCCACCCACTTCTGTGCAGTGCCAGTTTTACCTGCCACAGAGACCTCTGGAAGTGCCGCCTCAGTACCAGTTCCTCCTTTTTCAGTTACAAGATGCAGAACTCTTCTCATGATTCTTGCTGTTTCTTCACTTATAACACGTCCTTTTATTTCAGGATCATTTTTATAGACAATGTTACCACTGGAATCAACCACCCTATCCACCACATATGGTCTTACAAGAAGGCCTCCATTTGCTATAACTGACATTGCTGTGACAAGCTGAATAAGGGTCACCTTTAAACCCTGACCAAAAGAAATATTTGCAAGATCAGCAGGGTACCAGTTTTTCCAGTGTCTCAGATATCCGGGATTTTCTCCCCAGAGATCTATACCTGTCTTCATTCCAAATCCAAATTTCCTGAGTATCCTGTAAACCTCTTCGGGACCTAATTTATCACCAATTTTTGTCATACCTATGTTGCTTGAATACTTAATTATTTCGGGTACACTTAACCATCCATACTTCTCGTGATCATGGATCACGATCCCCCCGAAAAGATACCTTCCCTCTTCAGCATAAAATCTCTCATGCAAACTCAATTTCCCGTCATCAAGAGCTCCAGCAACTATAAACGGCTTCATTACAGACCCTGGCTCAAATCCATAGGAAATTACGAGATTTTTCATATACTTCAAGTTCCTCCTATCCCTTTTGTTGGGATTAAAAAAGGGGTAACTGGCCATAGCCAGGATTCTTCCAGTATGAGGGTCCATCACAACAGCCATGCCCCTCTTTCCACCTGCTCTCTTCACACCCTCAGAAAGATACTCTTCTACCACATCCTGCAGTGAAGCATCAATTGTGGTGTAAACATCAAGACCATTCAATCTTTCGGGAAGAAAGATCCTGGAAGTCATTATTCTTCTCAATCTGCTTCCATCTCTTGTGACAACTATAGTTTCCTCTTTTCCCTTCAAAAATTCATTGTATGTGGCTTCTATGCCTGCGATACCCCTGCCATCATACCTGTTTCCTGTGGAAAATCCCGTTATTCCCACCACCTGTCCCGCCAGCTCACCTTCAGGATAAAACCTTATAAACTCCTTCTGAAGCCTGAACCAGGGAATCAGAGTCCCTCTCTTTTTACCCTCAGAGATAACTTTTTTTGACAGCTGTTTTACCTCTTGAACTTCTCTGTCCGTCAATCTTCTTTTTATCCATACAAACCTTACATCTCTTCTGCTCAGGATCTTATGTATATTTTTCACCCCAACAACCCTTGCCAGTTCCTGAGGAGAATTGTCCCTGTAAAAGCTCCAGTATTGTTTTGGATCAGCGTACAATGAATAAACCTGCAAACTCTCAGCCAGAACTGTTCCATCCCTGGTAAGTATCTTACCTCTATATGGTTCAACCTTTATTACTCTCCTGTACTGCTTTTCTGTGTAGTGTGAATAGAGATCATGATACCTCACCTGAACAAGGTAAAGCCTGACCCATATTGCGAGAAACAATGCAGCATAAATGTAAAAGAGCAACTTTTTTAAATACTTACTCATCATCTCTGCCATTTTCATCAAGGACTACATATTCATCTATCCCCACAGGCCTCATATTAAGTTCCACTGCCCATTTCTTAAGATTGGGAATTGAAACAAGCAGGTTGTATCTGTGCTTCAAAAATTCATTTTCATTTTCAAGAGATACAAGCTGTGCCTGATACTTTGGCAGGATCAGCTTCGCATTTTTAACACTGCTTTTAAAAACCACAGAAGTAAGGGTGACCAGAAACAGAATTACGAGTAATATGAGCGTAACGGTATAATCCTTTATCTCTCTGCTGTAATCTTCTACAACTATCTCACTGACAAATGTCCCTTCCCTCATTTTTTACCTCCCAAATTCAAAAACTCTCATTTTTGCACTTCTGGAAGCAGGATTGTTTCTCTTCTCTTCCTCAGATGGCACAATCACCTTCTTCACAACTCTTTTACCCATCCCATTCATCTCCCACTCCCTGAATTTTTCCTTCACGATTCTATCCTCAAGAGAATGATAGGTTATAACAGCAAGTCTGCTTCCTTTCTTCACCACCTCTGGAATAAAACTGAGCATCCTCCTCAGATTACCAAGTTCATCATTTACCTCTATCCTCAATGCCTGAAAGATTCTGGTAGCCGGATGAATCCTCCCCCGTTTTTTCAAATGCCTCTCAATTATTGAAACAAGATGAAGGGTGGTTTCGATCCTTTTCTTTCTTCTTTCCCTAACTATCTCCTCCGCCACAACTTCAGCCTTTTTTTCCTCTCCATACTCTTTGAATATTCTTGCAAGATCCCTTTTTGAATAACTGTTGATAACATATTCAGCGGTCAACTCTCCATCACCATATCTCATATCAAGAGGCTCATCTTTCATAAATGAAAATCCTCTGCCACTGATTTTTATCAGATCCATTGAGAGTCCAAGATCAGCAATAATTCCATTAAATTCTTTTCCTTTAAAATTTTTCTCCATAAAATCCAGGTCACCGTAATTTCCAAGAAATGGATGAACCCTGCTATCCACTTCTGCCATACGAAGTGCATGCTCAAATGCTTCTCTATTCCAGTCCACCACATATATTGAACCTTTTTCTGAAAGTTGTTCCAGGATCGCCTCTGCATGCCCACCACGTCCAAAAGTGAGATCCAGATATACACCATCTCGATCTACAAGAAGGAATTCCACAACTTCCCTCTTCATTACCGGCCTGTGCAAAACTAATGGTTTTTCTGCACCAAACATTGCCCGCCCTTATATTCAGAAAAGTAAATCGAGATTCCCGGAATTTCTCAAAGTTTCTTTGATATTCTCCAGTTCCTCCGATTCAGGTCTGAATTTGTTTTCAAAGTATTCCATATCCCAGAGTACGATTGTGTCAAGCCTCCCGTGAACAACAATATTTTTATTCAATCTTCCACTCCTCAATTGCTGTGGCACCACTATTCTGCCCTGTGAATCAATGGTCCCACGAATAGAGCCCGAGTAATGTTCAAAGAGGTAGCGCATATTTTCATTTTTGGACATTAACTCTCTTATTACGTTTAATCTCCTGGCAAGAACAGGAAGAGGAAAAACGATGAGGAGTTTTCCATCCGGGTCCTCAAAAGATGTATTGATCCCAACTTCACCACCATAGTAGTGGATCAGGATTTCCTTGAAAGTGGATGGAAGAACTATCCTGCCTTTACTATCCATTGTCTGATGGTACTGTCCAATAAATTGCATTTTCCAGCTATCTTCAAGTTCCTGATTTAATTTCAATTGTTCATCCATCCACTTTACTCCACTTCACTCCACTTTACTCCACTTCATATTAGCAATGTGATTTTCAAATGTCAAGCCCTTACTGAAAAATTAATCGGGAAGAGAATAAAACGGGGAAAATTTTCCTTTATTTAGTGGGTTAGACGAACTCAAGCAACAATATATTGGGGGTATATCAGAAACTAAAACAAAGTTTTACGAAAAGTGGTCCTATTTTTTCCTGAAGTAGTCCACGAACTCCTTTATTACCTCTCTCTCCAGTTCAGTGGCAGGTTGAAATTCCACACCCATTCCGGGGGTTTCCCCTGTGGCGAGAGCCTCCTCCGGATCAACCACTCTCACGACTTTACCCTTTACTCTTACGCCCTTACCCGTGGGAATGTTCAGCTCAAGATCAAGTATGGTTCCCACACTCAGGGGAGAGGTGCTTTCAAGAAATACACCATAGTAACTGAGATCCTTCGTTGAATAGGCAAATCTGAAATCATCACCACCAGGTGGATCTGTTGAAAACCAGACGGCAAACTCATTGTTGGCATTATTTATTGCCCATACCTTAACAGGGGTTCTTTTATCCCGCCTTCTATCATTCATAATAAAACCTCAGGTACCAAACTCCCAGCTGCTTAAATATTTTACCTGCTCAGGAGTTAATTTGTCAATCTCTATACCCATTCCACGAAGTTTTAGTGAAGCAACCTCTCTGTCAATTTCCTCAGGTACACGGTAAACCTTTTTTTCCAGCTCTTTACCTTTTTTTACAAGATACTCAACTGAGAGGGCCTGATTGGAGAAACTCATATCCATTACAGCTGATGGATGTCCCTCTGCTGCAGCAAGATTTATCAACCTACCCTCCCCAAGGAGAAAAATTGATCTTCCATCTTTAAGTTTATATTCTTCCACAAATTTTCTGATTTCTCTCTTTGAAACAGCCATTTCCTCAAGAGCATCAATATTTATCTCAACATTAAAATGGCCAGCATTGGCAACTATAGCACCATCTTTCATTTTCTCAAAGTGAATTCTATCAATGACATGATAATCACCGGTGACAGTAACGAAGAAATCTCCCCTGGGGGCGGCATCCTCCAGTTTCATAACATCAAAACCATCCATTACAGCTTCAAGTGCCCTCACAGGATTGGTTTCTGTTACAATCACTCTGGCTCCCATTCCCCTGGCTCTCATTGCAACACCCTTTCCACAATATCCATATCCCACCACTACAAAAACGCTTCCTGCAATGAGCCTGTTTGTGGCCCTCAATATTCCGTCAATGGTGCTCTGACCAGTTCCATATCTGTTATCAAAGAGATGCTTTGTATCAGCGTCATTCACCGCAATAATTGGATATGGAAGAACTCCGCTGGATGCCATTGCTTTAAGCCTGATAACTCCAGTCGTTGTTTCCTCAGTCCCACCAATCACTCCTTCGAGGATTTCCCTTTTCTTATCTTCGCTTAAACTCAATCCCCATTCTCTCACGCGGGGGTTTGCTTCATCAAGTTTACCTGTATAGAGGAAAACAAGACTTGACACAAGATCAGCACCATCGTCAAGAGTTATGTTTGGATTTATCTCAAGAGCATTCACAATATGATCATAGTAAGTGGTGTTATCCTCCCCTTTTATTGCGAAAACAGGTATTTCGAAGTCTCTGACAAGGGATGCCGCAACATCATCCTGAGTACTGAGTGGATTTGATGCTGTGAGAACTACCTCAGCACCGCCTTCTTTAAGAGTTCTCATAAGATTGGCTGTTTCAGTGGTGACATGAAGACAGGCTGCTATTCTCACATCTTTGAGGGGCTTTTCCTTTGAAAATCTTTTCCTTATTTCCCTCAGAACAGGCATGCTCTTTTCAGCCCATTCAATTCTCCTCAACCCCTCATCAGCAAGAGAAATATCACGGATATCATATTTCATTTTCATCTCCTTCGTCAGATCCTTGACTTCAGCTCTTCAGCTTTGTCCACCCTCTCCCATGTGAAAATATTGAGATCCTCCTCCCTTCCAAAATGACCATAGGCAGCTGTGTGTTTGTAAATGGGACGCAGCAGATCAAGATGCTGAATTATTTCAGCGGGTTTGAGTCTGAATGTTTCCCTCACGATTTCCTCAATTTTTTCGTCAGGTATGACACCGGTTCCAAATGTATCAACCATCAGGGAAATGGGTTCAGCAACACCTATGGCATAGGCAATCTGTACTTCACACCTTTCTGCAAGACCTGCCGCCACAATATTTTTGGCAATGTAGCGAGCCATATAATTGGCACTTCTGTCAACTTTGCTTGGATCCTTTCCTGAGAAAGCTCCACCACCATGTCTTCCCATTCCACCATAGGTGTCAACAATAATTTTTCTTCCGGTCAAACCGGTGTCACCCTTTGGTCCTCCAATGACGAAGCGTCCAGTAGGATTGACAAAATATTTTGTCCTCTTTCTCAATTGCTCAGGAACCACCTTCTTCACCACCTCTTCAATAACAGCTTCTCTTATTTGCTCCTGTGTAACATCTGGAGAATGCTGAGTTGAAATAACAATACTGGTAATCTCAACAGGTCTGCCATCTTCGTATCGAAAAGTCACCTGTGTCTTTCCATCAGGTCTGAGAAAATTGATAATACCCTTTTTCCTCACCTCGGCAAGTCTTCTGGCAAGTTTATGCGCATAACTGATTGGAGCAGGCATGAGTTCTTCAGTTTCGTTCACCGCGTAACCAAACATCATTCCCTGGTCCCCAGCACCCTGCTCCTTTCCATCCCTTGCATCAACACCAAGGGCTATATCGGGGGACTGTCTTTCAATTGCAATCAATACACCTGCTGTCTCCGCATCAAATCCCATCTCTGATGATACATAACCGATTTCCCTTATTGCCTGCCTTACAATATCGGTGTAATTCACCTTTGCCCTGGTGGTGATCTCGCCTGCAATAATAACGAAACCGGTTTTCACCAGTGTTTCACACGCCACTCTGCTCTGAGGATCTTCCGAAAGGACTGCATCAAGAATTGAGTCTGAAATTATGTCAGCCATTTTATCGGGGTGACCCTCTGTAACAGATTCTGAGGTGAACAGAAACTCCTTCCTCATTTTAACCTGCCTTTTTGCTGATTTTAAAACATTATATATCAATGGGGGGGGATGTCAAACTTAATATGCACCCTTCCTTTTTATGAGAATGGGAATGGTTTTGAGGAGGATGGAGAGATCAAGCCAGAAGGATCTGTTTTTTATGTAGTAGAAATCATACTCAAGATTTTCATGGAGGGGGAGATCCTTTCTACCCAGAATCTGCCACAATCCTGTTATTCCGGGCAGGACTTCAAGTCTCTTTCTCTGCCAGTCCTCATACTGTTCCACGATAAATGGCATCTCAGGTCGGGGTCCCACAAGACTCATTTCACCTTTAATTACATTTATTAACTGGGGCAGTTCATCAAGACTTGTGGTCCTCAGAAATCTTCCAACTCTTGTTATCCTGGGATCATTTTTATCAGAAGGGGCATAGGAGAATTTTGGTGTATCTTTGTACATCGTCCTGAATTTATACATGATGAAAATCTTCCCATTTTTCCCCACCCTCTCCTGTTTAAACAGCACTGGACCAGGTGAATCAAGTTTTATTGCTATGGCAATAATTACCCACAGGGGAAGTGTTATGATGAGACCGGCTGTGGCCAGAACAAGATCAAAAATCCTTTTGGCAATATCATACAGTGGTCCAGCTCTGCCTCCTTTAAGGTCAAAAATTGGAAAATCTTCAATGAGGTCAATATTTGTTTCATGTGCCAGGACACCAAACAGATCAGAAACTACCCTGATTGTGAGATCCAGATCATCCACTTCCATTATCATGCTCAGTATTCTTTTATGCGGCAGGCCGGGAATTGCAAAAATTATTTCATCAACTTTGTTCTTTATGACTGTCTCTCTGAGGGCAGAGAGGGGACCAAGAACAGGGGTTTTTCCAATCTTCTTTCCCTGCTTCAAAGGATCATCGTCAAGGAATCCCACGACCTCATATCCCATTTCCGGGTCATCAGTTATCTTCTGCAGTGCCCTGATACCGGTTGTACCTGCGCCAATTATCAGGGCACGGGTAACTCCAATTCCCTTTTTAATGAGATGTTTTTCATATTTTCTGAAAAGCCATCTCCCTGCCGACAGAAAGATAAAATTCGTTATTCCTGTAAGCAACACAACACTTCTACCAAAATCGTACTCTTTGAAGAGGAAACCCATTGCCATGAGGATGAGAAGCCCCATAAAATCTGCTTTGAGTATCTTGGTGAGGTCTTCGAATCCGGTTTTACTTCTTATCCTCTGATAAAGTCCAAAGGAGGCATTCCCAGTGACCCAGAGAATAACAACCAGAGGCAAAACATCCAGATACACTCTAAAGGGATTTATTGGCTTACCAAAGATATCACTTAACCACAATCTGATAAAATAAGAACTCACCCATCCAAGAGCAACTGCTACTGAATCAATTAGAACAAGAACTGTTTTCAACTTTCTGTAATTTTTCATTTTCCAAGCTTCTCTAAAAATATTTTAACGAAAAATTTTGTGTTTCCAATAAGGTATCTTCTCCACAATCTTGCAGGATCAGTTATCAATCTGAAAAACCACTCAAGGCCAGCTTCACTCATCCATCGGGGAGCCCTCTTCTGAACACCTGCCACATAATCAAAAAGAGCACCAACACACCATACTACCGGAGCGTCAATACCATCTCTATACTGGAGTACAAACTCTTCCTGCCGCGGAGTACCCATACCCACAAAAACGATGTCGGCACCTGCTCTGTTTATTGCTTCCACCACCTTACCTTCCATTCCTCCAATATAACCATGATGTGTTCCAGCGCAATTAAAAGAAGGAAATCTCTCTTTAAGACTCTCACACGCCTTTTCAGCCACCCCTTCCCTACCCCCCACGACGAAAATTTTCCATCCCTGTTCAGCCACTATTTCAGCGAGATCCTCAATAAAAAAAGCCCCTGTATATCTCTCTCTTATATTCAACCCCAGCAGTCTGGCTCCAATCTGAATGCCTTTTCCATCACAGTAAACTATATCTGCATGTTCAAGGAAGGATCTAACCTCTTCATGGATCCTTGCCATGTTCCAGACATGAATGTTCAGATAACCTATTGTTATTTTTTTCATTTCATTTATTGCATTCTCAACCCTTTCAACCAGTTCATTCCAGGTAATATCGTCAACTCTCACTCCCGCGATCCGCATTCTCAATTCTCCATCATAATTTTAAGCAATTTTTCAGCCTGTTTTTTTCTTGTAAATTTGAGTAATTTTCTCCTGTTTACACTGGCTTTCAATTTTCCCTTTAAAAATTCAGATATGAAAAGTGCCACATCCTCAGGAGTTTTGCACAATTTCCATCCCCTGAATTCAACTTCCTCGAACAATTTCAAAACCACATCAGCGGCGCTTCCCACCACGCAAACAGGCTTTTCAAAATAAAGATACTCATATATTTTACCAGACAAACCAGCTGAATAATCTCCAACAATGTGAAAAAGAGCATCTGAAACGGAGAGGTAACCATTTGCCCTCTCCTTTTGAACAAAGCCAGGGATTCTCACAAGGTCACAAAGATTCTCTCTTTCAATTAATCTTCCAAGTTCTACATTCCATGGAGGCTTTAACTCTCCCACAAACAAAATTTTTGCTTTTTTTCTCTCAAGATCACTTCTTATCAGTTTTGCCCCCTCAATTATGATGGTGGGGTCCCTGTAAGTGTAAAGTGTACCAATGTAGGAAAACCAAAATTTTCCATCTTTGATAGGCCTAACAGACACTCCAAGATCCTCTTCGTTAAAACCATTGTAAACCACCTCAACTTTATCAGAAAAAGCAGGGAATATTTCAACGTACAATCTTTTCATTTCGTCATTAACCACCACGATTTTATCGGCTAAAGAAAGAACAAATTTCTCCATTTTCATGTTTGCTACTCTGTGGAAAGAAGTGATAAATGGGAAGAGTGGAGCCGGACTCCACGGATCTCTGAGATCAGCAATGAAAGTGATCTGCGGAAATTTTCTTTTCAACAGGGCACCTGCAAGCAGATAAGAATAGTGAGGAGCCGTTGCTATAATAATGTCAATCATATTTTTCTTCACGATCCTCTCACCCTCTCTCACCAGAAGCGGTAACTCAGGTAACCTCTGATCAGGTAATTGAAGAAACCTCTGGATCAGCGGCAATCTTCCACTTCCACTGCCTCTACTTCCATTTTTCTTTCCACTCTTAATTTTTCTGTAAATGCTGCTGAAAGAAAGAGGTGTAATAAAATACACAGGCACATCACTGACTCCCTCTGTGAGGGAGGGATCCAGAATTTCTCCGGCTTCAGGTTTTCTCGTCAAAACATGGAACTGAATTTTATCTTTCAGAATTTTCACAAAATTATACCATCTGTAAACACCTGCACCTGCAACAGGCGGGAAATATGAAGTTATCAGAAGAACTTTAAGGGGCAAGCCTGTAGACATAAAGTTTTCCCTCTATGACCCTGTAAATTTCTTCTGGAATATAGCCCTTTTCTTTTTTGCTGGTAACAAGGTAAATTCTGTACCCTCTGCTCTTCAGTTCACTGAAAACTTTTCTCTGCAGCACAAAGGATGGATGCGCAATGAAAATTGATTTTTGAGGAGATTTCAAATCTATTCTCCTCCATGAAACAATTCTGTTTGGTACATGGAAAATCTCCAGTTTTTCACCAAGTGGAGTGGGTAAATTAAAGGTAAAGCTTACCATCATGTATGGCGGGTCAAAAAGAAATACCGAAGTATTCATGTCAGAGATAACAAAATCCTTTATCAGAGCCTTCCATGCATGCTTGTCTGTTTTAAAATAGTACACATCGTAACTTATGGCATAAGCGGAGAAAAAGATCAATATGAGGAGAGATGTAGCATAAATAATGACTTTCTTTTTCCGTAATACTTCCCCAAGAAAAATTATCAGATTACCAGATTCAATCAGATAAAGGGGGAGCAGAGCAATAAAATAACGGGGATTGAGCCAGTGATGAGGAGGATGCATCTGCAATAAAATGAAAGGGGAAAAAATTACAAAGAGTGCAGTAATTTCAGAAAACCAGCTGCTGTTTCTCTTCACAATTTTGTATATTGCAAGTACAATGATAATTGTAACAACTACCATTCCAGCATAAAAAGGCAGGTGGTAAAACTTTGAAAGCATGGAAAAGTAATACTTAAAACCAAGATGCCAGACCCTGCCACCGCTCTGTGCAGCCCTCAGGGCATGTCGGGCATTCAGAAACCACAGGAAAATTAAAATAAATCCCGTAACGACGGGGAAAAATAATCGTGTTATTCTCTTCTTCTCTTCCTCATAAAAATAGGCCAGGAGTATTCCTCCCAGAAGCCCCGCAAGAATCAGCATGGATAAATAATGTGTAAGGGCAAAAATTACTGAAACAAGGTAAAGAGCGTAGCACTTTGCCGCTGTGTAATTTTCATAACAATCAAACAGCAACACAAACAGCAGGGCTGAAAGACCTTCCATCATCGCGTACATTCTGATTTCCTGAGCATAGTAAAGGGAGATGGGCGCCAGGATAAAGAGCAATGTTAAGGAGATAGCAAGAGAGAAACTTTTCTTTGAAAAGAAGTTGTAAATTGCCACAGCTCCCAGAGATGCAAAGATAGCAGAGAGAAACCTCCACAGGAAGAGTGAATCAATATGTGTGAGAGGTTTCAAAAAGAGAAAATAAGCAGGGGGATGAGGTGAAAAGTATTTGAGGAAGAAGAACAACTTGCCAAGCGGAGCTGACGAAATTATGAGGGAAAGGGTTTCGTCATACCATATACTTTTACTTTCCAGACCTGCTGAAAAAAAGAGAAGAGCCAGCAAAAAAACCAGTAATTCTCCCCATCTACCCTTCTTCATCCCATCAACCACTTCATTAAAATATTTGAAGACGCATGAAAAAGTATGGGAGCCACTAAATCATTGTTTCTTTCCTTCAAACATCCAAAAATTAACGATGGAAAGAAGACACTGAATCTTGCAGGATTGAAATCTATGACAAAATGACCCAGTGCAAAAAGAAGACTAGTAAAAAAGATTGCTCTGGTGAATCTGCAACCTGCAACCTCAAAATAGACCCTGTCCTTTTCCTTCCTCAAAACTCCCTGCACATACCCCCTGTAAAAAAACTCCTCAGGAAGAGCTACATAGAAGAACTCTGAAAGTATCAGTGTGGCCAGATTCTCCCTGAAGCCAGGGGCAAAGGGGATCCCCAGGACATAGATATAAAAGTAACGAAATCCAATTGCGTAAGGCGGGAATATTAAAAGAGAGGCTACGATAAAATCCCTTGTCCCTCTCTTCCATTCTCTTATGTTCAGCCCGGTCTCATTCAGGTTCACGCCAGTAAACAATGGGATATACAGGAAATATGCAGGAACAATTATCCAGAGCCAGTGTCTGGAGGGTAAGACTCTGTGAAGAACCCCCACCAGCAGGAGCGCAACAAGATAAAAGAAAATCATCTTTTTTAAATCCTTACTGACCTGACCCAAGTTTCTCCTTCCAGTGAAATAATTTTTCCAGTGCCTCCAGAGGAGTAAGCCTGTTAAGATCAGCTTTTAACAGGAAATGGATTATTTCCTCTTTCAAATCTTCCACCGGATCCCTGAAAAGGGACAGCTGTTCAGCCTGATACCTCCCTCTTCTGATTCTGCCGCTTTTACGCTCTTCCTCCTCCAGTGTATATAGAATTTCCTTTGCCCTCCTGAGCAGTTCTTCCGGTAATCCGGCCAGCCTTGCCACTTCAATTCCGTAACTGTGACTGCTCCCTCCTCTAACGACCCTTCTCATAAACAGTATTCTTCCCTGATGTTCCTTAATCTCCATTGAAAAATTAACAACCCTTTTCTTCCTCTCCTCCAGTTCCATTAACTCATGGAAGTGAGTGGCAAAGAGAGTTCTCGCACCTATCTTATCGTGGATGTACTCCACTGTTGCCCAGGCAATACTTATTCCGTCAAAGGTGCTTGTACCTCTCCCAATCTCATCAAGAATGATGAAGCTCCTTTCCGTTGCACCATTTAAGATATTGGCGGTTTCCACCATTTCCACCATAAAAGTACTGAGTCCCCTGGCAAGATTATCAGAGGCTCCAACCCTGCTGTATAATCTGTCAACAATTCCTATTCTGGCCTTCGTAGCAGGCACATAACTGCCCATCTGAGCCATCAGAACTATAAGAGCATTCTGACGGAGAAAGGTGGATTTCCCCGCCATATTTGGGCCGGTAAGAATGATGATCTGCTCAGAAGATGTGTCCATTTTCAGGGAATTTGGAACAAATGGTTCATCTCTCGTTGCCTGCTCCACCACAGGATGTCTTCCATCAATAATTTCAATGGAAGTGGTTTCATCAATCTCTGGCTCAACATAATTGTAAATTTCCGCCAGATATGCCAGGCTGCTTATAACATCAATAAAGGCTATTTGCTCCGCTATTTCCTGAAGTTTTTTCCCTCTACTGGCCACACTGTCACGGAGAGTGATAAATAATTCATACTCCAGTTCCTTTGCTTTCTCGTCAGCCGTCAGAATCTTCTCTTCAAGTTCCTTGAGTTCTCTGGTGATAAATCTTTCTCCTCCCACAAGGGTTTGTTTTCTGATGTAATCATCGGGTACCTGAGAGAGATAAGATTTTGACACCTCAATGTAATAACCAAAAACCTTATTAAAACCAATCTTGAGGTTAGGTATCCCTGTTCTTTCCCTCTCCCTTTCCTCAATTTCACTCAAGATCTCTTCTGAATGCTCCTTCAAATCTCTTAATTCGTCCAGTTCCTTACTAAATCCACTTTTTATCAGACCACCTTCACGGGAAAGAACAGGCGGTGAATCAACAAGTGCCCTGTCAAGAAGATCATAAAGATCTTCAAAATCTGCCAGCATTTCTCCCAGTTTTCTGATACTCTCATCCATGCTCCTGTCAAGAATCTTTTTTACTTCAGAGACTCCAGAAAGAGAGTCTCTGATCCTGCCCAGTTCTCTCGGATTTACTGTTCCCGTCATTACCTTCGCCACCAACTTTTCAAGATCATAAACTCCATTCAGTTTCTCCCTCAATTCTTC
>Ga0256833_1000514_pt1 | contig 30271 bp, 29 predicted proteins | sample 356284metaG_FD_190535 | JGI IMG/M metagenome (GOLD analysis project Ga0256833, IMG submission 190535) | Hydrothermal vent microbial communities from Mid Atlantic Ridge, Atlantic Ocean - 356-284 | ecosystem: Environmental > Aquatic > Marine > Hydrothermal vents | place: Atlantic Ocean: Mid... | reverse complement strand
TCATCCATTCCCACCTGATCGAACCAGAGAATCAACCTTTCCTTCTCCATGCCCTATATTTTAATGGATTGTCGGCTTCTATTCGAATTCTAAAGGGATAACGAATTGGCAGTAAATGACTTAAACCCGCCTCAATATCCAATACCCGGAGTGAGAAAATCGTACGGCCTGCTGGAGGGCGGGGAATTCGGTTTTCCCATCGAAGGCGATGGCTTTAGCATGGATACAGTCCTGATTCCAGGGCAGGGACATAGCTTTTCCCGCCACACTGAGAGCATTCTCCACATACTGCCCCTGCCAGCAGTCATAAGCGAACAGCCTCAACCCATCGAACCATCCTCTCAAATCTGAAAAATCGAATCTTCAGGGATTTCTTCTCATGGAAACTGGCAGGACGAAAATTCCGCTCTCCATAGTTTTGCGATTTCTACAGGTATTCCATCAACCATGTGTTTCCCCTTTTTAACTCCTCTCTCAAAAGTCTGTATGCCTCCAAAAGCCGCAGTCATCCCCGGCAGTGCACCGCCATAGCCCCAGACCCGGTCCAATTTCCGGGGTGAATCGGATTCAGGGCGAAATAACGGGAACTCACAGTATGAGCATAGCGTCCCCGTAGGAGTAAAACCTGTATCTCTCTTCCACCGCCACCTCATACACGCGGCGGGTTCTGTCTATATCCCCTATGAAAGCCGCCACCAGCATATACAGGGTGGACCTGGGCAGATGAAAATTCGTTATGAGGGCATCCACCACCCTGAACTCATAAGGGGGATGTATGAAGAGGTCGGTCCATCCCCTCCGGGGCCTCTCATCCAGGGCCCAGTGCTCCAGCGTCCTGACAGCCGTCGTTCCTACAGCCACCACCCTCCTCCCCTCCCCTCTGGCCTTCAGGATTTCCATAGCAGTCTCATCCGGTATCTCATAGTACTCTGCATCCAGAGTGTGCTCCCTTATATCCCTCATCTGCACCGGTTTGAAGGTCCCCGGACCCACATGAAGGGTCACATAGACAATCCTGACCCCCATCTTCCCGATCCGCTCCAGCAGACCGGGAGTAAAGTGTAGCCCCGCAGTGGGCGCCGCAACGGATCCCTCCTTCCGGGCATATACGGTCTGGTACATGGCCTCATCCTCCCGGGTGGGTTCCCGGTCTATATACGGAGGAAGGGGAACTTTCCCGTACTTCTGAAAAACCTCTAAGAGGTCATTCGCCCCATGGACCCTGTACACGCGCTTTCCCGGAAGCACCTCCAGGACCTCTATCGCATACTCCCCCACCTCTATCACGGTCCCCTTTTTAAATCTCCTGAGGGGTTTGCCCATCCCTTCGAATGTTAAATTATCCAGCCTCCTGGTGAAGAAAACTTCCACCTCCCTGCCCCCCAGACGCCCCACTATTCTGGCCTTCAGAACCCTGCTGTCGTTCAGAACCAGAACATCTCCCGCAGACAGATACTCGACCAGATCCCTGAACAGGCGGTGCTCCAATCTGTCGGTTTTTCTATTATAAACGAGGAGGCGGGAGAGATCCCGCTCCTTCAGGGGATACTTTGCGATTAACGATTCGTCGAACCGGTAATCGTACTCTTTCAGGTCATAGATCCGAGGGATACTCTTCATCCCTGCTCTCTTCCCTGTAATTGTCGGAATAACGGAAGGGCATTAAGATCCCCTCTATCTCATCCATATTATCGTACTCATCGCATGCCCTGATGAGGTCTATGCTCACAGCCCCCTTCCTGGTGCCTATAACCCTCACCCTCTTCCCCTTCTTGGAGAGGTAGTCCACAATGGGCACGAAGTCCCTATCCCCCGTTACGAGGACCACCTCATCCACGCTATCGGCCATGGATATTATCTCCATGGCCATCTCAATGTCCATGTTGATCTTGTGGCTCGATGCATCCCCTATCTTCTTCACCACTTTCGTAACCACCCGGTATCCCATAAAAGATAGGGCATTTATGAGCTTTTCCCTCCTCTCATCCCCTTCGAACATGGGCACGAATGCAACGGCCTTGAAGAGCACCTTTCCCCTCCTGCGATACTGGTCCTCAACGGCCTTCAGAAGTACATCGTACCTCACTTCCTGCCCTATCTTTTCGAAGGTGATGTGGACATTCTGGACATCGACGAACATCACCACCCTGTCTCTGGTACCTGACATATTCTCAACCTCCTTTCATGATTTGAAAAACAATCTAACCGCAACAAATATAAGAAAAACGGCAAAAAGTTTCGAAAGGGTCCCCGAGGGGATCTTGTTGGCAACAAGGGCACCAAAATAGGCCCCGAGGAACAACCCGAAGGCTATCAAGAATGCTCCCTTCAAATGGACATGTCCGTTCCGGTAGTACTCGAGAAAACCTAACAACCCCACGGGAAGCAAAAGGGCCCCCAGCGATGTGCCCTGAGCATCGTGCTGACTCATCCCATAAAAATAAATCAAGGAAGGGATTATAATCACCCCCCCTCCTATACCGAACAGCCCGCTCAAAATGCCGGCGCTCAGCCCTATAATCAAAAATCCCAGAAGCTCAATCATCTTTCTTCCCTCCACCCCTGTTTTTGTTCTTCAGGTAGTAAAGTTTAAGACTTTCGTAAACTTTCCTGTGAAACTCGTCCGATGCAACCCCTGTGGCAATTTCAATAACATCGTCTATGGTATCGACGGCCCATATGTGGAACTTCCCATCCCTGACAGCCTGAACCACTTCCTCCCGCAGAATCAGATTATCCTTATTTTTAGAAGGGATGATTACCCCCTGCTCCCCGGAGAGTCCCATAGCCTTGCATGTATAGAAGAATCCCTCGATTTTGTGATTTATTCCTCCCACCGGCTGGATCTCCCCTTTTTGATTCATGGAGCCGGTTATGGCGATTCCCTGCTTCACAGGTATCCCGGATATCTCCGACAGAACCGCGAGCAGTTCGGCCGCGGTGGCACTATCCCCCTCCACTCCGGAGTAGTTCTGCTCGAAAGTTATGCGGACCTGAAGGGTTATAGGGAAATCCCTTCCATAGGTATCGTAGATGTAGCCCCCCATTATCATGACAGCCTTGGTGTGAATCCTGCCCCCAAGTCCGGTCTCCCGCTCTATATCTATTATCCCCGGCTTACCAAGCCCCACAGAAGCGGTAATTCTGCTTGGAACACCAAAGGCATAACCCCCCAGCTCTATTACGGAAAGGCCGTTGACCACCCCCCTCCTGCTCCCCTCCACATCCACCAGTACGAATCCCCTCTCCACCATTTCCCTGATTCGCTCCTCTATCCTGCCATCCCTCCTCTTCCTTCTCTCGAGCACTTTTTTAACATCCTCCGGGCGGACTTCATCCGCCTCCGAATAATAGCTGGCCTCCAGCATGAGCTCCCTGAGATATTCGAGGTTGGTGGACAGTTTCCTCCTGTCTTCTATTCGCCGCTGAATCTCGAGGAGAATCTCCTCCATGGCCCCCTTTGAAAAAGGCTTCAGATTTTCCCTCTTCTGGAAGGCAAGGGAATAATTATAGAAAAAGGCAAGGTTCCTCCCATCCAGCGGCACATCGGTTTCCAGTTCCGCCTTCACTCCAAATATCTCCGGAAATTCCGGGTCCAGATAGTAGAGGAGGTAATACACCATGGCATCGCCCAGAAGGACCACCTTCCCATTGAACGGTATGGGCCGGGGCTTGATGGTCTTCGTCGAAAAGAGACTCACCCTCTCCCCTATATCCTCTATGAGTATGAGGCGATTCTTCAAAACCCTCTTGAGGGCATCGTATGCAAAAGGGTCCTTCAGGAGCTGAAAAGCATCCAGTATGAGATATCCCCCATTGGCTCTGTGAAAGCTGCCGGCGGTAATATTGTTGAAATCCGTCATAAGGGCACCGAAGACCATCTCCTTTTCGATCCTGCCAATCAGGTTATAGTATGTGGGATTCTTCTCGTAGACCACAGGAGCCCCATCCGTGCTCTTATTATCCACGATGAGATTGACCCTGTACTTCCTGAATGGATCCAGGGGACCCTGCGGTATGCGCTCGGGGGGCAGGAGAAAGATGTTCACATTCCTGATTATATCGTCGTACATCTTGTTGAGGTACTCCACCACATGGGGATAATCCGTGTACTTCTCCACCAGTTCCCTGAAGTGGACCTCCACCGTCCTGCGGGCCACCTGCCTGTCGAATTCCTCCAGCCTCTCCTTCAGTTCCTTGTCGAGTTTCGCCAGCCTCTTCAGGGTTTCGGCTATATATTCCTCCAGCTGTTTCCGCTTCCGATCTATGAATTCTTTTATGTCGGGCGGCAGACTGGCATACTTCTGGGGCGATAGGGGTTCTCCGTTGAATATGGGTATTATGTTGAATCCGGCAGGCTGAGGCTGAATTATGAATCCCAGTTCGCTGGCCTTCCGATTGAGCTCGGAGAGAATCTCCTCCCGCCTTCTGTTGAATTCCTTTACGAGCTCCTCCTTCTCTGATATTATACTCTCGCTCTCGAAAGCACTCCGAATAGCGCCCCTTATGGTATTGATAAAGTTGTCCACATCCTGAACGAACCTGTTGCCCACATCGGGGGGAAGAGAAAAAGCTATGGGGGAAGATGGGTCATCGAAGTTGTACACATACAGCCAGTCGGGAGGTGTGGGCCTGTCCTTCGCAAGCTTCTTCACCACCCCCTCCACAACCTCATCCCTGCCGCTGAACCTCGGCCCCACAACGAATACATTGTACCGGTCGTTGTCGATGGAAAGGCCCATCCTCAGGGCTTCCACAGCCCTCCCGTGTATAAAGCTCAGATCCGGAACCTCTCCACCATCCTCCAGAGAGGACAGATCGATGGAGGGCCTTAGATCCTCCGGCTTCAGTCTATTCTTTCCAGCATCCATACCTCATCTGCCCCATCCACTTCCCTGACCTTTACCTTGACCACCTCCGTCAAAGAAGTGGTTATTCTTTTACCAACTATATCGGCGCATATAGGCATTTCCCTCCATCCCCTGTCTATGAGAACCGCCAGCTTCACATCTCCGGGCCTGCCGAAATCGAATATGGCGTCCAGCGCGGACCTCACAGTCCTTCCGGTGAAAAGAACATCGTCCACTATGAGAATCTTCCTGCCATCTATATTCTCCCCGAGCCGCGTCCCCTTTACCACCGGAATATCGTCTATGAGGCTGAGATCATCCCTGTAGAAGCTTATATCGATTTCGCCGAGAGGCACATCCACCCCCGTCTCCTCCCGCACGATGTCCCTCAGGTAGCGGGCCAGATAGACCCCCCGGGTCCTTATCCCCGCGATGATGAGATTGTCCAGATCCGGATACCTTTCGACTATTTCGAGCCCCATTCTCTTGATGGTGACGAAGAACTGCTGCGTATCCATTATGCGATACTTTTCCTTCAGATTGTTCGCTCTCATGTTGCCGTTAATTTTAAACATACTTGTCAAGATACCATATTGCATCTGCCACTTCGGGCGCTTTTTATAGTTCCCGCCCCGGAAACACAGATATGACTCAAAAACTCAAAAACCCACAAATTTTATCACAAATAAACAATTACCCTGTATCATGAATATTTTACTGATACACCTTGATTTTTCCGGGTTCGGAATTAAAATTGTAAAAGCTATGTTGATGCTTAATATGTTATTGGCACAAATGTTAATCGACAGGGCAGTGGAGGCCGGTTATCCCGATTCCATCTATATTTTAGAATTCTACGGGGAACAGAAAGACGGGAAGGAAAGAAGCCTATCCAGTTTAAGGAATCTGAATTTCATAAAGAGAGTCTCCCCCTACAAACCCCACGCCTACATGCTTATAGTGGAACCGGGGAAGGTGGACACCTTCCTGATAAAGGAGGTCCTGAGAGATGAGGGGATTGAGAAGTATCGCATTATCCATTAGCCTCGGCCTTCTCATCCCATCCCTGGCACACTCCCAGAGCACGGTGTGGGCCGGTCTTACCACTTATGGAGGAACGGGATTCGACTGGACATTCGGGATGGATATACAGAGGGACTTTATAGTACAGACCATATTCAGCACTTCCTATCAGGCAGTTCCCAGCACCGGTGTGGACTTCATAGTCATGCTCAACAACCCGGCGGGCGGCTCCTACTGGGAAACGGTCATCGGTAAGGCCGATACCAACGAATGGACTTACGATGTGGCATTCCTGGAGGATGGAAATGCTGTGGCCGTGGGAGTATCGTGTGTTCCAAATTCCGGTTCTCCCACTAATTGCTCAGTTCCAGGAAGGGGATTCGTCATAAAGCTGGACAGGTACACCGGAAACATTATCTTCGCGAAGGAGATAATCGACGATTGGGAATATTATGACGACTGGGTACGGCTGTTCAATGTCGAGCCCACATCCGACGGAGGATTCGTGGTCGTGGGGGAAATCAGTTATATCGGCTCGGATTACGATGTCCTTCTCATGAAATTCGACAGCGATGGCAACCTTCAGTGGAACAGGATACTGGGAACTGCAGAAACGGAATGGGCCACCAGCATATTCCAGATAGCAGATGGAAACCTCATAGTAATTGCCCCCCTGAGCAGTGAAATCTGGATGGGTAAGCTGAATATCACGGATGGAAGCATAATATGGCAGAAGACCTATTCGAGGGATACATACGGACCAAGCAAGTACTTCTCATGGGCCTATCCCACATCCGATGGAGGCTTCATCCTGGCCGATGAAATCGACGGAGGGACATCCAGGGACATCCTCTTCATCAAGTTCGACAGCTACGGGAATGTCCTGGGGAGCTTTACACTGGGAACCACTTCCGGCCTCGGCGATGTGGGGGTGGATGCGGTGGAAGGGACAGATTACTACTACTTCACGGGCTTCATAAGGGATTACGATGTTCCAATCGTATATGTGGACAAAACCACCCTTCAACCCACGCTGGTCAGGTATATCCTCTCCGCGGGGGACGAGCAGGGAAGAGCCATAGATGTAAATACCACCCTGACCACGGAAGTGCCCTATGTGGCCGGCTACACGGACAATGCCGCATGGACTGCCGGCTATTACGATGGTCTTCTTGCCGCGGACAGCGGCACCGTGGACACATGCTACTGGAGAACTGCCGTGGATACCGCATGGTCGTACCTGAGTATCTATCCCTCCATTGCCAGCTGGAACGACTATGGAACCGGCGGCATAATAATCCAGGATGGCACATACTCTCAGGGCTTTATAAACACCAGCAACTCCATCACATGCGGACTTCTGACCCCACTGGATACGGATGAGAGGTACGAAGACTGCCGCCTGGGAGTGGAGGTGAGGAACAACATGCTCATCATAAGGGCGAAAGCCTCGCAGGATATAAACCTGAAAATCTATAACTCGTCGGGCAGGCTGATCATGAGCAGGGTTTACAGGGACCAGCTCCTGATACGGGAGAGCCTGAATCTGAAACCCGGAACCTATATCTTCCATATAAATGACCTGAGGAAGAAATTCGTAATCCACTGAAGTGCGATGGGGCGGACATCCGCCCCTACTGAATCCTCTCAATATTCACCCCGAAGCGGGACATAACTTCTCTAAGCCACTGCGACAGGTAAACCGGATACCTGTCCTCCACTTCGTATATGGCTTTCAGGTGCCCGGGCAGGGAAGCAAAGGCCTCCCTGAACCTTCTCCTCCCCTCCTCCATGGAATCTTCCCTCACCGGCCTGCCCCCCTCTATAAATTTGACCAGCAAGGGTTCCGCATTCTCAATCTTCTCACCGCTGAGGGCTATTATGTCCCGAACCATCATGCCATTTTCATAAACTCTGTAGAGCATCTTCTTTCCAGCGAGGGTCACCTTTCCGGGAGAGAGCTTGACCCGGGGACCGCTCTCATCCTCCACCAGCTTGTAAACACCGTTGAGATAGGGGATATCCGCACTGGTCCCGAGCCTCGTTCCCACACCGAATGCATCCACCTCGGCCCCATTTTTCAGCAGGGAGTCTATTGCGTACTCATCCAGGTCTCCGGAGAGGAATATGAGCAGTTCCAGACCATGCTGTCTGAACATCTCCCTCACCTTCCTGGAAAGGCTCACCAGATCCCCGCTGTCTATTCTCACCCCCTTGATCCTGTACCCCTGTTTTACCAGTTCTATCACTTTCCTGGCCGCCTCCAGAACATCGTAAGTGTCGATCAAAAGGGTGGTATTGGGAAAGTCCTCCGCAAAAGTCCTGAAGGCTTCCTCCTCGCTCTCGAAGGACATCACATAGGAGTGGGCCATGGTGCCGAAAACGGGAATCCCGTAGATTTTCCCGGCAAGGAGATTGGATGTTCCCATGAAGCCCACCATGTAGGTGTTCTTCGCCACCTTTATACTCGCATCCACCCCGTGATCCCTCCTGGGAGAGAAATCCACGCATGCCCTCGACCGGGCGGCGGATATAACCCGGGCCCCCTTGGTGGCTATCATGGACTGGAAGTTGAACTGGTTTAGAAGGGCCGTCTCCAGTATCTGGGCCTGAATCCTGGGGGCAGTAATCACTACAACCGGCTCTCCCGGAAAGTAGATCTCCCCGGAGGGCACCGCATACATATCACCCGTGAACCGCATACCGGCGAGGAATTCCAGATAATCCTCCGAAAACATGTTCAGAGAGCGCAGATAGTCTATATCATCCGGAGTAAACCTGAAATCGAGGAGAAAGTCTATTATGTCGTCGATTCCGGCACTGACGAGATAATTCCTGTTCTTGGGAAACTTCCGGACGAAGAGCTCGAAGGTGGCAGGTTCATTCTTCCCGTGTTTAAAATAGCTGTACCCCATGGTAATTTCATATAGGTCCACCAGGAGGGGACTTATCCTCATACCCGTCCTCCTTTTTCTATTCCATGGAACTCGGGCTCGAATCCCAGCTCCTCCATAAAGATCCTTTTAACCCGCCTCATATATTCCAGAGCGGCAGACTTCCTGCCGGATTCCATCATCGTCCTTATGGCAAGCTCGTGTCCCTTTTCGTTGAAGTAATCTATGTCCAGGATTTCCCTGGCTATCCTTCTGGCCTTATCGTAATTGGCCCTCTCCAGCTCGTACTGGCCTATAAACTCCAGCGCATCCATAACAGCGGAATTCACCTGCATGATAAAGTCGTCGAAGAGGGGGTCGTATATCCCCTTGAGGAACCTGTCCCCGGCCACCTCTATAGCCCTTTCGAAATAGGTATAGGCCTTGTGGGGATTGCCCATATTCCTGTAGTGAATGCCCTTTTCGTAATTCTCTTTGAACTCCTGAAGGTCCAGATAAACTACCTCTGGATTCAACCTGTAGAAGTACTTATCCTTGACTATAGCCTTCTTTCCTAAAACTCTCCTGAGGGCAGTGAGATTTACATGGAAGTTGTTTAGGGCCCGCTGACTATCGAATTCTGGCCAGAGGGCGGCCAGTATGTCGTCCGTGGTTATGTTCTTATCATCCCATATAGCCTTCACGAGGATGAGGAGAATCTGCTGTGCCTTGTATGTCCCGATGTCCTTCCCCGATATCTCCCTTCCAGCCACATCCTTCAGCCTCAGGCCTCCGAATGTGCGGATTTCCACCTTCTCCCTCTCGAATTCGGATGGAATATTCAGTCTTTCGGATATCTCCATCACCTTGAGGGCAAATCCCAGCTCCTTGTATATCTCCAGCGCCTTCGGAAGGGTCGAGTCCTTCAGCTCGTAAATCTGAGCCATAAGAAGTCTGGGTATTTTCTTGGGGAGCTTCCTGCCGTTAAGAAAGGCCCTGTATGCACTGTAGATTTTCTCCATGAAATCCCTCTCCGGCTCTATCTCGGACAGGAGGGCTCTGGCCTTCGCCACATCCACACGGGCAAGGAATGGTATTATTATATCCAGAGCAAGTCTGTTGAATATGTGGGAATAGATGCTCCTGTTGAAAAGCAGATCCTCCACCATCGCCATCTTCCTCTCCTCATCGGACAGGCGGAATGTGGATGAAATCCTGATGTAGTCGTTCTTCTCAACTATCGCCAGCTCGAGGGCCTTCTCCAGATGGAGCCCTGCCCTCTTGTAGTCCCCCTGCTCCTGAAGGAACACTCCCAGAAAGTAATGGACATACATCTGCCCGTATATGTATCCACTCCTCCTGGCCATATCCAGAGCCTTTACTGCATATTCCATCGCAGAATCGTAATCCTCCATCTCGTATGCCAGAACCCCCATGTGGTACAGTGCCTTACTCACTATAACGAGATCCCCGTGCCTCTCTGCCTCCGCCCTCAGAATCCTGAGGTAGTCCATTGCTTTCTTCCGCTCCCCCTCCATCAGGTAGATATTGGCCAGGAAGTTTATGAGGTTCAGCTTATCGGGGCCCTCTATATCATCGAGCATCTTCATCGCTTTCTTTTTGAATCTGGCATAATCCCGCCTGTAGTACAGATAGTAAAGGTGCAATATGGGACTCTCCTTCCCCTCAACGAGCTTCTCGTAATCCTCGAACCTCCTCTTAAAAAGCAGGTACTTTGCATACTGCTCCACCGCCTCCCGGTCATCGGAGACCTGCTGGAACAGGGTATCCACATCCTCATGGCCACCGGTTTTAATTGCAATGAGAAGCCTGAGGCGGGCGGCCTCTTTCCTGTAAGGATCGACCCGGACCCTCGAATAGAACTCCATCGCGAGGGAGTACTTATTCAGCTTCCTGTAGTGATTTCCAAGCCTCAGGGCGCACTTCGAGAACTCCTCCGGATACTTTTCATCCAGTCCGGAGAGCTCCATATACCTGACCAGTCTGTGCAGTTTCTCCAGGTCGAAGGCCTCCCCCTCCCTGAATTCATCCAGCAGGGAAAGGGCCTCCCTGCGGTAGAAGGACTTCCTCTCCTCCTCCGATATGGTTCCCAGTATGTATTCCTTCAGGCCATGTAATCTAATACCCTCCTCATCCACCAGACCGAGGCTCCTGAGATGCCGGAACACAGGGGATTGTACATCCACATACTCCGTAAGGGCCATCTTCAGGAGAAAATCCTTCTCCTCTTCGGACAGGAGGTCCAGTATCTTCCCGTATATCTCCTCCAGTATTTCGGGGGAAAAGGCCCTCTGGGGATCCAGATTCAGATGCCTCATGGAGAACAGCAGTTGATTGACCAGGGTTGGAATACCACCGGTCACCCTGTAGAGCCTCTCCACCACCTCCACGGGCATGTGCAACTCCATCAGATCCTCGAGAGAAAGGGGCTCCAGGTCTATGGCAAGGGCCCTGTAGAAGGATATATCGGGGGTGGAGATGAGTACGAACATTATGGGCTTGCCTTCAAGGGAAAGAATGAGTTTCCTTACGAGTTCCAGGTCTTCGGCAGAATAGAGCTCCATATTATCCAGAACGAGAACCACAGGAGAGACATCGCTCAATCTGTCCAGAAATTCATACAGGATGAAGTACTCATCCACAGGACGGGCATCGTACTCCGGAAAAACGAAGTAGCTCGAAAGGTCGGGGTATATGTGGACTGCCTCCATCGGGAGAACTCTTCCAAGAAGACGGCGCCTGTCCCCGAATTTCTTCACGAACTCCCTTATCACACCATACCCCGGGCGCACATGGGAGGAGTGTATACGAACCACATTATCCGGAACATTTTTAAGAAATTCCTTCACCAGCGAAGTCTTTCCCAGCCCCTTCGCCCCTTTAATATGAACCACGCGGGACTCGCCATTAAGCACATCGGACAGTACATCCGAAAGGAACCTTATCTCCCTTTCCCGACCCAGAAATATCTGCACAGTCAAAGTTTACAGAAGAAATTCCCTTATGTAATTCGCGGCTCCTACTCCTCGATGAGGGCATTGAGTATCATAAGGGATATGGCAATAATCAGGAAGAAGTACGCCAGCTCCATATTTCCCAGAATGAAGAAGGCATCAGCGACTATATAAACCAACATGGCCATTATGCCTTCGGTCCATCTCCTTCCCAGGTCGCTTCCCAGGTAGGCAAGCAGATTATGGATGGTGAATGTAAACACGATAATATCCATAACCGCAAACGCAAGAGCCACATGGGCTCCAAGGGGACTGTTGAGGGCAAGGTAGAGCATTATGGTGGATATGAGTGCAAAAGCCACGAAAACCAGAATGAGCTTTCCTCCCTTCAGGCTCAGCCCCCTCCTGATCATCCCCACGGCCATCATGAGAATCGTCGAGGCGAGAAACACCCTGGAGAGGAAATGCATGAGTACATTCAGAGGACTGCCGGGTTTCCAGAAAATCGTAAGGGTTATGAACACACCCACCAGACTGAAGATTATCCAGAACCGTCCCCTGAGGGTCTCCGGACCCACTATCCTGTACTTTCGTATTGCACTAACGAAGAACACGAGCCCGGTTATCGACAGGGCTGGAACGAGAAGGCCCCTATCCACAAAGTACGCATAAAAACCCAGGGCTACTACCAGAACATTCAAAATCCGAAGTATCCATACCATCCTAAAAGTATAAAGGTGAATCAGATAAAAATGTGTGCTTAAAGCATTCATTCTTCGATAAAAATGTGAATCAGCACGGACAGGAAACTGGAACTCCAGAAATGGACGGAGGGAAATCCAAAAACTCCCGGGGCTATAAAATTTGAGACGAACAGGAGGGGATTTTAAAATGCCGAAGGTGAAGACCAAGAGAGCAGTGGCAAAGAGGTTCAAGATAACGAAGAATGGAAAGGGAAGCAAAATCCTGAGAAGGCATGCCTTCAAGAGCCACATCCTCACCAAGAAAACCAGCAAGAGGAAGAGAAGGCTCCGCAAACCTGCCCTCGTAAGCAGTGCAGACAAATTCCATGTTTTGCACGCACTCGGCAAAAAATGATCGATTACTTAGAGGACAGCTACCCGCCCATTAATGTCTTCGAAACAGAAGACGCCTATTATGTATTATTGTTTGCACCGAATGTGGACAGGGATTCCCTGAAGATAGTATATCAGCGGGGCACCATCTATATACAGGGATACCTGAAGGAGCCCGTGGAAACAGACAAAACCAAGTATTACTATATCATGGAGGCAGCGTACGGGTTCTTCGTAAGGGAAATCCACATCGGAAGGGAAATAGATGAGGAGAGGATAGAGAGCAAATTCAAGCAGGGGGTTCTCATTATAATCCTTCCAAAACCCGGCATAAAGGAGATAGAGGTACATGATGGGTGAAAAGGAAATGGACAGGGAGAACAGAAATACAGCCATTTTGCCGATACTCCCCATAAGGGGAGGTATCGTTTTACCGGGGCAGTTAATCCCCATAACCATAACGAGCGAAAAGGCAAAGAGCCTGGTGGAAGATGTTCTGGATGACCCGGATGCCAAAATACTGGCGGTGGCCCAGAAGAGCGCTGACAGAGTGGCAGAAACCATAGACGACATATACACGATAGGAACCATCATCAAAATCACCAAGTTCTTCCGGGATAGCAACAACAACATACGCCTGATAGTGGAAGGTCTTACCCCCGGCCGAATCCTGAAACTCATTCAGACCGATCCCTACATGAAGGGGGAAGTGGAGGAACTGGAGATCCCCCCCGTGGAGACCCGGGACCCGGAGATAGAGTCCCTCGTAAATGGAATAATCAAGGCCTTCAGGGAATACACACAGCTGTCCCCCATCCATACTGAAGAGCACCTGAGGAAGGTGGAGCATGTGGTCTCCCCCGTAAAGCTGGCCCACATGGTTACCGCCATGCTCCCCGCCAAGGTGGAGGAAAAACAGGTAATACTCGAGGAGCTGGACCCCAAAGAGAAACTCAAGAAAGTGCTGGAGCTGGTCCACAGGCACATAGAGATGCTCCGCCTGTCGGAGAAGATACAGGAGAAGGTAAGGGAGGAATTCGAAAAAACCCAGAAGGAATACTTCCTCAGGGAGCAGATCAAGGTCATACAGAAGGAACTGGGCGAAGAGGACATAGAACTGGAGGAGCTCGAAAAGAAAGTGGAAACCCTTCCCCAGCATGTAAAGGAAGTGGCCCGAAGGGAACTGAACAAACTCAGAAGACTTCAGCCCATCTCCCCCGAGTACCATGTGGTAAGGACCTATCTGGACTGGCTCGTCAATATGCCCTGGAATGTGGAAACAGAGGATAATCTGGATCTCAAGAATGCCAAAAAGGTTCTGGATGAAGACCACTACGACCTGGAAAAAGTAAAGCAGAGGATCCTCGAATATCTGGCGGTAAGAAAGCTCAAAAAGGATGCGAAGGGGGCCATAATGGCATTCGTCGGCCCTCCGGGAGTGGGCAAAACATCTCTGGGGCAGTCTATAGCAAGGGCGCTGGGTCGGAAGTTCATCCGCATATCTCTGGGCGGTATCAGGGATGAGGCGGAGATAAGGGGACACAGGAGAACCTATGTGGGTGCTCTCCCGGGCAGAATCATAAGCGCCATACGAAAGGTGGGTGTGAAGAATCCCGTCATCATGCTGGACGAAGTGGATAAGATAGGGGCCGACTTCAGGGGAGATCCCGCCGCTGCCCTTCTGGAGGTGCTGGACCCCGAACAGAACAAAGAATTCGTGGACCATTATCTGGAAGTGCCCTTCGATCTCTCCAAGGTGATTTTCATCACCACTGCAAATACCACCGTTACCATTCCACCTCCCCTCCTGGACAGGATGGAAGTAATAGATATTCCCGGATACACTCTGGAAGACAAGATTCACATAGCCATGCGCTATCTCATTCCCCGTGAAATCAGGAATAACGGGCTGGAAGGATACGACATAAGGTTCACCGAGGGAGCGATACGGAAAGTCATAGAGGGATACACCAGGGAAGCAGGGGTAAGACAGCTCTCCCGGGAAATTGCGTCCATACTCAGGAAGATTGCCCTCAGAATAGCGGAGAACAACATAAAGCAGAAGCGCTTCATTATAACCGAAAAGAGCGTCAAAAAGTACCTCGGACCGGAGAAGTACTACTCGGAAGTGGCCGAGCGAAAGGGAGAAGTGGGGGTAATTATAGGGCTTGCATGGACTCCCACGGGTGGGGACATCATATTCATTGAGGCCCTTAAGATGCCCGGAAAGGGGAATCTCAAGCTCACGGGTCAGCTGGGTGATGTCATGAGGGAAAGTGCAGAAGCGGCCTTCTCCCTGGTGAAGGCCAATCACAAACAGTGGGGCATAGAGGATTCAAAGGTGTTTATGGAAAACGATGTTCACATACATGTTCCCGCAGGAGCCATCCCCAAAGACGGTCCCTCGGCAGGAATAAGCATCCTTATGGCCCTGATATCCCTCCTGTCCGGCAGACCACCAAAACCCTACCTGGCCATGACGGGAGAGATAACGCTGCGGGGAAAGGTGCTACCGGTTGGAGGTATAAAGGAAAAAGTCCTTGCGGCCAAGAGGGCAGGGGTTAGAGAAATCATACTTCCCAAGTGGAACAAGAAGGATCTGGAAGAGATACCCCGGGACAGCATAAAGGACATAAAATTCCATTTCGTGGATGATGTGAATGAGGCATACCGCATCGTTTTTGAAACTACCTGACTTATTCACCACGATTCGGCTGGTGCTCATACCGGCCGTCTTCTGGTCTATTCCTGTAAATTCCTATCTGGCGCTGTCAATTCTGAGCATCGTATTCATAACGGATATCATAGACGGGTACCTTGCCAGGAAACTGCGCATAAGCGACAGAATGTTTGGAAAGGTGTACGACCACCTGGTGGATAAGCTCCTCATACTGACCATAACCTATGCACTCAATGCATACAAGGACCTGCCCAACTGGGCATACATGTTCTTTCTGATTCGCGAATTTCTCCTCATAATAGGGGGCGTATTCATCTGGCTGTCCACACCAGCCCATGTGGATGGGTCCAATGCTCTGGGAAAAGCCGCCGGCATTACCTTCTATGCGATGGTAATCGCATACATATTCGAGATGCCATTCAGATGGCACCTGCTGGTCCTCTCCATAGCGATGTCTTCCATCGCTTTCGCCGGTTATGCTTATAGGGAGCTCAACAAGCTGAAGCACACGAAAAAGAGATGATGTCTATCAAATTCTGTTGAGGGACCTGATGAATCCCTCGTTTCTCCTCCACTTGGGCTTCACTTTCACATGGAGCTCCAGGAAGACCGGTTTTCCCAGAAGGGCCTCTACATCCTTCCGGGCCGCCATCCCCAGCTGCTTTATCTTCCTGCCCCCCTCCCCTATTATTATGGGTTTCTGGCTCTCCCTTTCCACATAGATTATGGCCCTGATATAGACCTTCTTTCTGTTCTCCTCTGGATGCTCCTCCGGGTCTATGAATTCCTCCACATGGACGGCAGTGGCATACGGTATCTCTTCGTGATAATGCTGATAAATCTTCTCCCTTATGATTTCGGCCACCAGAATCCTCAGGGGCTTATCTGTGATCTGGTCTTCGGGAAAGTACAGCTCCCCCTCGGGGAGGTACTTCTTTATAACATCCAGCAGAATGTCTATACCATCCCTGTACAGAGCACTTATGGGAACGAATTCCCTGAAATCGTGAAGCCTGGAGTAGTGCTCCATTATCGGAAGCAACTCCTTCTTGTCCCTCACGGTATCTATCTTGTTTATGACCAGGATCGAGGGTTTTCCCGACTGCTTCACAGCCTCCAGGACCCTCAAATCCTCCTCTGTGGGATATGTGGGCTCCACCACCATAACCACCACATCGGCATCCTGAAGACTGGAAAAAGCCTCCTTCAGGAGGGATTTATCCAGAACATTCTTCGCCTTTTTCATTATTCCAGGGGTATCGATGAATATAATCTGGGCATCCTCCAGGGTCAGAATGCCCAGAATGTTGAACCTCGTGGTTTGAGGCTTGTGGCTCACTATAGACACTTTCTCCCTGAGTATCATGTTCAAAAGGGTGGACTTCCCCACATTGGGCTTCCCGACGATCGATACAAATCCGGACTTCATGGGTCAAAAGTTTACAGGAATGCCTGCATTATACTTTGAAAAACAGGAGGTGGAAATGCAAATGGAAAGGGAGAAATTCTACGAAATACTATTCGAGGGCATGAGAAAACCGGGAGAAGCCCTTCCCCGTATAGAACAGGAGCTTCAGAGAATAATCGACGGTGAGCAGCCTCCAGACCCCGAAAGGGGCCGGCTGATATACCACCTGATAGAGGTTGCAAGATCCGTCCTGAGAGGGGATTACACACCGATAGGGGAATTCGCGGGCCACATGCTGAAGAATGACATAACGATTACAGAGGCCGCAGAGGCCATGTTCTGGATACTGCAGAAATTAAAAGAAAAATTAAGCGAAAACCCGGAAGTACACGATTTTCTGGACAGGATGGCCTTCCTTTTCATCGTCATTCTGTCCAGTGAGATGAATGAGCTGTTCTACAGGGCGGTTCAGAAAGCCACCGGAATGACCGATTCCCTGTTCAGAAGGCTCGCCAGGTACCACCTGAGGGGATCCGGTTAGAGCGGGCCGGTAAAGCTTCCTGCACTTTCTACCGGGAAACGGGGCAGGAGACAGGCTCCCCCGAAGCCTCCCTTTAAAATTAGTCGTTCATGGAGTACCATATAAAGGATCCCGCTCTCGCAGACAGAGGACTGCTTCGCATCGAATGGGCCGGCCAGCACATGGGCGTCCTGAGAAGGCTGGCCATAGAGCACGAAGGGGCCTTCAAGGGAACCCGAATAGCAGCCTGCCTGCACATCACAACCGAAACCGCAAACCTGGCAATAGCCCTGAAGAAAGCAGGGGCATCGGTGAGGTTATGCGCTTCCAATCCCCTTTCAACACAGGATGATGTGGCCGCCGCTCTGGTAAAACACTTTGGAATAGAAGTGTTTGCAATAAGGGAAGAGGATCGGGACACTTACTACGAACATATAAAGCAGTGTCTGGAATTCAAGCCCCACATAACCATGGACGATGGAGCCGACCTCACATCCTATGCCCACAAGCACGGCCTTACAAAAGGGATCATCGGCGGTACAGAGGAAACCACCACGGGTGTGATAAGGCTCAGGGCTATGGCAAAGGATGGGGTGCTGCACTATCCCGTCATAGCTGTAAACGACTCCAGGACAAAGTTTCTCTTCGACAACAGATACGGCACAGGACAATCCACCATAGACGGGCTACTGAGGGCAACCAACATATTGATTGCGGGCAAGACCTTCACGGTTGCAGGATACGGATGGGTGGGAAGGGGCATTGCGATGAGGGCGAGGGGCATGGGAGCAAGGGTCATCGTCACTGAAGTGGACCCCATAAGGGCAATAGAGGCCTATTACGATGGCTTCAGCGTAATGCCCATGGAGGAGGCCATAAGAATTTCCGACATAGTGGTAACGGCAACCGGAAACAAACATGTAATCGCTGAAAGCCACTTAAGGGCGGCCAAGGATGGAGTCATCCTTGCGAATGCCGGCCACTTCGATGTGGAAATCGACAAGAATGCCCTGGAGCGTCTGTCCGTAAAGGTGCGCAGAATAAGGGACAATGTGGACGAATACACCCTCGAGGACGGTCGAAGGATATTCCTCCTTGCACAGGGACGCCTCGTGAATCTCGCATCCGCGGAAGGGCATCCATCCGAAGTAATGGATATGAGTTTTTCCAACCAGTTCATGGCGGTGAAGTATATTCTGGATAACCACGAAAAACTCGAAAAGAAGGTTTACAGACTGCCGGATGAGATAGATACGATGATAGCATCCCTGAAGTTGAATGTCCTGGGGGTTAAAATTGATGCACTGACGCCGGAGCAGAAGAAATATCTCTCCAGCTGGGAGGAAGGGACATGAATCTGTTTTTCATTGCACAGGTATTCGTAATTCCGGTGGAGCAACCATCCGTTCGAGTGGAGGATGGGAAGGCTATAGTTTCCTGGACCAGGGTGGACACATCGGTGTCGAAGTACGATGTTTACAGGAAGGTTGAGGGGGAGGAAAACATCGTCAGAATAGGTGAGACCAAGGACACTTTCCTCATAGACACCACCCTGATTCCAGGCAAGACCTACAGGTATATGGTGAGGTCATTCGCCCCGGATGATTCCACATTCGTGGACAGCAGGTGGTCCCAGCCCGTCACCCTGCAACAGAAGCAGGAGCAAGCCGAAAAGAGGCAGTACATCCTGGGAGTGATAGCCAGGGAGAGGTTCCCGGTGCTCATATTCCTTCTGTTCTTCGGGTTCCTGTTCTTCTACTACTATAATCAGGCCCGGATGGGCAAAGAGATCTTCATAAGAAGGCTGGCGGGACTGGACGCGATAGACGAAGCGGTGGGCCGCTCGACGGAAATGGGCAAGCCGGTGGTCTTCGTCCACGGTCTCACCGGGCTGGATGACCCGACCACAATATCGGCCATAGCAATACTCAAATACATAGCGAAGAAGGTGGCCATGTACGAAATAGACCTCATCGTGCCCAACACGGATCCACTGGTCCTGCTCGCATCCAAAGAGGCGGTAAAGGAGGGAATGCTGGAAGCGGGAAGGCCGGATGTTTACAGGGAGGAGAACATCATGTTCCTCACCACGCAGCAGTTCGGATATGCGGCGGGTGTTAACGGAATACTGGTCAGGGAGAGGCCTGGAGCCACCTTCTTCATGGGGTATTTCTATGCGGAATCCCTCGTGATGGCAGAGACGGCCTACTCCATCGGTTCCATAAGCATAGCGGGTACGACCGCCATAACCCAGCTACCCTTCTTCATTGCCGCGTGCGATTACACCCTGATAGGTGAAGAAATGTATGCCGCATCCGCATACCTGAGCCGCAATCCCGTGGAAATAGGCACTATCAAATCCGAAGATGTGGCAAAAGTGGTCCTGATTTTCGCAATCGTCGTGGGCGTAATACTCGCATCCCTTTCCCAGCTTGGCATAGCCGAGCATTTATATGAGGCCTACAAGGCCCTGTGGAGCGCAACAGGAGGATAGAAGATGCAAACCACATTACCCGTTCTGCTCACTTTCATAATGGGTACTTTCATGATCCTGATGTTCTTCATGCCCCAGTTTGCCAATGCGGAGAGTCTGGCAACCAGATGGACGACAATAGTCTGGGGTTTTGCCCTTCTGCTGGGTATAGACAGCCTTATACTTGGACACCTGAGAAAGATAAGAAAGGGAGGTGCCCAGTCCATCCACAGCTGGGGATTGATAATAGCCTTCTTCGCAACTCTGCTGTGGGGTTTCTTCGCATGGTGGAAGTACGGAAATCCATTCGCCCCCCAGTCCTCCTTCCTCTGGATGTTCCGCTATGTATATCTGCCCCTGGATGCCACGATGTTCGCCCTCCTGGCCTTCTTCATCGCATCGGCCGCCTACAGGGCATTCAGGGCCAGAAGCATGGAATCCACCCTGCTCCTGATAGCGGCCACCATCGTGATGATGGGAAGGGTTCCCCTGGGTGGAGCGGTTTTCGTGGCCTTCTTCGTGGCTTTCATGCTGATGATTGGAACCTATATGCTTTACGAGAGCACCAGGTACACCGGATTTGACAGGTTCATAAGGATTATCATCGGTCTTCTCTTCATAGGGGTACTGATTCCCCTGATGAACCCATCGTACGCAAAGAGCTTTGCCAACTTTATTCCCGGATTTGCAGACTGGGTGATGCAGGTGCCCAACACTGCGGGACAAAGGGGAATTGCACTCGGTCTGCTTCTGGGCGGAATCGCCTTCTCCCTCAGGGTGCTGTTTGGTATAGAAAGGGGGTACCTGAGATGAATGCCGCAGTCAGAATACTGGAGCAACTCGGAAAGCTGGACAGGCGGCTGATATACGCTCTGGTTTTCCTGGCCACAGCCATTCCCCTCATCCTCAACATTAAACTGCCCATGCCCGTCTCTCCGGAGGTCAAATCAGCATTCGAGGCGGTCGACAGGCTGAAACCCGGAGATGTGATACTCATTTCCACCGATTACGGTCCCTCCTCCGCTCCCGAGACACAGCCCATGCTGGAGGCCATACTGTCCCATGCATTCAAAAAGAATGTAAAGGTACTCCTGATGACCCACTGGCGCTTCGAGGGGCTCATAATGGGAATCGAGGGGATAGACAAGGTGGCAAAGAAATACCACAAGGAATATGGGAAGGACTACCTGGTGCTGGGATACAGGCCGGGCGGAACAGCCGTCATGATAGGAATGGCGGAGGACTTCAGGAACATATTCTCGACCGACAATGCGGGCAAACCCCTGGACTCCTATCCGATCTACAAAGAAATAGCAGGTGATGACGGTGTTCTCAACTACAAGGATATAGACCTGCTCGTGGGGCTCGAAGCCGGTTCCATTGGAAACTTCTGGATCATGATAGTGAATGCAAGGTACAAGGTCCCGATGATCATGGGAACCACCGCAGTCATAACCCCCGAATTCTTCGCCTTCTATCAATCGGGGCAGATAGAAGGGCTTCTGGGCGGACTTAAAGGGGCTGCGGACTACGAGACCCTCCTGGGGGTGGTGGGATTCGCAAGCAAGGGTATGGTGTCGCAATTTTCAGTTCATGTGCTCATCATACTTCTGATCCTTCTGGGCAATCTCAGCGATATAGCAAGGAGGTTTAGGGGATGATGGAGATCCTCGGAATCTGGATAGCCGCCTTTTTAACTCTCGCAATTCTCTCCTTCCTATTCGGGGACAACCCCGTTTATAAATTCGTGGAGCATATATTCGTGGGTTCATCGGCAGCATTCGGAGTTCTCGTGGCCTTTAACCAGGCCGTCTGGCCCTTCCTGCAGGAAGGACTGACAACCACAGACACTTTCCTGAAAGTCACAACCTATATAGCGATGTTCATGGGTGTCCTTACCCTCTTCCGCCTGGAGATTATGAATTTCATAGCTCCAAATCTCACATGGATTTCGAGATTTCCAATCGCATTCGTCACCGGTGTGGGAACGGGAATAGCCATAGTCACCAGCATCCATGGCTTCATATTTCCTCAGACCGTGGCCACATTCCTCCCCCTGTTCGAGAATCGCGCCAGCGCTGTGGAAATTGCCTCCAACATCATCCTGGTAATAGGCGTCCTTTCTTCTCTCTACTACTTCTACTTCTCCATGGAGCAGAAGGGTGTCCTGAAGGGAATAACCCGAACAGGCATGGTCATCATAATGATAACCTTCGGAGCCGCTTTCGGATATACGGTTATGGCCCGTGTTTCCCTGCTCATCGGAAGAATTTACTTCCTGATTTCGGACTGGCTGCACCTTGTCAGGTAGTGGGCTTCGCTCCGCTTCGGGGCGTTTTCCGGAGAAATAAAGATGAGTTTTAAGAGAAGAGCGGGAATAATTGCCTTTGTGTCTCTCCTTACTTTTGCCATAGACCAGGTAATAAAGTTCATTGTGGTACAGAATTTTCCCGCGGGCATACCCACGCCCGTGGTGGGGAACTTTTTCAGAATAACCCTCATATTCAATCCCAATACGGCATTCGGCATATCACTGGGCCAGAACTTCCCCTATACTCTCGTGGCCGGGACGATCAGCGTTCTGGTTCTCATAATGGCCCTTGTGGAGAAGAATGTCTGGAACATCGTGGCTTACAGCATGATACTGGGAGGCGCGATGGGGAACATATTCGACAGGATTCTGAGGGGGGAGGTGGTGGATTTCATAGATATAGGCATAGGGGAGAACCTGAGGTGGTATGTCTTCAACGGAGCCGATGCCTTCATTACCCTGGGCATAATAATGCTACTGGCAGAGGGAATCGTGTCCCACCTGAAAGCCGGAAGGGATGCATGAACCTATAAAATTTCCCTGCAATGGATTACGGGAAGCTAATCGAAGAAGCCAGGGAGAGAGCAAAGGAAGTCGAGACCGCCCAATCCCTGCCTCAGGTGGACCTGAAGAAGTACATAGACTATACCCTGCTTAAACCCGAATCCACTTATCAGGATGTGATTAATCTGTGCAATACCGCTATAAAACGCCAGTACTTCGGCGTGTGCGTGAATCCCCACTATGCATCCTTTGTCAAAGAGCATGTGAAGGCCGCGGGAATAACCACATGTGCAGTGGTGGGATTTCCCCTGGGAGCCACTTTGAAGAAGGTGAAGATGTACGAAACGGAACTCCTCCTCAATGCAGGGATAGAAGAAATCGACATGGTAATGAACATCGGGGCCTTCAGGAGCGGAGAGTACAGGTTCGTGGAGGAAGAGATAAGGGCCGTGGCCTCCATCCATCCCCATGTAAAGGTCATCATTGAAACCGCCCTCCTGACAGATGAAGAGAAGATTAAAGCCACGAAAATCGTGGTCAACGCCGGCGCCCGATTCGTGAAGACCTCCACCGGATTTTCCAGAGGAGGGGCCACATACTTCGATGTGGCGCTTCTGAGGCTGGCTGCGGGCAATTCTATAGGGGTGAAGGCGGCGGGAGGAATCCGCAGCGTTGACAGGGCCCTCAGGATGATCATGGCGGGGGCCGACAGGATAGGAACATCCACGGACCTTATTGGAAATGAAGAGAAGTGAGGCTTTGATTTATATAGGTCTGTTCTCCCTGCTGGCCATGGGTCTGGTATGGCTCAACAATCTGAACTACATGTATTCGCGAAAAATTACACAGCTGAAGGACGAAAGGGATATATGGATGAGCCGATACCACAGGATTCAGACCAGGTATTACAGGGCTTTTCCATTCAAGGAGTACATAAGCAATGTGGAGGCTGAGGGCAGTCCAGGCGGGCGTGATAGTCTGGTTCCTGATAGTGGTGGCCCTTCTGGCAAGGATTCAGATAGCGGGAATTGAGGAATACAGAAAACTGGCAGAAAAGCAATCCCTGAGAATCATAAAGAGGCCCCCATTCAGGGGTGGTATATACGACAGAAACCACAGACCTCTGGCCCTCAGCATACCCGTTCTGGACCTGTACCAGAGGGTGGTCAGGGACAGCGTACTGGATTATGTGGGACTCCTTTCGGAACTGGGCATCCAGCCCGTGGATATAAAGCCCGGGCAGTGGAAGCTCCTTAAGAAGAATGTGCCCATCGAATACAAGCCCCTCGTCATGTCCCGGAAGGTCAGGGGAATATCCGCAATAAAGACCTACACCCGGCTTTACCCATTCGAAGAAGTGGCCAGGAATGTGGTGGGATTTGCGAGCAGGGACAGGGAGCAGAGCCTCCTCGGAAAGGAGGGGCTGGAAAAAACGCTCGAGGAGTTCATAGGAGGCAGGACCGGATACGAATACTTCCTTCAGAGCGCCGTAGGAGAAAGGTTTTACATAGCCACCAGAAAGGAGCCAATTCCCGGAAAGGATGTAAGAACAACGCTCGACATGGCAATCCAGACGATTTCTTACTCCGCCCTCAGGAAGAAGGTGCTGGAAGAGGACGCCAACTGGGGCTTTGCAATAGTGGTAAACCCCTCGACAGGAGAAGTACTGGCAATGGCCCAGTACAGGAATCCCAAAATGAGGGGCAGGGGGTACACCAACTACGCAGTGCAGTATCAGTACGAGCCCGGCTCCACCGTAAAAATATTCACAATGGCCAAGGCCCTGGAAATGGGAATCATAGAGGAGGACGATTCTGTATTCGTCCCACGGGGAGGCCTCAGGATAGGGAAGTACAGGATCAGGAATGTCTCCGATGAGAGGGGGTACATAACCTGGAGATATGCCCTTGCCCATTCGGTAAATACGGCTTTTGCGAAGCTGGGGCTCAGAATAGGGGGCGACAGCCTGTACGCCATATTCAGAAGGGTGGGCTTCGGTCTGAAAACGGACATACTCCTCAATGGAGAAACCAACGGCCGCCTTATAAAGAGAAAGCGCAGGATAGAGATTGCAAACTGGGCGATGGGACAGGGACTCTCCGTCAGCGGAATCCAGATGGCAATGGCATATTCGTGCATAGCCAATGGGGGATGGCTCCTCGCCCCCCGCCTCCTCCTGCAGGTGGGAGGACAGTACTACAACAGCAGGGTGGTCGTCAGAAGATGCATGGACGACTCCACAGCCATGAGGCTGAAAAAGCTCCTCACAGTTGTGGTCGATAGCGGTTCCGGAAGACTGGCCCGCATAGAGGGGATGAAAGTGGGAGGCAAAACCGGAACTGCCCAGAAATTCGACCCCGCAACAGGCGCATACAGCAACACCCGTGTAGTGACCTCCTTCATAGGATTCTTCCCGGTGGATACACCCCGCTACTTAATATATGTGGTGGTGGACGAACCCAAGAAGCACAGGTACGGGGGAACGGTGGCGGCCCCCGTCTTCAGGGAAATCGCCCTTCAAATCCTCAACTACGACAGCATACTGCATCCGGACAACCCTTTAAAATTAGAAATCCATGAAAATCTCGATAGCCAGTGATCACAGGGGATATCGCTTGAAGGAACACCTGAAATCCTATCTCAGAGAGAAAGGATACGAAGTTGTGGACTTCGGAACCGATTCCGAGGAATCGACCGATTATCCGGATTACATAATTCCGTGTGCCCGGTCCGTGGCGGATGGGGAAGCCGACTTCGGTATAGTTATATGCTCCACAGGTCAGGGCTCCAGCATCGCCGCCAATAAGGTAAAGGGCGTGCGCTCTGCCCTCTGCATCACCCCCACATTCGCCAGACTGGCCCGACAGCACAACGATGCCAATGTACTGGCCCTTCCGGCAGACTTCATCAGCCTCCAGGATGCCATAACCACCGTGGAAGTATTCCTCAACACGCCCTTCGAAGGGGGGAGGCATGCCCGGAGGGTAAATAAGATTCTGCAATACGAAAACAGGAGGGATTCATAATGAAGAGAATACTGCCCCTGCTCTTCTTCATGGCCGCATGTGGTGGAGAAAACATAGACTACGCCACTGCGGAGCTGGAGGATGTTTTCAGGCCGTACGAAATAGAAAAGGGGGAGGTCCTGTACAAAATCAGCGGCGTGGAAGAGGGAAAAGAGTACCTGATTTTCGACAACTGGGGACACAGGCAGAAGAGGGCAAAGGATACGAAAGCGGGCTCAGTCCCCATAAAGACCCTGAAGATACAGACACCGGATTACATAACCTCCTACAAGCTCTCCTGCGAATGTGTGAAATACAGAATAAAGGATGAACCCGGAGTCATGTACTACGACAAGGAAAAGGGCCAGTATGTAAAGGGCAATCCATACTGCCTGAAGAAGAACAAAGTGGTAAAGGAAGTCAACGGCATAAGACAGCTGGTATGCGCCAACTATGTGTGGGAGGGCTCCAGAAGGCCCAACGCCCTCTATGTGGTTCTTCACGAGATATGGGATACTGCCTCCGCTGAAACCCGAAAGAAGCTGGGACCCATGATCAGGGGTCTCTCAAAGGAAATGTCCCTCGGATTCCTGTATGCGGCCATGATAGAGAAACTGCCCACCATCAAGAAAATTGCGGGCAAAGACGCAGAAGTCTATAAGGTATACGGGAAGGACATACGCATATTCCTGTGGAAGAACATCATTCTGGGAAGCGAAGTCCTGACGGGCAAACAGCTCCTGGTGGAGGCCGAGAAAGTAAACGAGAATCCGAAGATAGACGAAACCACATTCCAGGTACCCCCGGACTTTCCACCTCCCGTCCTGTACGACACCGCATCTAAAATCTTCAAAAACGAAAAGTATGTGGCCCGGCAGATCGTGGATATTTACCTGAGGGAGAAGGGGGCCCAATAATTTGAATATAAACAACGACCTGCTGGCAACGGCCCTGTATTACATAAGGCACTACTGGAGACAGATCGTTGCCAGCCTTGCAGTCTTCCTGATAGTGGGCATCGTACTGACTCTCATGGAAAAGACCTACGAGCTTTACATATCCAGGGCCAAGTTCATACCGTACGAAACCCGCAAAGAATCCCAGAGCATACTGCCCTACCTCTACATGGGCCGCAAGGAAATACCCCCGGAGCAGAAGCTCCTTGCAATGATTGCCAGCCGCAAAGTGATAAGGGAATTCGTGGATTCCACCGGATACAGGTTCTATATAGAGGAAAAATCCCCACCAAAGATGAAGATTCTTTCCATAGATGTGAAGGAAATCCCCCCTCAGGAGACCTTAACAGTAAGGGTCAATGGGGATAACCCCTATGTGGAAATAAGGGCGGATCGGGAAGGGGATGTGAAGCTCATATTTCTCACCCCTCAGCAGGCGGCGGAAAGGTTCTACCGGAAGCTCCACATTCGGGTGATGAACATACAGGAAATGCTCGGCATATCCAGGAATGTGGAATCCCCCATGGTGGCAGAAGAGAACCTGAAGGTGGTCATATTCCAGCTGTCCGAATCGGACCCCTACATAAAGAATATCGTCGAGGAATTCTCCCGATTTATACTCAGATACAACATACGGGACAAGACGCTCAAATACCAGAACAGCAAGCGGTTCATATCCCGCCAGATCAACAACTATATGGAAGAGCTGGACAAAATCAACTATCAGATCAGGATATTCCGCCTGCGCAACGCGTATGTGGAAATAGACAGGAAGAGCCCCGCCTGGGCAGAGCTCCTGGAACTGGAAAGGCAGAAGATAGAAATAGAAACGGAAATCAACTTCCTGCGCAGGTGGCTCGATCAAGAAGAGGGACTGGAATACATAATTACCTCCGATAGACTGCTGAAAGAAAGGCTAAAAATGCTCTACAGCCTTCAGGACAGCCTGAATCTGATGGAAGTTCTGTACGGAAAAGAAAGCCCGCAGTACCGCATTATGGAAGGCAGATTCAGGAAGCTGAGGGAGTCCCTCAGGAATATGGTAAGGGAGCGCATAAAAAATATGGACTCCAGACTCCAGTTTATAAAACTCAAGGAGAAGAACCTGAAGAATATGATAGGGAGGTCAATGGAAAATGAAAAGGAAGCCCTCACCCTTCAGGCCAGAAAGAAAGCCATAGAAGACATCCTGACACTGCTCTCCCAGAGGCTGGAGGAAATCCGGATAGAAGAGGCGGAGGTGGTACCGGACTTCAAGGTCATGGAAGTGGACATGGAAAGGGTCATACGGGGAAGGCACTGGAAGAGGAACCTCTTCGCATCCCTGCTCTTTGCCCTCCTCTTCGCCATTTCCTACATACTCATAGTGGAATACACCTCCAATACCGTGAGGGATCCGGACGAAGTGGCGATAAAGCTCAACATTCCAAAGGAAAAGCTCTATGAGATTCCCTACATAGAGGAGGAGGACGAAATGCCCATAAACATCCTCCTGAAGGGCCTGCGAAACAAACTGATTCAGGGCTCTGCGGCTCTGGAAGCCTTCAGGATAATCGCCCTGAGAGAAATCATCAACCGGAACATCAGAAAAACAGGAGCCACGAGCTCCATACAGGGGGAAGGGAAAACCTTCTTCCTTATAAATCTTGCCGCGGTGCTCGCGATGATGAATAAGAGGGTGGTCATAGTGGACGGAGATATGAGGAAGAAGAACATTTCGGAGATCTTCCATGTGAAGGATTCGGATGGACTCTCCAATATAATAGAAGGGGTGGACTTTCAGTCCATCATCCATCCCGTAAGAGAAACCCTGCACATCGTGGCGGCGGGAAAGAGATTCATAGACCCCATTGCAATATTCTCCAGTCCCCGGTACGACGATTTCATGGAATTCCTGGAAAAGAAATACGACTACATATTCGTGGACATTCCTCCTGTGCTGAATGTGGCAGAGACCACACTGACCATAGAAAAACTGGGGAAGGTCTTCTTCATAATAAGGGCCTCCTTTACTCAGGTGGAAGCCATAGAGAGGGCCCTGTCCATGCTCGAGGAGGAAGACATCATCGCCCACATACTGAACTCCGTCGGATTCACAAGGACGGGATACTACAGGTATTACAGGTACTATCGCAACTACTATTACAACAGGTCATCATGAGAGCACTTATACTGAGCGGAGGCTCCAATAAGGGGGCACTGCAGGTGGGAGCCCTGAGAGCCCTGCTGGAAAAGGGTATCCGGTTCGACATGGTCATAGGGGTCTCCATAGGGTCGCTGAATGGGGCATACTTCTCCTACAAGCCCACATTCGAGGGCATTTCGGAGCTGGAAAACCTGTGGTTGAGCGTCAGGAGAAAGGACATTTTTCCCGAGGGAAGACTGAAGGCCCTGTGGAGATTTATCCGCAATTCGGAAAGTCTGTTCACCAACGGGGCCCTCTACAGATTCCTCCAGAGGAACCTTCCAGCCAGGACATTCGCAGAACTACAGCTGGACTTCTATGTTCCTGCCTTCGACATAGATCGGTACGAGGTCTTCGTCTTCGGGGAAAACAAATCGGATCCCCTCATAGATGCCCTGATGGCATCGTCCGCTCTCCCGCCCTACTTTCCACCCTGGAAGTACAAGGGAAGGCGCCTGATAGACGGTGGATTCGTCAGCAATCTACCCTACAGAATAGCCATAGAGAAAGGGGCAAAGGAGATATACGCCCTTCACATAGAGGGAAGAAGGCACATAGATGAAAGGGTAACCGGTCTCTTTGAAATCATATCCCGCACCATGGACTACCTGATAAGGCTCAAGATAAAAGAGCACGAATGGGAAATCGAAAAGCACAAAGAGGTGAAACTGCACTATATAAAGCTGGAACCGGAAACCCCGATATCCATTTTCGACTTCTCCAGGGCAAAAGAGTTGATAGAGCAGGGATACAGGACAACGAAATCATATCTGGAATCGGAGCCCGCACAGAGGCCGGGCCTCATAAAGAGGATCAAAAACCTAATTCCCTTCCTCCTTCGAAGGTAATCTGCAGAAGAAGCCCCCCATCCGAAATGCGCACATCCTCTATCTCGATTCCCGGGTAATGCTTCGAAAAATCCAGGCAGAGGCGTCCCCCTTTCAGCGGCACAATGCCCAGAACGGACAGAACAGCGGCAACGATTTTTCCCCTCACGATGCGAAAGCAGATGGCACCATTTCTCCAGAAATCGGGCTTCAGAGCGATGTACACTGGCCCCCTCCTCAGGAGAATGGCTCCGGAGCAAATGGAAATCCTAACCCCCCTTCCGACAAGGGATTCCAGAGTTTCGGGCGTGAGCAGAACCTTCACGCGTCGAATTTTAAACCACTGCGGCACTCCCCTCGGGAGCAAAGCGCTCCTGTTGTCGGGACATGCACTTAAAATTGTGTAAAGGGAGGTAGTAGAGATGCCAGGGGGAAGGAGGAGGAAGATGAGCGAGAGGGGGAAGAAGCTGAGGAAGATGGCCATGGATATAAAGGTTCCCCGAACCAGAAAGGGAGGACTCAGAAGCAAGCTCCTGCCGGAGAGATGGAAGAGGAACGAAGAGGCAGGAGAGAAGTTGTTGAGAGTTCTGCTTTCCATGGGTTAT